>Ga0116228_10004166_pt1 | contig 12778 bp, 7 predicted proteins | sample S1TSphfallax_2_FD_89694 | JGI IMG/M metagenome (GOLD analysis project Ga0116228, IMG submission 89694) | Host-associated microbial communities from peat moss isolated from Minnesota, USA - S1T2_Fc - Sphagnum fallax MG | ecosystem: Host-associated > Plants > Peat moss > Unclassified | place: USA... | reverse complement strand
TTGATGCAACATGTGAATGACATAGATGGAATATTATGTGTGCACATGATGGATGACACGTTCCATATAAGTGCATGCATCTAGATCATGAGAGTCAATAAGGGAGCTTTTAGTTTGAAGTTTGAACCTATCATACAAAATAGAATAATTATGCAATGAGTTGTTTTTTAAAATTTTTAAATGCCATACTTGCTATTGATTTACATTGATTGATGAAATAAAATTAATATCGAAAGGAATTGGATTAAAAAACCCCAATTTGAAACCATTGAGTTCCAACAATTTTAGAATAACTTTTTAAAAATCATTTGGGTTTTGTGCTGCTATGCACTACAAATGACGTTCAACCTTTTTTTTCTTATCATGTTCCCATTTGGTTTTCAATATCTCCTTATTATTTATATCAATTTCAAATTTAATTTAAATTATATTAAACATTATATCCATGGTGGGTAAGGTAAAAGAGGGAGGTAGTTATTAACCCAAAAAATGAGGTAATTAAGCTTGAAAATGAAATAGGATTTTTTTTCATATCCCTATTAGTGGGTAGGGGAAATGAGTAAAATAGTTATTAAGAAATGAAGTAGTTAACTTGGGAAATGATGAAGCAGTTATGAGTTGTTTCTATAGTTGTCTTCAGAATTGTCTAAAGACAACCATACAATAGATTGTATGAACCTTTGAAAGATTATGCAAAATCACCCATATACAAGCTCCTCAAACTTTCGTCACTAGAATTTGAAATCATTCACCTTTATAAATACCAAAGTTGTTAAATTGTTGTTAACATGACATTGTTCACATGTACACATGTAACTTAATAGATAGTTGAAGTGTATCACCTATTATGTTATTTTTAACAAATTGTGATAATGAAATGGTAAGTTTAGTTGTGGCATGATATTCTTCTTTCAAAATTATAAGGTTTTTGTTATGTTGCACCCCTATCAATTGTTATAACACATTGATTTAGGAATCAAATTATGGTTCAAGCAAGATAAAGTAGGCCAAAAAAAATAGTCCTCAATGGTCACCTCCTTCCATTAAAAGTGTAAAAAATAAATTTGAAAGTAGGTGACACATTTTGAGATTAACCTTTTGAATTACATGAATCTATTAAATGTGATATTAAAAATATTTTAAGTTACAAATATATTTTATCAAATTTTTTGTAAATTTATGTTCTAAAAACTACAATATTATTTATATTGCACAAGTAACAATTTCCATATTCATGGGGAACATGATAAAATAATAAAATAATGTGAATAGTAGAATACATCAAGCATGACTCTATATGGTTACTTAATAAAAAACAAGTACATCCCAAAAATTATGGCATTATTAAAATTTGTCTATAATGAAAAAATTCAAAATATACTCTTACATTTTGAACACGGATCACCCACCAACTTAATTTTGCGTGCTTACACATACTAGAAATTAATAAAGCTCCATCATTCTAGTGGTAGAGGTTCATCACTCCATCACAATGAAGTTCAATTGTTGTCATGGATGGCATCCCCCAATAATTTGTCAACATCATTACCATCATCATGACAACCATCATTGTCAACATCATTGTTGACACCATTGCCAACATCATCATGGATGGATTTGTTAATGGATGTATGTTTCATCATTTCATTCAATACTAATAAATTCTTAATGTAATCATGGAACATGCCTAAAAAGGTTCTTTGAGATATTTTGAATTATTTTAAGATATTTTGAAACAAAAATTATTTTTCCTTGAACTAAATCCAAAACAATGTATAAATAGATGTAAGTATCTTCATTAATTTTGATCTATCCAACATTATTTAAGGTAAGATCTTGCAACACAACTTTATGTTAATAAAGGAAAAATGTCAAATTGTGATTATAATTTATGATTGTATAATCAACACATGCACCTAAAAATCCATTACTTGCATAAATGAAGTCGCATCCAACATTTGGTTACATATTATGACTCATCATGATGTTGACACATTTCACATGGATGATGTATGTGGTCAACATATACAACCTCATTTTTTGACCATTCATTGATAATTTGTAACTAATCCCCATTATTGTAACTAAAATATAGCCCATTTACATATTGCCACTTGATGTAATCAAAAAAATTCACTTGGCATAATTGAAATATGTCACATGAGATTTTAAAATTTTCAATTTCAATTTATGTAAGTACACAAATTTACAATATCACAAAATGTCAATAGAATCCGTGTGAAAATCATAAAAATATGTCTATGTAACATCCATGTGCTTCAACATGTAAAAATGGCATGAAAAATATACATATTTTTTTAATATAAATGATATGTCTTTTCTGCTTGTGATATTTTGATGTGAAATATGTACAATTTTCATTTAAACTAAATCTATGCAATTTTCATGATGTAATTTTGGATAAAACTATGCGATTTTTGTGTATTAAACATGACCATTCACATATGTCATTCAAAAACAATGTCTCATCCATTTGAATATTTAAAATATTGACTAAATACAAATATCATTCATGTTGACCATAGCATGGAATTCGTGCAATTTTTATATGAACCTATGAAAATTAAATTTCACACGAAATTTTTACAAACCTATGAAGCTTATTAAGTTTTATATTTTTACATAAATGTAAAATATATATATTTCCTGCCATTTTTATACTTTGAAACACATAGATTTAGCATGAATATATTGTTTTATGATTTTCATATGAATTTTATTGAAATCTAGTGATATTGGAAGTTTGTGATTAATATTAACTTAATTAACTTCAAATATTTTCTATCAACAAATACCTAATATAGCCTACTACCTATTAACCTAGTTTACTACCTCATCACAAACTTACAATATCATAAAAAATCAATAAAAATTGTGCAAACATTAGAATATAAATTTTTTTTACAACTTGTTTTATGCAACTACAAGTGTCTTATGCAACTAAAAATGTCACATGCAATTATTTTTAGTTGCATGCAACATGTGCAATTACATAAGACAAAAAGATAATTTGTTTACTGGTAGAAATCATAAAACAATATGTCAATGCAAAATCCATGGGATTTTCCATGTAAAAATGACATGAATATATATTATATATTATTCTTATATAACTGACCACATTTTTTTCTACTTGTGATGTTTTGATGTGAAATACATACGATTTAGAATTCACAAATTTATAGGCTTCATGGGTTCATTTCAAATCCGTGCAAAATCTATTATTTCATGGGTTCATATTGTTTACACACAAATGTCATACATTATTTAAACACGAAAATCAGTTCCTCAACATTTGTGTCTAAACAATGCAAACATGCATATGATATTTGTGTTTAAACAATGCACATGACATTGATGTTCAAATAATACAAGTAGATGAATGACATATGTGTTTATTCCATACAAACCTATGAAAAAATAAATTCGCATGATTATTATTGCCAAATCATGACCCATGAAGTTTGGGATGTTTAACTAAATTTGTGCAATTATCGTGATGTAAATTTGGATAAAATTATGCAATTTTTGCATATTAAACATGAACATTCACGTATATCATTCAAAAAAAATGTGTCATCCGTTTAAATATTTAAGACATTGAATATGTACAAATGTCATTCATATTAACTATAACACAAAATTAGTGTAATTTTTGTACGAGCCTATGAAAATCAAACTTCGCACGAAATTTGTACAAACCTATGAACCTTAATAAGTTTGTGATGTTATTAATTAAAATAATTTAAGTTGCAATAAATTAGGTTTACATGGCATCTATGCCTAAACCTAAACAAAACTTTAGTTAACCATTAGCAAAATTAAAAATTGGGTGAACATTGGCTAAAAAAATTTAATTAAACATTGGTTAAACCTTAATTAAACAAAAATTGACTAAAATTTGGTTCAACCTTGATCAAATTAACATTTGGCTAAACATTAATTAAACATTGGTTAAAAAATTTGACTAAACCTTCACAAAATTTTAATAGAATTCAAATTTAGGTAAATTTTATTTAAACCTTAAGTAAATTTAAAATTGACTAAACCTTGGCTAAACCTTGCTTAAACATTGGATAAATTAAATTTTGATTAAGCCTTGACAAAATTAAAAGTTGACTAAACTTTGGCAAATTAAAAAAATAACAACATTAAAATTTGCCTAATTCTTGACAAAACTAAAAACCATCAATAATTGATAAGAATTTATTTATTACTTATTATTTGTAGCTAATAAATATTTTTTCTACCTATTAATTATTAATGGTCAAATAATTAACAATGAAATAATTATAATGATTATAATTAATAATTAATAATAATACTTTTAATTGATCATAACTATTACATATTAGGTATTATATATATGTAATAGTTAATAACCTTGTTTTCTTATGTACCTATCTTACTTACTAAATAATTAACCTAATTTAACTAGTTATTTACATAGCTACTTAACTATTCATATACCTATTTATTTAACTACTTTCTTGACCTACCTAACCCACTCACAATGTATCCAAAATGTATAGTTAACATGCCTTAAATATACCATAGCCTATGAATATACCTTAATATATTCCAACACACCATAATGTACATCAAAATATAGGTACACCACATAAAGGTAACCAAATTGCAACTACTTTTGTAACTAATTTGATATAACACTACCGAAAACTACATCCTTAATATTCCATTGAAGCCAACCACCCAATTGGTTGTTGAGTGGAAACACTAGTATGAAACAACATCATGGGTGGATTTGACCTCAATTTCCACTGTAATGGATGTTTAGTTGAAACTTCTTATTGAATTGCATTCCCATCTATGTGTTAATGAGCCTGATGGGAGTAAGGTAAACAAACTATTTTTTGTTTTATGGAATTCCCATAAAATTTTGAATTATTCTTGATGTTCATTCACAAAATTTTCACTTGAAGTTTGAAACTCCATGGATACATTGAAATGCAAAGTGGAAATTCCATAATGGAAATGCATAGTGGAAGTTATAAAGTGGAAATTGCTAAGTGGAAATGTAAAATGAAAATTACCTAATGAAATGCATATTAGAAACATACAATATAAATTGATAGAGGAAATGCATAGTGGAAATGCACAATGCACAATTGAAATGCACTGCATAATGCATAATCAAATGCACATGCAATTTAACTTGTAATATTTGACATGTTTTATTACAATGTAAGATGGTTGTTGGATGGCAAAGATCTTGGATGGTATCCAAGGAACAAATGTTCAAACCTCGATACCAATAATTATATTTCAGCCATATGTTGACTGTATATGAATCGTATATTGATCATATATGAGTCATATGTTGACCGTACATATGTGTCTATGTTGACTTTTGCATGTTGTATGTTGACCGAATGTTGATCTTAAATTGATCATATGTTGACCATACATTGAACATAAATGTATATATATTAGCACCCAAAACCATTACATATTGATGCGTGGATGATGAATGGAAATGCATAGTGGAATGCTTAGTGGAAATGCACGAGCAACCACTAAACAAATTGTTGGGTGGAATTGCTAGTATAAATGTTGCCACATGTGACATGTTTGCTAGCAACGTCCATTGGGACAAAATCCCAAATCATTAGAGTGGTTTTTGATATTTCCATTCAACAATGGGTGGAATGCACAATGGAATAGCCTAAAATTTTTAATAGTGTAAAGGCCTCTTCTTGAATGAAAAACTCAAAAACCCAAAAAATTAATCAACATGGAAAAATGGAAAAGTTAGTAGTCACAAATTAGTTGCATCATAATCACAATAATAGTAATGAATTGAAAAGGATGGTGAGTAATTGTAAAAATAACAAAACATATTTGCAACTTAATGACAAATAGTCACAAATTAGATGGTTGTACAATACAAGATTTTGTTTAATGATTATGTTATTTCCATGTTTTCACATTTGACCATAATAAAATGTCACAAACATTATGCAAAAAAAAATATTTCTAGAAAAATCCTTGAAGAATTTATTTTTTTAAAAATGAGTAACAAAAAATTATAGAAAAATAATTGATACTTTTTATAAAAAATGTAATTAGTGGAAGTTTTAAAAAGATAAGTTGATGAAAAAAAATTGTTTTTGTACATCAAAACATTTTAAAAAATAATTGGCTATTTTTATTTATTTAAATGTTTAACAAAAGTTTTTAGAAGGTTATTTAGTAAAAACTTATAAAAGGCTTAGTTGGTGAAACTTTCTAATTTTTTTATGAACTTCTAAAAGGTTCCATTTGATAATTAATATAAGTAAATGTACCAAAAAATCACCTTTTCAATCTCACTAATGCAAGTTGTGATCTATGTATTCTTAGTCCATGATTTCATTGCATCATGCATTGTTAAAGCAATAAAATCATTTAATTATTGTTTGTTGTTGAATCCATATAATTTTCTTCAAGTTATATCTTTGTCTTATCCTTTACATAAAATTTCATTTGAACCTACATTTTACATATTCTGTGTTCTTGTCTTGATTTTTGTGCTCTATGTTAAAATTGAACTTGCTTTTGTCATCATTCATATTGGCCATTTGAAAAATCCTTTTGTATAGATATTTTTCATGCCTTGTGATAATTGTGACAAAAAAATTCAATTTTCATGGCAATAAATTGTCATACACAATTACTAGTAGTTGCATTTCCACAACTAGGAACAAATGGGTAGGCATGAGGAAATTCACAAATAGTAACACACATAGGCACAAATGTGTGTGCAAGGACATTCACATGAACAAATTGTTAACGAGCACAAGAAGGAACAAGTTTTCAAGCAAGTGCAAATTGGTAGACATGAGTGCAAACATGATCAAATTCACATGGGAAAATAAGTTTTAAAAAATACATGTTAACAAGTGGTGGAAGAAAATGTTAAGATGGTGGCAAATAAAGCATAGTGGTAGAAGTGGAAAATTGCAATTCCTCATCAACAACATTGGGATCATATTGAAGTTGTAACATTTGTTTCCTACAAACATGTAAAATCAAGCAACTTCAATTTTGATTACAAAAAAAGTTATTGATTATCACAAAAGAACTGAAATTCAAAAACATGTTTTGGGATTTATTATTTGAATGAAAGGTTCCATTTACCTCATCAATTCAACAAAAAATATTATGACCAAATTGAAGCCTTTCAAGGAGAGAATACATTCATTTTTCCTTTACACGTTAGGGACATGAATGTTAAAGGTGATACAATTTATAGACCACCTACGTAAGAAATTCAAGATGATAATGAAAACTTTCAATAATAGGACAATGTGCACAAAACTCAAGATCCAATTACATAATTTTTTTAAATGCATGACTGTTAAATTGCATGAATGTATATCAAGATTCAAAACCACTCCCAAGCTCTAACCAAGCCTCTATTGTCCTCATCAATCTTGTCAATAATACTTTTACAACATTTACACTTGTCAACACAAGAGTTTTAAAAAAAAACAATAGTGTTTTCTTTCTTATCATTGAGTCTACCAACAAGAACAACAATGCATTTTTAGATGTAATGGACAAAATAAATGTCATTCAACTTGAAATTGAACAACACTATTTCAAGGTTCATGATCACAATTTCAAATAACACTTATGCTATTTCAAATGGCAAGAAAGTTTATCAAATGAACAAAAATTTTGTGAATATGTTATCAAACCTAAGTATCACAATGCATCATGCATTCATGAAAGATCAAACTTGCACTCCTACCTACACAATTTGGTTTACCTAGTTCTTTAAAATATTTAGAAGACAAATTACTAGTTCACAACTTGCATGTTTTTAGCCATGTGAAACAAAAGAAATTTCATAGAATGAACATAGAATGAATTGTGTTTCATCATACAAATTACAAGAAGTTACAATTTTTTTGAATGATTCATGAATAGTTGATAACAACTAAATCACTTGACAAATTTTAATTTCATTTTAGTTCGTGTTTAAATTGTATTATCACTTTTCAATTTTGATGTACTAGGTCATTTTTAATGCATTATTGATATAAACCAATTAATTGTTCAATGATCAAAGGAAATAAAGCTATGTGCATCTTGCTAATCATGTCCATGAAGTTGGGATATTTGATTAACCATTAGATATATCTCTCATGCAATTCATTGATTCCTTGGGATCTCCTCCCTTGCAACGTAGGTTCAATGTCATTTACTTAATAACTTTGAATCCCTTGCTCATAAACCATTCTCACATCACCATGTTTGGTTGCTTGTAACACATTCTTCATATCCAATTTAAACATCAATTCATCAATGTTTACATCATTTTCATTTAGTATCATCTTATGTAACACGTGATAGGAATGTCCACATTTAAGAGGGAAAAAAATGTTAATTGGACTAGAAGGTTTTCTTTAAGATGCAAAATTTATTTTACATTACAAGTTTTGTAGGGAAATCATTTGCTGTATAAAGCTTCCAAAATATAATGTTGAAATTTTGTTTGTTTATGAGGTGCCATTAACCATGGAAGCAACACATAGGACCCTTTTCCTTAATCACATATGATTTGATGCCTTCATGGGAATGCCATTTCTTGAAAAGATCCTCCCACATAGTTTTTTGGTAAATTGAAAATAAACATCAAAAGACTTTTCCATCATCCATATATCTTGGTGCCCTCACAAAAAATTAAGTAATTATTTCTTGTGATCAACAATGTCCTATAATTGTCACCAATAAATTTTAAATTTTAAAGAATAGTAATCTCCTACAAAAACATTATTTTTTCCTTATGCTGTGAATATGAACCATGTCAATGGACTTTTATATACTTGGCAAGCCCAATAGTTCCTTGAATCCTTCCACGATGTGTAACAAACTTTCACCTTCAAACCATCAAATTTGACCCCTGTAAATTTCATTTACATCATGAATAGCCACACAAATTTAAATGAACTATCAATTTTCCAATGGCAAAAAACTCAAGTTAAATTACAAATATTTAAATGAATGTGTAATTTTTTATAACAAGTAAGCTCCCTTAATGTTCACAAGCATTGTGCACCTATATTTTGTATCCCAATTCCATTTTATGTTTTAGTTTGTCAATTGTTAAGCACATAGGACCTACCAAGCTAAAAGTTTTCAATTCACATTTTGTCATCATATTGAATCATAAGAAACTATGAGTACTAAATCATAATCACAAACTTCATGGGTCATGATTTGGCGATAGTAGTCGCGTGCAATTTGTTTTTCATAGGTTTGTATGAAATAGACATGGATGTCATTCATTTATTTGTAATGTTTGAACATCGATGTCATGTGCATTGTTTAAACACAAATGCCATATGCTTGTTTGTATTGTTTAGACACAAATGTTGTGTGTCTATTCGTATTGTTTACATATGAAAGTCGTGCACAAAACTTTTGTGTTTAAATAATGCATGAAATTCGTGTGTAAACGATACAAACCTATGAAATAATAGATTTCGCATGGATTTGTTCCAAATCCATGAAGCCTATGAATTTGTGATGATTGGCCGTGCTTTAACCTAATCACTTAATTCTTCATTCAACAACATTTCATAAAGACAAGAAATCATGTAGTCATGGAATAATAATGCATTAACCATTGTTTCAAACACATATTTATTATTATATATTTTTTCCAATTAAAGAAAATGGCTACAATTTTCACCGTAATCAAAGTTGGATGCAACTTCCAAATGCAAATGGTTAAAGATCAAAATATATTGTGCTTGGATTAAAAGTTACAAAAAATGTGTAAGCAAAATGATTTTTGGTGGTTTTATTATTTTCAACAAAAAAAGTTGACAATGAGCATAAAAAGACATTACACAAATCAACTACAAAGAAAATACAACAAAGTGCAAGATGTTAAGCAAAGAGATAAGAAAGAAAGAAAATGAACATTATACAAATAGTTCAAAGGTTGACATCATGTAACATAGATGTGCAATCAAATGTTGCAAGTTAAACGAAAAAAAAACCATGCAATGCAATGTTGTAGCAAAATCATGCACAAATGAACATTTTACAAAGAATGAAGGTCAATGTTATAAATAAAACTAGACATTTAATGTTGCAAACAAAAACAAGTTTAATTAAACACTAAAGGGTTGATGTTATAAAAAAAATAGAGAATTCAATGTTGCGACATTGCAACTATGAGAGTAGAGTCAAAATATAATGAGATGTGCAACCATAGATTCTGGGAGCAATGTTGGAACAAAAAATCAAAACAATGTGAACCGTTGGACCAAAAGGTGAAGAACAAAATGAAATGTTGGGGCAAAGTTGAAAGATTGAGACAAAGTCAGTTCAAATAGGAGAAACAATAAAAGATAAAATGAAAATAAAAAGTTTTATGTTTCTTTTCCTCTAACACAAAAGAAAATCATGAATGAAGATAGCCCATTGGCTCTTGTGTATTAATAGGTGACATTATTACTCCTATCTATGAACAAAAATAATGTTGAGGTAATAATAAAAAATAAGATAATAGCTCGATAGTGTGAAAGAGAGTCAAACATGATAATGTTATGGATTGAAGTTATTACAAGGTTAGTCTATCTTTAGGCATGAACTAACCTCTATTGTGTGGTAAGAATTGATGTTGACAATTAAATCAAAATTGAGGTGAGAATCAACTAAATTTTCCTACCAATTCTCATCATGAAAACCAAAGAATATCATGCTTAATAATATTACTTGATTGAAAATTGCCCCCTAGGTTCTCATTGGGTGATAACCAACTCTTGGAGAACCACCTTCTTTTTTTACAAAAAACCTCATATAAAACCACTTAAGGTAATAAAAGATACCCATTGAAGCTTATGTCAACTATAAGGTTGTAAGGTCTAGGGGGGTTAGTCAAGGGTAGCTAGAATCTTACATAAAGAGAAGTTTATTTGAGATTTTATTTTTCAAAAAATTTATTTAAAAAAAGAGAATGCAATAGTTTACTATATTTATCCATTTTGATGTTTATAAGGTTATCAAATTTTCCCTTGTTATTTCACAATAGGTTGGTGATGTTAATTTGACAAAACTAATTGAAAATGTTCACTTTTGGTACACTTAAACTCAGCAAGATGATTGGTATAAATGAATAAATGTGGATGCAAAATAAAATACAAAATTATGTCACCCCTTTGCACTTCCAAAAGGCAAAGGCAAGCGGAGTGATGTCAACAAATAAAATTAAAATGAAGACTACTTTGCAACAAGCATAGCAAAGGGAAAGACAAGACAATCAATGGTTTTTTTTCTTTTTTTTAATTCCCTAATTCATCAAAATTATCCAATGCCACTATTAAAATAAATCACCATTATGAATGTATAACCCTCAAAATTAAATTATCTATTTTGATGTTCAATTTAACTATTCCATCTTGCATCAATATTTAAAAAATGGTAAAGTGACATTAAAAACCATGAACCATTAATAAAAATGAGCATAAGTCTTGAGATGGCTAAACTCCAAATATAAGAGCACTAGAAAAAACCGCCTTCAAAATACCCTATCTTTCAATGAAAGAAGCATAAAGAGAAACCTTGAATGAAGAAGACTTGTTCTTTGTCAAGCACCTTGGACAACAAGTACACATTGCAAAGTTCCTACTAGGAGAAGAAGAAACTCTTCATCTACCACCTTTGACAACGAGTACACATTACAAAGCTATTAGGAGAAGAAGCTCTTGTCACCCACACTCAACAAAAGTACCCACAACAAAGCTATGAGAAGAATCTCTCTCATCTTCATCACCCAAATTGGACAAAATACCCACAACAAAACTCGAAAACACTCTTCATCACCCAACCATTTTTGAGATGGCTTCCTAAACCGCATGGGCTTCCAATCAAAGAAGCATCAAAAGAAAGGTTACATGAAGAAGCTCTCTTCATCACCCCAAGTCTAACCCCAAAAAATGAAGAAGTACACAATGCAAAACAACTCATATCATAGAAGAAGCTCTTTATCACCCAATTTGGACAAAAGTAACCACAACAAATCTAAGAGAAAAATCTTCATCTTCATCTTCATGATCACCTTAATTAGACACAAAGTATCAAACACCAAGCTTGGGGAACAAAGCTCATCTCCAATAACCTAATTGGACAAAATGCCCACAACAAAACAAACAAGGAGCTCATCTTCATCACTTACCCACCAACCTTGCAAAGAAGAAGAGACTAAAAATTAACTACAACAAATGAACCCTAAAAGGAGAAGAGGTTGTTTTTTCTTAGTCACATATGTTTGGTTTTATGAAAACTCAAGTTTCGAAAGTTATTTTTTGAAATTTAAATTATTTTGAATAATTGTAATTTATTATAATAATTTAAATAGATTATTAAAAGATTCAAAATTGATATAATTTAATGATCTATTTAAGTTATTCTAATTAAATTACACCTATAAGTGATAATGTATTTAAGTTATTCAAAATTTATATACATCTATATATCTATTTAAAATTTTCAAACAGCAAGTAATGGCAAAAATTAAATTAAATTAAATTAAATTAATTACCAGGAAGTAAATTACCAGTAGTGAGCAATGTTTTTTTTTTTTTTTTTTTTTTTTTTTTTATTTTTTTTTAATCTTAATTTGTTTTTTTTTTTTTTTAATTTCATTTTTTTTTACATGATGTTAATTTGTGTTTTCTGTTTTTTATCTTATCGGCTTAATTTTTATTAAATTGTTTTTAAATAAGAGAATACGGAA
>Ga0116228_10004165_pt1 | contig 12779 bp, 12 predicted proteins | sample S1TSphfallax_2_FD_89694 | JGI IMG/M metagenome (GOLD analysis project Ga0116228, IMG submission 89694) | Host-associated microbial communities from peat moss isolated from Minnesota, USA - S1T2_Fc - Sphagnum fallax MG | ecosystem: Host-associated > Plants > Peat moss > Unclassified | place... | reverse complement strand
CTCGGCCAGTTGCACGCCGCCATGGCCGCACACCAGACCCCAAGTGCCGCGCTGATGGCGCAAATCGGCGCCATCCAGGCCGCCGCCGCCGCGGCGCCGGGGCAGTGGCAAAGCTGGTACTGGATCTGCATCGCCGGCGTGGTGTGTTTCCTCGCCTGCATCTTCATCATGCGCGGCCGTTGGAGCCCCGCCGCCGCGAAGGCCGATGAGGAAGCCCATAACGCGGCGGTGACGAGGGAACTGGCCAAGCTGCGGGGGTAAAAACAATACGGGGGGCGTGGTGCCCCCCGCATTCGCCGTGCCCCGTCATGCCGCACTTGGTGCGGCATCCACGACTTTCTTACAAAATCCCCTCATACAAATCATTCCACTCAGGGTTCCCCGCCACAATCAACCGAACCCGCCAAGCCCGCGGCCATTTCTTGACAACCTTCTCGCGGGCAATTGCATCCCGAATGTTCTCGTGACGTTCGAAGAAGACCAGCCGCTTCAAACCGTGTTTTTTAGTGAATCCATCAATCGTCCCCTCCGATGATCAAACACCCGGCGGATGAGGTCAGACGTCACCCCAGTATACAACGTCCCATTCGGCCGGTTGCTCATGATATAAACCCAACCACCCCGCGTCCCGCGCGCCTCTCCCGGAGTTTGAAACAAACGCCTGATTGATTTGGGGAACGTACCACCAACGCCCGTCATGCCGCACTTGATGCGGCATCCACGACTTTTTTCACAGTCGATACGCTACCGACCACCACCACGCCCCGTCAAAGCCGGCAAGTCGTGGATGCCGCGCCAAGCGCGGCATGACGGGATTTTTCGCCCGAAAACCGAAGCAGCCGGCGAACATGCGATTTCCACAATTTGGGAGCGCGTTAGCTCCGATAATCACTCCCCACGCCGGAAATCTGCCGCAGCGCCGTTTGCCACGCCATTTTGATATGCGCGCTTCTGTAAGGCTCCTGCCCCTTGAACTGCGCTGCCGTGTGTTCCTGCACCGCAATCGGCGGAAACACCAGTTTCGCCCCGCCCGAAAGTGCCGCGATCTGCGCCTGGCAGGCGCGTTCCAGGTAATAGATTTCCAGAAACGCCTCGGCAATGCTGGTCCCACCCACAAGCAGGCCGTGATTGGTCAAAATCATCGCCTTGTTGGTGGGGCCAAGGTCCGCCACCAGCCGCGGCCGCTCGTCCAGCTCCAGCGCAATGCCTTCATAGCCATGGTACGACAAACATCCGTAGAATTTCAGCGCATGCTGGGTGATCGGCAGCAAGCCGTGCGCCTGGCAGGAAACTGCCATGCCGGCGGCGGTATGCGTATGCACCACGCATTGCAAATCCTCCCGCGCCGCATGGATGGCGGAATGGATGGTGAAGCCCGCGGCATTTACTAGCCGCGTGCCCTTCTCGTCCTGGTTGACGATATTGCCGTCCAGGTCGATTTTCACCAGGTCCGAAGCCCGCATCTCCTCAAACAGCACGCCGTACTGGTTGATCAGGAAATGATGCTCCGGCCCCGGCACGCGGGCGCTGATATGGGTGTAGATGAAATCCGTCATCCGGTAATGCGCGACCAGGCGGTACAAGGCCGCGAGATCGCAGCGGACCTGCCATTCGGCCTCGTCCATGCCGGTCGGGATCTCGATTTTGGTCGTTACGTTCATGGCGTCCTCCTTTTACGTTTACGTCAATTATGGGCGTCTTCGCGCTTAAAGTGAAGCGTAAACCGCCGCCTCGAACCCGGCATAGGTTTTTAGCGCCGGCAGATCACCAGAAGGCAGCAACTGCATCAGTATCACCGCCGCAATGCCCTTGGCCGGGTCGATCCAATAGTAGCAATTCGGCAGGCCGGCCCAGGTGAGGCTGTTGGCGCTGCGGCCAAATGGCCCCGGTTCCGGGTTCAGCAAAAACCCGAGGCCCCATTTGGCATCCATCCCGGGATAAAAATCAGATGGCGCGATCACCGCCGGATCGGCCGAGCCGATCACGCCGGCGCGCAGCTTGCCGATCTGGTTGGTGCCCATGGCCGCCACGGTTTCGGGCAGCAGAATCTCGCCCCCGTCATTCAAGATCATTCGCATAAAAGCCAGATAATCCGGCGCCGTTGAATACAGCCCGGCCCCGCCGGCCAAAAACTCCGGCGCCGGCCGGGGCTCCCACGGCACCACCGCAAGCCCGCCCTCCGGTGTTCTTGTATGCATTGCCGCGCGCCGCGGGGCGCGGGCCTTGCCGGGGTTAAAGACCGTGTCGTTCATGCCGAGCGGACCGGTGACGTGGCCGGCGAAATAATCATCCAGCCGCCGGCCGGAGACCGCCTCCACCGCCTGGCCTGCCCAGTCAATCCCGATGCTGTATTCCCAGCGCGCCCCCGGCTCGAACAGCAAAGGCTGCCGCAATCCGGCTTTTTGGCCGCTGGCGGCGGAGGGCGCATTCGTCACCTTCAAATAACGCGCGAGATCAGCGTTCGCGAAATCATAGGAAAACCCGGCGGTATGCGTCAGCAGCCGCCCCAGCGTGACTTTATTCTCCGCCGGCCGGGTGATGGGGCTGCCATCCGGCGCAAACCCTTCCAGCACAACAGGGTTGGCCAGATCCGGCAAAATCTTGCCGATCGGGTCGTTGAGCGTCAGCAGGCCTTCCTCAACCAGCTGCAATGCCGCGACCGTCGTCAGCGCCTTGGTCATCGAGGCGACCCAAAAAACGCTGTCCACTTCCATCGGCTCGGGCGCATCCACGCTTTGCCGCCCCGCCGCGACTTCCAGAATTGTGCCGGAACGATTTGTCACGGCCGCCACCACCCCGGCCACGGCGCCGCTCGACACGGCATTTTCCAGCACGGCGCGGACCATATCTTGTTTCATTTTATTACCCCAAAGTTTACGGCGACGTTTCGAAACGATTATACTCCGGAGTCGCAGCACCGCCAAATGACTGGGAAGGCTATGCAATAGGGATGGCGGACAGAACGAGACTCCTGGACCTGCTGATCATCGGCGGCGGCATCAACGGCGCCGGCATCGCGCGGGACGCCGCCGGCCGCGGGCTGAAAGTCGCCCTCTTCGAGCAGCACGATCTCGGCCAGCACGGCTCCTCCGCCAGCACCAAGCTGTTGCACGGGGAAATGGCCGCTGCCGGGTTCCGCTTGCCGCGGGAGGCCCTGGCGGAGCGCGAACGTCTGCTGCGCATCGCACCTCACCTCATCCGGCCGCTTGAATTCGTCCAGCCGCTCGGCAAACACGACGACCCGGCTTCGCCCTTCCGTAACATGCTCGGCAGCCTCGGGAAGCTGAAAAACCTGCCGGGACTGCACAAAATTTCACTCGCAAAGCACGCAGCCGGTGAGACGCTGCAACCGGCCTATACCAAAGCCGCCGGGTTTACCGATTGCTGGGTGGACGATAGCCGGCTGGTGGTGCTGAACGCCATGGACGCCGCCGCCCGCGGCGCGAAAATTTACCCGCGCACGAAAATCATCACCGCGGCGCCCGAGGACGGGCTTTGGAAGGCCGAAACCGGCCGGCAATTTTTTCACGCACGCGCCATTGTCAACGCGGCCGGGCCGTGGGCGGCCGAGGTGCTGAACGTCAACCTCGGCCGCAACACGCCAGGCCGGATAAAGCTGGTAAAGGGCAGCCATATAATTACGAAAAAGCTCTTCCCGGAAACTCACGGAATCATCCTGCGCAGCCCGGATAAGCGGCTCATCTTCGTCATTCCCTATGAACGGGATTATTCGCTGGTCGGCGCAACCGCCATCCCTTACGAGTCCGACCCCGCGCGCGCCGCGATCGCGGAGGACGAAACCAGCTATCTTTGCGCAACCGTCAACCATTATTTCAAACCCGCCATCACGCCGGATGACGTGCTCTGGACGTATTCCGGCATCCGCCCCGTGCTGGAAAACCACGCCAAACCAGCACCTGACTACGAGCTTGAGCTAGCTGATGAACATTCCGCACCCCCGCTGCTCTCAATCTATGGCGGCCGGCTCGCCACCTACCGAAAACGCGCCGAACAGGCGCTCGAAAAGATCATGCCGGCCATCGGCCTGTCACCCGGCCGCTCCTGGACCGCCACGCAACCTTTACCCGGCGGCGATATCGACGATTTCACCGGCTTCAGCCGCCTGTTCCGGGCCTTCAACACGCATCTGGACGCCGCAACGGCCCGCCGCCTCGCCCATGCCTACGGCACCCGCGTGAAGGAATTCGTGCAGCCCAATATGGGCCACGACTTCGGCGCCGGCCTCACCCGCGCCGAAGTGGACTATCTGGTCCGCCACGAATGGGCCCGAACAACTGAAGACATCCTCTGGCGCCGCACCAAACTCGGCCTGCACGTGCCCCCCGACACCGAACCCCGCCTGGCCGCCTACCTCGCCCGGGATCGGTCTTAGCTAAGCGAAGTAGGGGTTGACCCTGTCTGGCAATCGTGGTTTTACGGCCAAGCGTATTGAGTTTCGCTATGTCGAAAAACTTATGTTTTGATAATCAGAGCACTGAAACCGTGCCGGAGGGAAATTGTTTCTGTCGCCAAGCCTAGACGCACGCCGGCTGCCGGTTTTATTGCTGAGCGGCTTTCTCGGCAGCGGCAAAACGACGCTGGTGAATGCGCTGCTGCGGGATGCGCGCCTGGCGGACACGGCTGTCGCGGTGAATGAATTCGGCGAGGTTCCGCTGGATGCGCATCTGATCGACCACGGGCAGGACAAGACGGTTGTGCTGGCGAATGGTTGCCTGTGCTGCAACCTGGCCGGCGACATGGAAGATGCGGTGATGCGCTTGTTCTCCCGCCGGGAAGCGGGGGCGCTGCCGGATTTCAAGCGCGTGATTATTGAGCCTTCGGGCCTTGCCGACCCGGCGCCAATCGCCCAGGCGATTTTGCGCAATCCGGTCATGTCCCGCGCCTTCCGGCTGGAGGGGATTATTGCAACGGTCGACGCCCTGTTCGGCGAAAAACAGATCTCTGCTCATGCCGAAACCGCCAAGCAGATTGCGTTGGCGGATGCGCTGGTGATCACCAAGACCGATCTTTTGGAACAAGGGTGGCTTGAGCGGCTGCGTGCAAAGCTGCTTGCGTTGAACCCTGCGGCCTCGTTGTTTGAAGCGATCAACGGTGCGGTTGATCCGGTGGCCTTGCTTCCGCCCGGGTTTCTTGACCCAAGCGTGATCGTGCCCGCCCGCCGGTTCATGATCGCGGACGGTCCGGCGCATGAATTTGAGACACGGGCAATTTCTCTCACCGCGGATGTGCCGCTAAAGTGGCGCGCCTTCGATGCCTGGTTGCGGAAAATTCGGCTTGGACATGCCGAACAATTGCTGCGCGTAAAAGGCATTTTGAACACCGCCGATTCGGCGCTGCCTCTGGTGATTCATGGTGTTCATCATGTGCTGCATACGCCGGTCCAACTGGCCGCTTGGCCGGATGATGACCGGCGGAGCCGTATCGTGCTCATTACGAGGGGCCTGCCCGCCGGCCTGATCGACGCGGAATGGGCAAACGCTCTGCCCAGCCTATATGCTGTTTCAAGAGCTGCGTAGAGGGGAGCAGAAAATGCGCGCGATCGATGTCCATGTTCATCCAATGAACCCCGAATATGTCGAGGCGAGCCTGCCTTTCATGCCGGCCGCACAGCGCATGTTCGCCGGCAAGTTCGACGCGCGGCCCGACACCCAGATTGCCGACGATTTTCGGCGCGACGACGTGCTGGCGATTCCCATTGCCTGGGACGCCGAACACGGCGCCGCCGGCGGCAGGTTCTCCAACGAAGACCTGGCCAAGCTCTGCGCGCAATTCCCGGATGTGTTCCTGCCGGGCTGGGGCATGGTGGACCCGTGGCGCGGCCGCAAGGGGCTGGAGGAGATCGAGCACGCGATCACGACGCTCGGTCTGCTGGGCATAAAATACCAGCCGCCGGTGCAGGATTTTTCGCCGCACGACAAACAGTTTTACCCTATCTGGGATCTTTTGCAGTCACTCGGCGCGCCGGTGCTGATTCATTGCGGCACGACGGCAATCGGCGCCGGCGAGCCTGGCGGGCTAGGCTTCAAGCTGAACCATGCGCGGCCAATTCCGAACATTGATAATGTCGCGGCGGATTTCCCAAAACTGAACATCATCGCCGCCCATCCCGGCTGGCCATGGACCGAGGAGTTAATCGCCGTCGCCCTGCACAAAAAAAATGTCTCCATCGACATTTCCGGCTGGGGCCCCAAATACATTCCCGCGGCGCTGAAATTCGATATGCAGCGGCGCCTGCAGGACAAGGTGCTGTTTGGCTCGGACTATCCGGGCTGGAGTCCGGGGCAGTGCTGCGATGAGTGGGAGATGGAGAAATTCCGCCCCGGCGTCATTGAAAAGCTGTTTTACCAGAATGCCACACGAATTCTTAACCTAGACGGCGCGATTGCCAGGGCTTCCGCGGCGCGTGCCGATGCCGCCCGCGCCGACACGACTGCATGAAGAGAAAGACAAACCCATGAGCGAAAAACCGATCTACCACATCATCCCGTCGGAAATGCCGTCCTACAGCCCGGCCAACCATACCGGTACGAAGAACACGCGGCTTATCGGCCCGCGGGTGAATGGCGCAAAATACATGGAAATCGCCTTAGGCGAGATCGAGCGCCATGAAGGCTCGCCCGCCCATGCGCATCCGGACCTGGAACAGGCCGTCTACATCCTCGAAGGCGAGGCGATGGCAAATATCGACGGCGTGCCGCACCACGTAAAGGCCGGAGAGATGATGTATTTCCCGGCGAAAGTGTTCCACGACATCAAAATCTTAAGCGAAAAGATCAAAATGCTGGTGATCTATTCGCCGCCCTATGATGAAGACCCTTCCAAGGTGATGAAGACGCCGGAGGCAGCGGCGGAATAAACCGCCGCGCCTTCGCATTTATTGTTTATGTCCCGCTAAAAGTGAATTTCGCGCTGGCCTGCCCTTCCGCCAGAATATGCCCTTGCATGGCCTTCAGCACAGCCGGCGCAAAAAACTGCCCCGAGAGCGGCAAACTTGCCTCATCAAGCGCAAAGACTTCGAATGTGTAGCCATGCACTTTCAAATCATTCGCCGGCGGGCACGGCCCGTCATAGCCGCCATAGGGGCCCTTCATCGCCGCCGGCGCGCCGGGGCGCTTGTTGAAAAATGGCCAGTAGTCATTGGTACCGCGCACGCCCACCTTACCCGGACCGATCGGCTTGCCGCCGGGCTTGAAACCGTCCCCGTCTTCACCGGGATCGAGATGCGTCACACTCGCGGGAATGTTGATAAGCTCCCAGTGATAAATATTCATCCGCGGCGCATCCACGGGGATCGTGACGCCAGGCTTGTTCATCAGCGACAGGTTTTTCACCACATCCGGGTCAACCATGATGAGGACATAGGATTGCGTGCCCGCGGGTCCGGCCGACCAGTCCAGCCCGGGGCTTTCATCCTGCGGCTTCGTGGCGGAACCTTTCGGCATGCAAAAAGCCGATGAAATCGGCAGGTTGCCGGATGGCAGCAGCCCCTCGATTGTCACGGTCAATGGCGCCGCCGCCAGGGCGTGCTGTGTGAAACCTGCCGCCAGCATGGCGCCGGCGGCAAGCAAGCCGATTTTTTTTGGCATCTTCAGTCGTCTCCTCTGTTTTATTCTTGGTCTCAACGTCATTTCAGTCACGGCGTCAAAAGGTTGACAATTCAGTCCGCAACGGTTCATATTACGCCATAGCGAATAACATTTCGTATAGAGGAAATTGTCACCATGCCGCAAGGGGCTGCGATCTTTTCCGAAAGGCGAATTTCCGCTTAAGCTGGCTGGGTAAGGGGATAAAATCATGACCGTGGATGTCGCTTGGGCAGATGAGGCCAAGCCGTCGACCGGGCCGTTGCGGGGTGTGCGGGTGCTGGACCTCACAACCGTCGTCATGGGGCCGTCGGCCACGCAGGCGCTGGGGGATCTCGGCGCCGATGTGCTGAAAATCGAAACCGCCGCGGGGGATTCGATGCGCTGGGTCGGGCCATGGCGCACGCCGGGCATGGGGCCGCTGTTTCTGTGGGCCAACCGCAACAAGCGCAGCCTGGTGCTGGATTTGAAGTCGCCGGAGGGCAAGGCTGCCGCGATCAAGCTGGCTGAGGAGGCGGATGTACTGGTCTCCAACGTCCGGCCCCAGGGCTTGGCGCGGCTGGGCCTGGATTACGAGAATATCAAACGCGCCAATCCGAAGATCATTTACTGCGCGGCGGTCGGGTATGGCTCTGGCGGGCCGGATGCCGGCAAAGCCGTGTATGACGATCTCATGCAGGCGGCCTCCGGGATTGCCGGCCTGTTCGGCGCGGTGGACGGTGCGCCGCGCTACGCGCCCATCAATATCTGCGACCGGATTGTCGGACTCTACGTCGTCAGCTCCATCACCGCCGCGCTGTACCACCGGGCGATGACCGGGGAGGGCCAGGAGATCGAGGTGCCGATGTTCGAGACGATGGCGCAATTTGTTCTCTCCGACCATATCGGCGGCAACGCATTTGCACCCTCCGAGGGCGCGATGGGCTATAAGCGCCTGCTCTCGCGCACGCGCGGGCCGTACCCGACAAAGGACGGTTTTTTGGCGCTGGTCGTCTACACGAATAAGCATTGGGAAGCGTTCTCCGCGCTGATCGGCCAGCCGGATCTTTTGAAAACCGATCCGCGCTTCAAGGACCAGGAAGCCCGCACCCAATACGCGCAGGAGATGGGGCAATTCCTCTCCGAGCAACTGCCCGCCCGCACCAATGCCGAGTGGCTGGAATTGCTTCACAAAATCGACATTCCCGCCTGTCCGGTCAACAGCGTCGATGATCTGCTGTCCGACCCGCATCTGACGGCCGTCGGGTTTTTCGAGGAGCAGACACACCCGACCGAGGGCACGCTGAACGTCGCGCGCTACCCCGTGCGCTTCGGCAACTCCCCGGCGGATGTGCGGCGCCTTGCCCCTAATCTCGGTGAACATAATGCGCAATTCCTTAAACCCGTGGGGGAAGTGGCATGAGAGGGACGGAAAAACCGGTGATCCGGAGCGAAATGCGCGGTGCGGCGATCTGGGTCACCATTGACCGCGAGGAACGCCGCAATGCCATGAACAAGGCGGTGCTCGCTGGCATCGAAACCGCCTTCCGGGACGCCGCGGCGAACCCGGATGTGCGGGCCATCGTGATCACCGGGGCCGGCAAAAAAGCCTTTTGCGCGGGAGCTGATTTGAGCGGCGGCACCAGCACTTTCACGCTCGGGCTGGATGAGCCGATGACCGATCTCGGCAAGCTCGCCCGCTTCGTCCGCGATGCCGGCATTCCGCTGATCGCGCGCATCAACGGCGATTGCCTGGCCGGCGGCATGGCGCTGATGGCGATGTGCGACCTGGCCGTGGTGGCGGACCATGCCCGCTTCGGCCTGCCGGAAGTGAAGGTCGGCGTGTTCCCGATGCAGGTGCTGGTGTATTTGCGCAAGATGATCGGTCCGCGCTATGTGAATGAACTTTGCCTGACCGCCGATTTCATTTCTGCACAGCGCGCCGCGGAAATGGGGATCGCCAACTACGTCGTGCCATTCGATGATCTCGACGCGCGGGTGGATGCCCTCGTTTCGCGGCTTGGCGAGATGTCCCCGGCCGCAATTCGCCGCGGCAAATATGCGATCTCGGCCATGGAAAACATGGCCTTCGCCGAAGCCCTGGCCTTTGCGGAGCAATCAATCGCCGTCACCTCAATGACCTCGGACGCCACCGAAGGCCTTGCCGCCTTCAATGAAAAGCGCAAGCCGCGCTGGAACAAGGATTAACAAGATGTCTGAAAAACTTGTCCGCATCGGCGGCGCTTCCGGCGCCTGGGGGGACAGCCCCGGCGCGCTTGCGCAACTTCTCGGTGCCGGCGTGGACTATCTGATGATGGACTATCTTGCGGAAGTTTCCATGTCTCTGCTCGCAAGGGCGCGGCTGAAGGATGCTTCGGCCGGCTATCCGCCGGATGCCGTTGCCTATCTGGGTGCTGCATTGCCGGAAATTGCCGCGAAGGGCGTAAAAGTTGCCAGCAATGCCGGCGGCGTGAACCCAGCCGGCTGCAAGCTGGCGCTTGAGGCGGTCATCGCCAAACAAGGCCTGAAACTGACCGTCGCCATTGTTGAAGGCGATGACGTAATGCCGTTGATCCCGGCCTTGCGGGAACAGGATGTGCGGGAATGGGTTTCTGGTGAAAAGCTCCCCGCCCGGCTGCTCACCGCCAACGCCTACCTCGGCGCGCTGCCGATAAAAGCCGCGTTCGACGCGGGGGCGGACATCGTGATTACCGGGCGCTGCGCGGATTCCGCACTGGCGCTTGGCATATTGATGCACGAATTCGGCTGGGGTGAGACGGATTACGACCATCTGGCCGCCGGCAGCCTGGTTGGCCATGTGCTGGAATGCGGGCCGCAGGCGACCGGCGGCACGTTCACGGATTGGGAAAAAGTGCCGGACTGGCACAATATCGGCTATCCCATCGCCAGCTGCCGCGCCGATGGCGCGTTCACGGTGAGCAAACCGGCGGGCACGGGCGGGCTGATCATTCCGGAATCGGTCTCGGAACAGATCCTCTACGAAATCGGCGACCCGGCCGCGTATTTTCTGCCGGATGTGGTGGCGGATTTTTCGCATGTCACCGTGACCCAGGATGGTGAGAACCAGGTGCTGGTGCAGGGCGCGAAAGGCCGGCCGCCGACTTCGCAATACAAGGTTTCAGCAACCTATCAGGATGGCTACCGTTCCGTTGCCACTGTCTCCATCGTCGGCATCAACGCCGCGGCGAAGGCTGAGCGCACCGGCCGCACGCTGATCGAGCGCGCCGAAATGCTGTTCCGTGACAAAAATATTGCGCCATTCAAGGCCACGCATATCGAAGCTTTGGGTGCGGAGGCTTCCTATGGCGAAAAATCCCGAGCGCGCGCCGCGCGCGAGGTGCTGCTGCGCCTGGTCGTGGTGCATGACAGCCGCGAGGCGCTGGAGATTTTTGGACGTGAGCTGGGCTCCATTGGCCTCACCTGCGCGCCCGGCACCACCGGCATCTATTCCGGCCGCCCGAAACCGGCGCCGGTCGTGCGGCTGTTCACGATGTTTTTGGACAAGGCCAGTCTTGGCAACCCAAAACTGACGGTGGGCGATGCCGCGCCGGTGGAAGTAAAGGTTCCGTTTTCAGGAGGCTATGCGCCACCTGAAAAATTCCGCGGGCTGGCCGGCGAGGATGAGGCGGACACTGTCGACGTTCCGCTGCTGAAACTCGCCTATGCCCGCTCCGGCGACAAGGGCAATTCATCCAATGTCGCGATCTTCGCCCGCAAGCCGGAATACCTGCCCTGGCTACGCCGGATTCTCACCCCGGAAGCGGTGGTTGAACAACTGAGCCAGCTAGCCAACGGCCCCGCCGAACGATTCGAGGCGCCTGGCCTGAACGCGCTCAACTTCCTTATCCAGGACGCGCTGGGCGGCGGCGGCATGGCCTCGCTGCGCATCGACCCGCAAGGCAAGGCTTATGGCCAGATGGTGCTGGAAATGACGGTGCCGGCACCGAAAAGCTGGATGACATAACCACCCGAATCCGCAGGATGGGTTGAGCGCTTGCGAAACCCATCACCTTGCTAACGCCCCGTCTTCATCTCCAGCCGGGTGCAAACATCCACCAGCCTGCGCGCCGCCGTCTCCAGCTTGCCTTCCAAACGGGAAGACGGGGCGGCGATGGTGACGATATAGACCGATTGGTGCCACAGAAACGGCGCCGAAAGCGTGGTCAGCCCTTCCATGCTTTCCTCGGCGTTCAGATACCAGCCGCGCGCCCGGCCCAACGCAATATGCTCACGCAATGCGTCCTTGGACGTCACGGTATTCGGGGTGAATGGGGCAAACTCTATCCTATCCAGCGCCGCCTCCAGCGCCGCCGCATCCAGCGTCGCCAGCAGCGCCTTGCCGGCGGAGGTGGCGTGCAGGCTGGTGACGTTATTGCCCACCTTCAACTGAAAGCGCAGCGGGTGCGAGGTTTCAAAGGACAACAAATACGTCCCGCGCAGCCCGCTCACCTTCGCCAGCAGCACCGATTCATCGAGCGCATCGCGCAATTCGCGCAGCTGGTGATCCGCCCGCAGCACTACCGGGTCATTCTCCGCGATCACCTTGCCGGCTTCATACATCCGCAAAGTGGGATAGTAACCGCCGCGCGGTGAAACCTCGTAGATGAAGCCGCGCTCCTGCAGCGCCTGCAATACGTCATGGCAGCTGGAGACGGGTATGCTGAGCAGGCGGGAGATATCCGAGAGGGAAAGCGGGCGTTTCTGGTCCGCAAAAAGCTCCAGAAAATCCAAAGTTCGTTCGACGATTTTTGACATTGGTCCAATCTGAATTTCTTCCCCGAAACTAACTTCGCCACCGCGAAAACGCAAGCGGCACGTCTTCCCCCTACTCTCGTGCCGCCTGGCCACCAGGAAAACATCGCAAAGGCGCTCCGAATATATCCGTACCACAGCTGATTGAAGGAAACAGACATGAGTTTTCAAGGCTCGAATGATCTCAAGCTTGAAGACGCCCAAGCGCCGGCTGATCCTGGCGACAGCCAGACTAACAGACCATTAATTCCGGAAGCGGTTTTGATCCAGGCCATCTGGGGTCCGCCGCAGGTTCCGCAAAGCCGCAGACTTATCAAGGCAATCCATGAACGCAAGCTTTGAGACCCTGTCACATTCTCTCGCTCAAAGGTACTCGACGATGAATAGACTTCTGACCCTTTCGCTCCCCGCCGCTGTTCTGCT
>Ga0116228_10004162_pt1 | contig 12781 bp, 12 predicted proteins | sample S1TSphfallax_2_FD_89694 | JGI IMG/M metagenome (GOLD analysis project Ga0116228, IMG submission 89694) | Host-associated microbial communities from peat moss isolated from Minnesota, USA - S1T2_Fc - Sphagnum fallax MG | ecosystem: Host-associated > Plants > Peat moss > Unclassified | place... | reverse complement strand
TTTCTTTGTGAAAGTATTTTATTGCAAAGTTACAATGATAGATCCACACATCATGAATAGTTCTTGATGATAGTTGATGAGGAGGTTGTTGCACAAATGAAAAATGAAATGAAACATGTTGCAAAAAGTTTCTTAATAGGAAATTGGACAACAATGTTTGATACCTTGGGGTTAGTTTATTCAAGATCCTTGCGAGCTTAATGAACTTGTTTATGTTTTTGTTTATCTTTGTTTATGTTCAATAGTTCTTGTTTATTGCTTGTTTATGTTTTAGTTTTGTTTATTCATTGTTTATTACATGTTTAAATCATGTTTTGTGTGTGTGTGTGTTTCAAGGTGAAATTGTTTAGTGTAATGCAAAGGTCCAACCTCATTCCTCATGGATGGTACATCATTATGATGGAAAATATTCTAAAACAATAAAAAAAAATCAAATGAAAACAAAAAACAAAAGAATATTTGGGCATTCCATGTGAGGAGTTCATTTTAAAAGTTGAAGATGCATTGGCCAACAATTCCTACAACCAAGTTCATTTCAAAGACATCACTACTTTGATGTGCAAAGTAGTTGAATGCTGAAAATTTATTGATGTTCATAAATAGTTCTACTAAAGTAAGGTGTAGTGTGGTGATAAAGTTTTTTCCATTGAAATTAATATTTTGCAATTTCAATGTTTTAATAATTTGTAGATTTAAAGGTACACAACTTAATCAATATTCTTACTTTTATGGTTTTTTTAATTCTAAAAAAAGAAACATTTTAAATGAAAATGGATCATTTTCTTTTGCTTTGATAGAGTGCCCTAACTTGTTAAATCAAAACACATTCAAAGGAGCATTGGAAATCATATATGTACTTGTGTCTTTCCATTTGAAACCATGCCATTCATGGTAAGTTGTTCCTTTTTCACTCATATGAATGTAAAGAAATTCAAAATAAAATCCATTTGATCCAACTTTAAGTTTAAGTTTTAATTTAGAACATTTGATAATGAAGACCTATTATGTCAAAATGAGAAAAATTTGAAAATTTGAAATTTTTTATTAAATTGACTCACATAATAAAACAAATTTGATGAAAAGAATCAGATGATAATAACCTATTAGCCACACTAAAAAAAATCATAAATTTAAACTATGAAAATTTAAAACTTTAAGAAAAATCAGAAAAATTCAATTTTCAAAAATAAAATAAAATAGCAAACGTAAATGGGGTATAATAAACATGATGTATTAAGAAATAATTGTAGGTTAACTAAAAGAAAAAAAATGTAAAAAAAAAAATCTTTGGTTATGATTTGAATTGTGATCATTTTTCCAAAAAAAATTGAATATGCAAGGAATTTGTACACTTTTAAATTTTCATATTTATTCAACAATGATTAACCAAAAAAATGTGATGTTCTAAATATTTTATATAACAAGTTGCAAAAATCATTTAGAAATTCATTTGCATGGAAAAGTTATTTTTTGACAAAAAGACTTATGTAATCCTTGTCTAAAATAACATCGTTGGTTCCTTTGAACATCTTTTGTCCATGCTTTAGCTCAATCTAACATTGGTGTAGTTTTTGAAATTATTTTGGTGTTTATTGTAAAATGTTGAAGCCTAATCCATGTTGTTGTATGATCATGTCACAAGATACCAACCCTTTAATGGTTTCCACAATTTAAAATATTGGTTTTGCAAAAAATTGCAAACTTCTAAAGGGCCATTCGTAGTCTTTGTAATTCCACTACTTCAATGTCTATGAAAAAGTTGTCTCTAGAAAGTTTGTATAAAAGATGAAATGGATGTCATACAAATTTGCATTTCTTATATGCCCTACATTTCACATTTATTGGATGCATGACCTAAGATTTGTTAGCTTATATAACTCAAGACCAAATTTCACATGCAACTTCACCTCATGGCTCAAACCATCCACATGACTAGCCTTTCAACAAAAGTAAGATTAAACACATCATTTGATTTCCAACACTATGTATAATTTCCTTTCATTTTTAGAGTTACATTATTAATTAAACTCCAATCTTGTGCGAGTCTTTGTTCCAATGTGATGTCTTTTTCAAAAGACATGAAATACAAAACTCAATTTATCAAAACATTTGTGAAGTTTCAAACATCTAAAATAAAAAAAATTGCATTAAGTTTTAGACCTTAAAGTCACTTCATTCAAAAAACTAAAAAAATAAAAACTTATTAAATAATCAAGGTTCAAATAGCTTCTTTGGATGCGAAACACACAAAAAGATGTTATTTTTTCACAAAAAAGGAAGAAGTTTGAGCATAAATCAATTTGGAGGCAACCAAGAAGAGGTTCGAAATTATTGAACATGAAAAGTTGTTTAGCTTCAAATTTTGACAATCCCATTGGCTTTGAGAAATTTCTGTTACTAACTATGTGCAAACCTATTTTTCCACAAATGGAAAAAAAAAAATGCATCTATTCAATCATTTTTGTTGGTTTTTTAAAAATTTGTAAAAACCTGTGAAAACCCACTACCACATTTGACAATTAGTTGATTAAAGAGAAACTAAGAAAAAAAATTCAAATGACCATTCTTGAGAACGTTATTATTATTCAACAACATTTTGAGCACACCTACACCTAAGTTTATTTGAACATTTTTATAGGTTTGTTAACATTTCTCCAGTTTAAATACCATAGTAGTACAGTGACAGCTTCAGCATAAATTACATTATTTTTGGAAATACTGAAACTTTCAAATAATTTTTTTTCTCAAATAAAATATTTTTTTGGAGAAGGAAAATGAAGAATATTCTGAAACATATTCTATTATTTTTGAAATGGAATCTTCAGAATTTAATTAATTAATTAATTAATTAATTAAATCAGCAGACATGTGCTGAAGGTGCCAGTGTAGTAGGGTATAAGCCAGTTACTAATAAGAAGAGGCATCAATCACTCAAAGAAGGCGAAGGTAGCAATGTTGTAGGTAGGTAGGTAGGTAGATGCTGGTTCACCGTGGCCTACTTACAGCCCCCAGAGCAGAATTAAATGTTGAGCCAAGTTGGCCTCCCAGGCATGAGTCTTGCACTCTTTTAACTTTTTCCCCCAGACATAGACAAGGGGGGAGGAGGGGGAGGCAAGGAAGCACCACTCATTGACACACAAGAGTTGGATGAAGCACTAGACTAAGCTACTAATAATAATAATCCAAAATAAAAGGCTTGTTTTTTTTTACAATAGGAAACCTAATGTGAACCATGATTGCATATACATATAAAACCCATGCAAAAGCCCATGTGGCATGAAAACATCAACTACAATAACCTAACCCATCAAAGGGAGACAAGGGAGAACCCAGATGATCTAATTTTCTGCCAACAAGCAGCCTAGCTTGGCTCATCCATCCATCCATCATCATTGGCTCATCTATCTATCCATCCATCATCATTGGCTCATCCATCCATCCATCCATCCATCCATTTTGGCCACTATGGCTCTGCCCTTGATTTATGGAAAAGTTCAAATCAGAATCTGTTACGCTGCTGGATAAGGACCTTGGAACATGGCAGTTCTGGGATTTCAGGTCTGGTGCTTGGGTCTTGTCTCACCTCATTGCTGCGCTTGCATTCCCATTCTGGCCTCTTATCCTACTACACATAAAAGTGTTCCAAGAATCTCTTCAATTGATTTCATGAGTGAGTCTGTACCGGTTGTAATGTTTCTGGCATATGTGGATGGTGCCTAAGAGATTCTCCAACGGTGGTGCTCAGTATGTGACTCCAGACAGTAAGTAAAATTTATTGCGACAAAGTCAAAATGTGCCGGTTTAGCTCGGAAAATTGGTTTTTTTGCACCCCTTGATAAAATTCCTGTTTCAATATAGGAGAAACCTTATACAAGGTGACATCCCCAGTTTTCAAATAAATAATTGTTATTATTGAAGTGGATAAGGGTTTAGGGTTTAGGGTTAGATCTGTGCTATTTTTGTAGTGTATTTGGATGACTATTGTCAGGAACATGAACTTTTGGAGAGGATTTTCCAAAATGGAAGAAATTTTCCACTCTCACCCTCTGAAAATTAGGGCAGGTCTTTACTTTGGAGCTTTAATGTAGAGCCCTTGGCCCTTCCTGGTTTTCAGTGCCTATCACTCGAGCTACCACCCTCATGTGTAGGCACCTCAAAACATAGGAAGGGCCTCTGGCCCTACTCTTCTCCTATAGAAAATTCCACCGGGTCTTTACTCTTTGCACCAGTAAGGACCTCCAATGGGACTGCAAAGGGTGCAGATTCCCAGAACAGTCCCCTTGTCAGTCTTACCCTACACTTGGGGGAGAGGCCAAGCTCAAAGGAAGCAATTTTGTCGCTGTTGCAAGGATGCAATTCTTGTTGGTCCTTGGCAATTTGTGTGTTGGCTTTTCGTCTTCTTCTGCTGCTTGTCTTCATCATCTTCTTCTGCTTTCTTCTCATACTCTTCCTCCACAATGAAATTACTGTTGTGCTGCTGCTGCTTCTTCTTCTTCTTGTTCACGTACGCAATGGGCAGATCTCGTGCCTTACCTGCGAAAATTGCAGACAAAGAACGCACACCCCAACGGTAACCAGGAATATACGTCCTCGATGAAATGAATGCGCGTGAATACAGGCTGATCATAATCACGATAACGATGATGCTCATAACAACAGAGCTATAGGGGGGCGAATCAGCTCGAGGACGACGACGACGGTGATGGAGCGATGACGTTGGGGAGCTTTATTGGGGATCTAGGTTGACTGCGAAAGACGAAAGGTGACGGACGAAACTGGGATTTTGGATGTTTTTTTTCCGTTGCTGTGTGGGGGGGGTGGGGAGACAGTGATGGATGGAATTTGGAAGTGTGTTTTTCTCACACACCCGTCGTTTCACGGCATCCGGATATGTTCAGTCTACCAGTGTTGGGTGGGTAGCCGCTGGGTTGGAGGGTTAGAACCGCAGGTTCCGGTTCCATTTAGTAGAGATCAAACCAGAACTGGATATACCCCAGGATGATAACCGACAGGTATCTGTCCCGCATTCTAAGAACCGCCCAAGACTGGATTATACCCCCTCCCCTCCCCACCACCCCCATTGATGCAAATCAGTTCCAAAGATCCTCAGGATTTTAGAGGAGGAGGTTTGGAAGAGGATCTTTGCCCTCGCAAGTGATCACTCGCTCACCCTCGGATACGGGTTGTAGAGGACGGAGGGAAGGAAGGAAGGAAAAATTCCGTAGCACGAAGAAGGGAACAACTCTTGGAAGATCGGAAACGAATTTATTTACTGCTGTTGACGCCAAAATTGCAGTTACAGGAATCTGCAAGCAAGTGTCTGGAACGAACACATGGCATGGAAGGCAGGATTTCGCTGCTGCAGGTGGGGTGGTGGGGTCATGCATACTCGCTGTTGCTTTTTTTTTTTTTGGTCTTTGTTTAGAATTTCTTGTCTTGTTTCGCTCTCGATTCTTACTTACTTACTTACTCTCCCCAGGCTCTTTACTGCTTCATTCTTTTGCTTCTTCTTCTTCTTTCTTCTTTCTTCTTCTTCTTCTATGAAGCAGCAAAAAAGAAGCCAAAAACTGAAGGGATTTGGATTGATTGCGGTTTCGTCCCATTTTCGACTCCTCTCTGATTGATGAAGAAATCAGTCTTTGATGAAGAAAACTGCATGAAAATCTCATGCAACCTGTGATGCATTGATTGGACTTTTTTTTGCTGTTGCAATTTGACTTTCCAGCTTTTCTCTTAAATCTTGTGCGCAAACTTGATTTAGGTACCTAGTCGTCAACAAAAGAAGCTCTGCTCCTGTGAGGAGGAGGAGGAGGAGCTTGTTCACACCATTCATCTTTGTTTCTTTTCCAGTTTGTCGTTTCTCATTATATCCTCAATCAAGCTGCCCTGCTCTCTCTCTCTCTCGACGCCAGACAGACAGGCAGACAGACAGACAGACGGTCAAGGAATTTGCCATCTTCTTCTTTTCAGGAATTCAGCGGAGGTTGATGATGAGTTGCCTTTTTCCTCACGCAGCAGGTAATAGCTTAGTAAATCTGCTGCTGCTACAGTTGATAACTATGTCTCGCAAACACTCGTCAGTCTACAAACTTGTATCTTGTCGACATTGTCACATTGTTTTCTGAATGCCATCTTCAAGTCGATTTCTTCTGTAGATTTTCTGCGTCTGTCAATCAACTGAAGTCGTCGTGATCGTTATTGTCTGATGATGCAGTACATTTTAGCCTGAATGCCGTCTCCATCTAGACTTGTGTCTGAAGAAACTCTTGCACATGATCAGGTACTCGTCCCTGCATTCCTTTAACGTCTCGACACCATGATGGATTCCTTTGTCTTGGGATCAGCCAATTCTTTTGCAACCAGCAGCAACAACAACAACATCTTGAGCATAGAGAGAAGCAGCAGCAGCTTGTAAGGTTGCGTAGAGAGAAGCAAGCAGCAGCAGCTTGCAAGTGAAACCCGGTGCTGCTATTGTAACAAAAAACTCACAGTCTTTGAAACTTCAGAAACGCCTTCTTCACGACCTTCTCTCCATCACGAACTTCGTACCTAGAGAAACTGCCGGCTGCTGCTGCTGCTATTTACATTCTTCTTCCATTTTTTTCCAAGGGTTTCGGCGGCATTCTGTTTTCAAGAGAGAAGAAGAAGAAGATGTTGCAGAGGGATTCATCGACCTGAACGGCGAGAAGAATGGTGAACCAGAGAATGCGAGAGGCGGGGCTCAAGATAATGGTGCCAGGGAGCAGCAGCAGCATCATGCGAAGATCAAAAAGAAGAAACTACATTGCGTTTTGGTTGCTTTGTGCCAGTCCACTCTTTATCACCGCCCTTGTCCAAGCTTCAACTCTTCAACAACGAGACAGTAAGTCTCAATAATCCCTCTCTCTCTCTCCTCCGTGCATTTCTCTCACAATCATCTTCTTCAAGGAATTCATTGTTGAGCTTGGAACTCTCTATCCATGGCGGCATGCCAGATTCATGGTGAAGGAAATTTTCATACATGTATCAGCATGTGGGAATGAGCTTCAGACCACTGATTGCATTTCTGAGATTCAACCCCCACAAAGATCTCAGACAATCTTCTTGAAACTTGGAAAACTGAATCCTCAAGTGGTGAAGGAGAGATGAAGAAGGGTCATGGAGAAGGCCTGAGCTGCAACCATAAAGAAAAGCTCAAGAATCACTGTTTGTGGATTCCGTGGAGCTCATTGTCATTCCAGATTGTTGTCAAAGCTTTCATGGTTCTCATGGCAATGGCAGCAATGCCTCTCAAATTCATTGAGTGCAGCAGCTGTATTTGTACCTTCTGCAGGGCTGATCTCCTGCAACTTTGGAACAAGAGAAGCTCAGCAAGACTAACTGTACATATTGAAAGAGTTCATTGCTGACAAAAAAGTTCTGATTTTTATTTTTTCTTGCAACTACTGCTGTGAAGTTGCAGATGGTCCAAATACTACTCCAACAATCTCTGAAGGAAAAGGAAGAAAGTCCGGAGGAGGTTTGAAGCCACAGGTGTGGGCACCTGTAATGAGTGCTGCAATTCTTGTGTTGCTTGCAATGGCTGGACTAGCCTTTTATCTTATTCAAAAGTGGTGTCTGCACAACAGCTCTTTGAGCTTCTGGTATGGAGGAGATGACAGTAGCACTTTCGGACAAGGACTTGTAGCAAATGGACAAGGTAGTAGCACCCCCAGATTCCATCTCTGAAATGCTTTTGTCTTCATCTTCCTTCAAGCAAGACAACAACGAAGAAGATGATGAGGATGATGATCTTGTGTATACTGGCTGGTTCTGAAGTTGTTGCAACCCCTCCTCATCAGCTACTCTCTCCTTGCACTGTGTTGTGTTCCGAGTTTCTGAAAACCAATTCCAAAGCTTCTGAGCTTCTGATACACCAGTTTCAAGCTTCCAAGCTTCTGACACCAGTTCCTGGGTTCCAAGATTCCAAGCTTTCTGATACAAATTCCAAGCTTCTCAGCTTGTGAAACCAATTCCAAGCTTCTGAAATAAATTTTGAAGCTTCTGAGCTTCTGGGACCAATTCCATTGAGCTCCAAGTTTCTGAATACTAATTCGAAGCTTCCAAGCTTCTGATACACAAATTGCAATCTTCCAAGCTTCTGATACACCAATTTCAAAGCTTCCAAGCCTCTGATACCAATTCCAAGCTTGCAAGGTTGCTGATACCAACTCTCAAGCTCACAAGCTTTATGATACCGATTCTCAAGCTTGCAAGCCTTTTGATGCCAATTCTCAAGCTCACAAGCTTTCTGATATTTGCCTGATGTTCTTTTGATCTGGTTTTTGCAAGTCAGGTGGATATGTGTCTTCAAAGAGTAGATCACCAGTGCAGAATGCAAAATTGCCACACCGCGGACCACCAGTGAAGATCTTCACACTGGAAGAATTGTCTACTGCAGCAGCGAATTTCAGTGCAGACGCATTGATAGGGAGAGGAGGATTTGGAGCAGTGTACATAGGGAAGCTCAGTGATGGAACTCCAGTTGCAGTGAAGAGATTGTCAGGGCTTTCGATGCAGGGAGAGGCTGAATTTCGCACTGAAGTTGGAATGATTGCACATCAACTCTACAGCCCACACCTTGTGCGACTCTTGGGTTATACCTCTCAAGGAGATGAGAGGATTCTTTGCTATGAACTTATGACCCGAGGCAGCCTTTTGGACTACCTCAAAGGTCAGTCAGAACATCTGTCTTGTTTTTGCTCTTCATCTTCATCATTCACACCTTATCTGGAAGGTCCATATCTGAAAGTTTTTCTTTGGCTCTTTAACCTTGTGATGGCTGAGTATGGAGATTTCTTGATTCTCATGAGAGTCATTTATTATCAAATCTTCATGGGGGTTGCTATTGTGGGTGCACAGTCAAAAAGGGGTGCATTGAGTGCATGAAGTCTTATACCCACTGCACCCCTTTCTGACTGTGCACCCCAAACAGTCACCGTCCATTATCATCATCATCATCATCAATTTCATATCCTCATTTGTAAAAGTTATTGTGGTTTTGAGTTGGAGCCAAAACTCTCTCTCTCTCTCTCTCTTCAGGTTTCAGGTTTTATAAATCCTTTCAGATATGAATTTGAGAGTATTTGAAGAGTGTAATATGTGGGTGGGTGTGTAGTCACAATATAAGGAGCCATTACAAAGTTGAACCACTTCTTAATTTTACCTGTCTTGAAGTGGTAAATCAAGTTACTGTTGAAAATGTTTTAAAATATTTATACAACAAATGTTTCTATATATGTCATTGTAGTGTCTGAATAAATTTGAAATGAATTCGAATGGATGCGAAAAGAAACCAAAAGCACTATTTATGTAATGTGACTAGTCATTGGCACAGTGTAACTTAGTGAATTGAAGGACTGAGTAACCAATCCCAATCTGCTATGTTAGCCCATTACTGTCTTTTGAAGATTACCTAAGGCTGCACTGTTGGCACATCCCATGTTTACCCAAGTTCTGAAATATATAAGTGTTGTGTGTTGCAGATGGTACTTATACAATTCCACTTGCTGTATTGGACTGGAGGACAAGGATTCAAATAGCACGTGATGCTGCAGCAGGCCTCAGGGTAGGTGTGTGTGTGCATGCTCACTATAAACATGTTTGGAATCCCTGTTCTTTTTTTGCGTCTATTTTTCTTGAAGCTTGTTTAGGAGTGGGTTAAATTTGTGAGTCCCCCTCAAAAGAGACATTTTTTCCTTGCTGAGAAGAGCATCTGAGATTTGGGAGGAAGACCATGCTTTCTAACATTCACTTTTGTGCTGATGTGTTTGTGTGATGCCAGTTTTTGCATGAATCAGATCCACCTGTTGTGCACAGGGATGTGAAGCCAAACAACATACTATTGGATGAGTGTTACAATGCTAAGGTGTGTGTGCATGTCTTGTTTCTCAATCAAGTTTCCTTACCACCCAAAACTCAATATAGAAGACTACAGCATATGTCTAAAAGCTGTAAATCACCCACAAAATTCTGTAAACACACAAAAAAACAAGAAAGAGCAAACAAATTTATGAACTATCTCTTCTTCATGTGTTGCCAACTTGCAGGTGGCAGATTTTGGTTTATCAAAGCTATATCCAGATTCAAGAAGCAGTCATGTGACAACAAGGGTGGTGGGTACATTTGGCTACTTAGCTCCAGATTACAGCATCACAGGCAGGCTTACGGTGAAGAGTGATGTCTACAGCTTTGGTGTTGTTCTTCTGGAGATTTTTTCTGGACGAAGCTCAACCGTCTCAGATGAAGAGAATAAGGAACCATTTTTGGTGCCTTGGGTAAGTAAGGATCAAGAACTCGAAGGATAAAATTCATGAAAGATTTATTGATTACCCATAACTGGATTTGCAGTACTCTTCATCCATAGCCATGTGGAATTTGCAAACACTCTAATTTGTCAGCTCTACACTACATACATGATCTGTCAGGAAGACACAAGGGTGGTCAATACAAGGCAACATATTATGTTGAAGATCCTTAATCTTCTAATTGTGGAAATTATCACAATTTTTATTTGTGTGTGTGTGTGTGCAGGCAAAGCCATTGTTGAACGATAAGAAGAGAGTTATGGAGCTGGTGGATCCAGTGTTGGAAGGAGCACATCCAGCTAAAGGTGCTGAAATGGTGGGCTCTCTCATTTCTTCATGCTTGCAGCTTGACCCAGACAGAAGACCAAACATGAACACTGTACACAACATCCTCTCTCTTGTCTATGACATTCCCTTCAACAGTGTGAAAGCCAAACTGCAGGTGCACTTTCTGGAATCACCATAATGTAACTGCTCACTGGCTTGTAAAAAAGCTTACAATCTTGCACCTGCATGACTCAGAATTTGATATAGCTTTGTTTGAAGGTAAATTGTTCCACTAGTAGATTGAGTGTATTTTACTTTTGGAGGAATTCAAGGGACTCAATGTTTGTCACTAAATTTAGACTTACCAGAAACAAATTATTGTCTAGGGGATTAATTAATAGTACAAGGTTTGAATATTTTCTGCTGTGCAGAGGGAAGCACTCTTAAGTAAAAAGCATTCATTCCAAGTTGTGCAGCAAATTCAATCAAGTTCTGCGTCAAGTAGTGGGTTGAACAATCCACAATTCTCAATCCCTAGGGGGAAATCTTCAATCTTGAGAGATCGGGACACAAAAACATATGAAGAAATGGAGCAGCAGCCATCATCTGTAGTAACTGTGCAGGCATCACCAAGCATTTCAGAGACTTTCAGACAACATCGGAGGACTGTTTCTTTTGAGTTAAATGAACAACAACAGCAAACAAGTTCAGCTCGACAACACAGTGCTTAGCGATACTTCTGCTGAAGATGGGCTCCTTTCCAGATGAGCAATCATTCCTTCAAAAACCTTGTTCATTTGACTGACACTAGCTCATAATACTACCCTCGCAACCAACATATATCCCTATATGCTTTAAATCACCCTGCCTGTACAATTGCAATAATTTATTTACTTTTCATCAACAACATGCATCTCTGGGTTGATACATTTCTAAGTTTTCAGGGTCTCTTGTACCAATCTCCTGCACAATTTGCAGCATTTTAATTCAACATGAGTTTCATGCATATTTTATGAGTGAATTATATGGCTCTTTTGCCAACTCTTTTGTGTATATCTCTCTTTGGACTCTTCAAACAAATCAGTACCATAGAAGTCTCAAACTCTAAAAGGATCCAGACTATTTTGCAGTGCAACAAAAACCCATCAAAGCACATGTTCTACTCCAAGATGATGATGCAATTCTGGGGGCCCAAATTCTGAATGAACACTGACAGCATCACATCACCAATTTGCAGACTCAATAATCACCTAGTTCAGGATCAGAATGCAAACCATTTCCTGGATGCCAGACCTCAATGCTGTGATGTCAAAAGAGGGTCCTTCAGATTCTTTTGCAATTTTTATTATCTGGGGTCTTCCGATCCTCATGAAGCTCTCTCACCCCATCAAATGGGAAACTAGCTGATCTTACTAACAAATTTTAACTTAAGAAAAAAGCATGGAGAAAATTAATGCAGCTTGCAAACAACACAAGATGTAAATTGCACATCTTGTAAATAAATGCTTTTCCTCAGCAAAAGATTGTTCCTAGTTGGCACACAGAAAAGACCGAGGAGAAGAGGGTTAACAATATATATTAGGCCTACTCTTGCATCCTCCGTTGTAGTCTAGATGGTTAGGATACTCGGCTCTCACCCGAGCGACCCGGGTTCGAGTCCCGGCAACGGAATCCGTTGGCTCCCGAGGAAAACATAAAATGACTACCACTTTTTTATTTTTTGCCACCAAATTTTGTGAAATTGAAAAAATATTGCGAAACTTTGCAAAAGAAAAAAGAGAAAAATTTAAGACGATTACACTAATTAAAAAAAATTCTCCAAAATTCTCCCAATAGTTTTGTCAAAAATTGGTCCCAAAAAAAACATTGATTATAAACCTTTGGCAAGGAAAAAGATCATTATACGTAAATAGATAATCTTTTTTAATTGTGGGGGCAGAGAAGGGTGGGAGAAGTGGAGACTTTGAGACTAAAGGGCATGGGGGAGGGGGAGGGGGCAGTTGAAACTTGAAACCCAAAGAAAAACTCTCCATACTTATACTTATGGTTTATGTATGGTATCCAATACACTCTTTGATTCACTTAAGTTTTCTTGGTTTGAAAAAGTGTTGGAGTTGCATTTTCATTACTTAAGTGTGTTGTTGTTGTTGTCATTGTTGTCCCAAGTTGCATCAGGTTTTTATGATCTA
>Ga0116228_10004160_pt1 | contig 12782 bp, 12 predicted proteins | sample S1TSphfallax_2_FD_89694 | JGI IMG/M metagenome (GOLD analysis project Ga0116228, IMG submission 89694) | Host-associated microbial communities from peat moss isolated from Minnesota, USA - S1T2_Fc - Sphagnum fallax MG | ecosystem: Host-associated > Plants > Peat moss > Unclassified | place... | reverse complement strand
TAGTCATAGATCCATGTTTTTGGCATAGTGGTTGTTTTAGTTTTAGTACCATGTCACAAAAACACAAAAAGGAGGTACTAGCGGAGGGATAATTGTGCATTGTTGGATAGAGGAAGAAGGCAAAGTGGGATACATGGGGATGGCAAAATGGGAGGGTTGTGCATTTTGACCACCCTTAGTCTTCTATGTTAATGACTTGACACGTGTGACAACTTTGGTGTTTGACAAGTCCACCTTTGATATAGTACACAAAACCACTCTTGAACATGAAATCCATTTTGCAATCAAGTGAATTTAAATCTTTGGCATGTTGTCACACCAAAAACTTAGAAAATAACTCTTCCCTATAATTAAAAAGAGACAAAAAACCATAAAAACAAAAGATTTTTTCCTAGTTGCAAAGGAGAAGACAATGCATTTTCGTGTCTATTTAATTCTCAGAGGAGGAAGGGATCACCAACCACCCATTTTTAAACATTAAATAACATGTACCAAACATCTAACTTTAACAATAACTTTTACACTTGTTGGAAAACCACATAATTTCATCATGACATGTAAACATGCTACCTATTGGTAAAGATGCATGGCTTGATATCATCTTTTGGTTTGAACTTTGACTTTAACTTCCTTGGACTTAATAATCATTGCTTGCATTTGCCAAATTTTAAAAACTTAATGCAATCTTCCATTTCATAACTTCATATTCCCTAAAACATTAGCTCAACCTAAGACCCTACCCCCTACATATACCTAAGACCTAAAACTTGCAAAAAATGTTTTAAGATTCATAGGCTAGGTCTTAGGTTGAATTTAAATAGCTTGAATTCATTTCTAGTTAGATCCTAGGTCAATTTTAAAGATATTGCTTGCCTTAGGATGGGTTTTATGATGGGTCTTACCACACATTTACACCCATTGACATGGTTTTATTAATTTAGATGTTTAAAATGTGAAAGATGGAAGTTCACATGCAATTGTTTTCAGGTCACATGGAAACCAACTTCTTTTGCAATGATGCAAAAACATCATGGTGTCATATGTATGTGTGTTCATTGCCTTAGGCACATTAAAATATATGGATACCCAATGGGTTAATCACACATGTTATAACCAAAAAAAGGCTTGATATAGCAACACATGATAGTTCAAGTTAAATTTGTAAGGTGATGGAAAAGATTGTGAATGATAGGCAAAACATTGGAAGGACATGTTGAATTGTGATCCAAATGCTTAGACAAGAGCTTGAAAAATAAATGATGCAAGTGTAATTGACATGTGATGTTTCACAAGAAAGAATATTGAAAAGGTTGTGATGATGTAAACATTTTGATATGGAGTGTTCAAATTATTTTTCGATAATTTTTTTTAAAGGGAGAAAACACATGTTAGCCATGAGGGGAGGAAGTTCAAAGCTAATTTCAATTGTGTTGGAAAAGAAAGTTGGTGTTTGATTCAAATTGAATAAAATCTTTAAACAAGAAAATACTTCAATTAGTCAAGAATCAAAAGGACAAAACACATGAAACAACAAGTGCCCAAGTCCTTAAAAATGTTATTAGGGGCGATGGCAACAATAGGAATGAAACCCAACCAACATCCCCTAAAAATATGGGAAGAAAAGCGTGATGATAATAAGCTAAGTGACCTTTTGGACCATTAAAAAACCTTGGACCAATAAGAAAATACTAATGCAAGAACTAGGTCAAAAGATGTAAAAAGTACACAATAATTCAAACCTAAGAGCAATACATCAAAGTAAGTACAAAGGGCATTGTGTAGAAACTTAGTTTGCATTTCAAAAACTTAGCTTGTAAGTAATTTGAAGACTTGCAAATTCACATGTTTGACATCTTCTAATGAGAAATTTTCAATGAAAGAGGAGGATGTGCATGAAGGGAATTTCATTGGACATTTAAAACTTTGACACCATTATAAGGGGTTTTAAGTAAGGTTGCTTAAAATCATTGACTAAGGCTAAAGGGATCACACAACACATTTGTGAAGTTGCACCAAGAAACCCCTCACATTAAGTTGGGAGGCCTACTAGTTAACACAAGGTACAACCCACCGGGGCTCTTTATTGGCCCACTTATTTCATAACCCTTCTTACTTGGATGAAAATTTTGCAATCATTCATTGCATGGATGAAAAAAATGCATCTTGATTTTCATGAGCAATGGGTGGGAGGATGTAAAATACGCACCTTAACGAGCTTTGGTCGATGTATTTATGATCCCCTACACAAGTTTGGGCATTGCACAATTCATGTCTTCCACCATCAATAGGTACTTATTTTGCTACGGACAAAAAATAATCGTACAATTTTAGGGTTTTTACAATTTGGGTAAACCCTAAACTGCCCAATTTTGAGCATTATGTAATTTGTGTCCTCCTTGTTTTCTAAGAACCAAAAAAATTGTACAATTTAATTGTTGTTCATTGGATTTGAACTCGGTAATAAGGATAGGTTATCAAATGACCGGTTAATAACCTTTGGTTATACACAGGTTCTAAAAAAATAAAAAATATTTTTTTCCCTGTTATATATATAATTTTATTTTATTTATTATATATTTTTTGTGTTAGTATGTAAAGATTGATAACCTACCTGGATGATACTCGTGTCATCCAGGTAGGTTATTAGAATCTGGAAAACTCAATACCAGGCGGTTACCAGTCACGGCGCGTATGGTGGCGCTCTGGTCATTTGGTGGGCCGTCTTGTGCATTGCAGGCTGCGTGCGCGCGTGATTCTTCCGGCGTGCGTGCGTGCCTGCGGTGTCGTGCAAGGAGGGATGTCTCTTTGCGCATGTCCGCGCTCCATGGAACCAGAGCCACACACGGCAGCAATCGCAGCAGCAACAACCCCGACACGCCAGGCGGCAGAAGAATCATCGCATCTGCAAACGAAAATTTAACGCTCCTGTTTTGGCAGCATGTGGAAAGAAAGAAGCAACCGGGCCATCAAGAAGAAGCTCAAGAAGAAGATTCACCAAAAACGTTTCAAACCTGTCCTTACTGTCCGCCTTTGTTTCTGCATCCCATGAAGCTCTGTGCAAATTGAACTCTGTATGTGTATCTGTGTGTGCACTCGGTGTCCTTGGTGCTCGAGACATGCCGATGTAACCACTCCCTGGAGCTTTATTTGACAAGGATGTGAAAGGGGAAGAAGGAAAGGTGCCTAGTAGTCAGTCACACAGGGAGATGGATTTACACTTGCAAGCTCTGGAGCTCTGTATAAGGAGGAATTGTGCCGTCAGAAACATTGCTATTCTCTTGTGTTTCCTGAAGCAGAACCAAGGCAATAACAGCCTTGAGATTGCTTGCTTGTAGTGAGCAAGGGCACATTGAAGGAAGAAAATATCAGTTTGTGATTGGAGTGATTGACGCCGAGGTTAGGAAGAAGAAAAGACTCGTCGTCGTCGTCGGTTTTGTGTTTTGATTCCAAGGCTCATTATAACCATGGCTTTGTTGCTACCATCGGTGGCAATGACATGCAAGGGCATTAGAGGAGTTGCTAACGCCTCGAGTTCTTTCTTCGCTCCCGTGTTCATCAAAGGTGTTCCGGCAGACGCGAAGATCCGCGGGAGGTCTACTGGAGTGCGGGCAAGGATAGGGGGGAATGGCGACATTGACCTCTATGGCGAAACACTTGCCGACGACTTCTATTCCGTTCTTGGCTTGGTATTGTCTCCAGGCTGTGCTGTTTCCAGAGATTTGTTTTTTTGTTTTGTTTTGTTGCCGTTCTGTTTGTTTCATCGCTTCTACACTGTGTTTCAGGCATCCGAACTGAAGATGCTTCCACTAGAAGATCTCTCAAACCGGAGCACATCCTCATTGTAGAGATGACGTACCTACATGTGGCAGATCAAACTGCAGACATAAAGCTGTCAGGTCCATAGAACAGGGTTTGCAGACAGATGAGTATGCCAGACATTTTCTGAGAAGCAATCAGAGATTCTTCAATAGGAAGGAGAACGTGAAAAGCTTGCTTCTAGAATATGTGGAAAACAGTTTTTGAGAGAATGGAATCCTGGATTTGTTTGTAGGATTGTGTGACAGCCCTTGATTTGTGTTATGTGTTAGTTTGTGATAACTAAAGCATATATTTTGCTTTGTCTCTGCAGAACTCGGATGCAACTGCAGATGAGATAAAAAGGGCTTATTACTCGTGCATGAAGTCCTGCCACCCAGACTTAAGTGGCAACCATCCAGAGTCGACGGACTTCTGTATGTTTGTTAATGAAATATATGAGGTGCCCTGTCAAGACTTCACACAGTCTTTTTATTACCTGTCTCTTTTGCAAATTCAGTTGCTTTGCATGTATTGGATTTCCTACTCTTTAGAGACCATGAAGATGGGCAATAAAGAAGGTTTGTAGCTGTGCTCTGATTTTCCACTCATTATTGCGTTTGTACACTAGGATTTGAATCTAGTCATCTGGTACCTGTGAGCTGCAGGTTCTGAGTGATCCAGAGCAGCGCATGGTATATGATGAGATCAATGGCTATGCACTCACATCCACCAACCCTTTTCTGAATCGTGCCCATGAGCGTGACCATGTTTTTGTTGACGAGTTCACCTGCATTGGTCAGATATCCTGTTTCTCTTTGGTTAAAACTAGATCTCATAGAGTTGCATCTATGGTCTGTTGGAAAAAAATCTGCCAAGATGTTTCTGTGTGGTAGATCACAAGCTTGATAATTACTGCAGAAGTAGTTCGGTTCAAATTATATTTTGGTTCTTCAGCAACAGTATGCCCTTTGATTTGATGGATCTTTCAGTCACTGGGAGGCCATTGATATTTTTGCATTTCCCCTTTCATGAAAAATGATCTCAAATGGCCTGACACCTAGGTTGTCCATTTGTAAGGCCTTCAGAGCTCAGGAATGAAGGTTGAACATGTTTTGCTCTGATTGCATTAATACTTCATTTGACCATTCTGATTCTAGTCGCCCTTCACACAGCATCAGTATGTACTCTCTCAAGCACCTGTGACACCTGAAATGTGAGGTTGGGTTGTCTTGCAGGTTGTAAGAATTGTGCCAACACAGCACCAGACACATTCGCCATAGAAGAAGACTTTGGAAGGGCCCGTGTTGTGTCCCAATCAGGGAATCCTGTACAGGCACAATCAGCTATTGAGACCTGGTTTTGAGCCTCACCACAGCCATTCTACTTGTGCTGGGATTTTTGTTTCTGAAGGGTAGAAATCATGGTCATTAGGTCTCATTTTCATTGCATGCTGAATACTGCTATTGACTTGTTCAAGGACAGCCCTGGAATGCAACATGCTAAGCATTCAGGGTGTTGACAAGGTGTGTCTGAATCTTGCAGCCCTGTTGATTGCATACATCGGGTAACAGCTGCCCAGTTGACATTATTGGAGGATGAAATGAGGAGAATTGAGCGTGTCAATGTGTGCCCTCTCTTTCTTACACTTCCAGTCATGAATAGTCTCAACATTCTAGTTTGCTTGCAGTAACATACTAGCATAGGACCCAGATACTTCTTGGAACTCAAGGACAGTGAGGATGTTGCTTGCATATTTCAGTATGTCTTTGATGCAGGATCCTAGATTCTCTTTTGGCAACAGCTTTCAAGGTCAAGTATGCTGATATATTGATCTGTTGGATTAACCATGCTCATTGCTGACAGTATCAAGAAGGTTCTCATTGGTTATGAACAGGTGGGCATGATGCTATCAGGCATGGGCTACAGATCTCCTAATGTCTTCTCTCAGGTGAATGATCAATGTAACCATTTCCTTGTTATTACGGCACACTCCTGAGATATAAAGTTGGGAGTAAGAGTGTTATGTATGAAAAGAGAGAAAAGCCCTTCAGTTCATGCCATCATGGCAGTCAGAGTTCTCCACAATCTTTGATGGAGAAGATATGTGAAGTGGATTCATCCAATTGTTCATTTGTGAGCTCTATCTCACTCCTTGAGGGAATAATGGGGTTCTTCAGGCAAGCTGGAGATGGGAAAAGCGTCAAGCAAAGGCCCTGGTATGATAGCTTGTCATTTTAGACTCAAGAAGTCATTTGTTCAGTTACCATTCAAACCTGGATTTGCAGCCAAAACTCTACCTAGGGACTGTTGTAGTAGATGTGTAGCACCCATTTTGCACAGTTCAACAGTAATGTCACAGGGGTTGCAAGCTCTAAGATAACAATCATTCTCCTGGTGCGATTTGTGTGTTTTGACATAAATATCTAGTCTGTCACAGCAGCTCTTGGGACTTAGCCTAAGTGATGGAGGTGAGCATGCAGGAACGTGCACGTGTCCAGATGATGAAGGAGAGGGGCAGTAGCCAGAAGGCACCATGGTGGCAAGGCATCTGGTCAAATCCTGGAGGTGATGGTGATCCCATGCCAGGTATGGCTGCCTCGTACAATTTCTCAGTTTGAAATCAGGTTGCCATGTTACTGTAAACAGTTACAACACTTATGGTCAGAGAGGTATGTGCATATAATGCTGTCACCATGATCTGTTAAGTTCTTACTATCAACTGGGCAGTGGGTTCAAAGATGGGAGATTGTAATTTTACTAAGAAATTGTTTCAGACAATACAACCTGTGCTCTCTTCTGAATATCTATGGGTTCAACCAAACTTCCTGAAAGGAAGTGTAACCATTACAGCTGGTCCCTGAGACAAGTCCTCTGTTTGTCCAGAGGATCTGGGTACACGAGAGAGAGCAGCCAAAACAGCAGCTGCTGCACGACGCTGGCGAGAATATTCCCGGCAGGGAGTGGACCACAGGGGCATTCGCAATCTTCCCTCAAAGTCTAAAGCAGAGGATGAGAAAGACTCAAAGAAGACAACTACACTGAAGTGACATCGGTGCTACTGTGTTTCAAGCAGTGGAGCCCTACTTGGACTCTCTTCTCTTCCTCTCACTCTGGCATGTCATTTGGGTAACTTGTACCTGGCCAAGAACTGCACTTGACTTTACTGGAACTGAATGTGTGCTTGACACAAGTATATATGCTACCTATTGGCAGGCTTAAAAACAGCATTTTAGAGAACATTGGAGATACTGACAATTTGTTGACAATTATGCATTGGTTCATTTAATTGGTAGAATGATTGGGGTAATCAAGGGATACATTCATTGTTGCAACAGGTGTTTATTATTTGCAGACAGGAACTGTAGGTGTATATGTGATCTTGTTTATTGTATATAGTGCTCTTTGTACAGGGCACAAAGTATGTCTGATGGGCAATGGAGTCTTTGCTGACTGACAATGAAGGGAGCCAATCTGAAATTTGGTAAGAAATATGAATTTGTATATATATTTGCTGAAAGCTTCAAGAGCTTAGAGTGGAAGGATGCAACCTGAAGTAGCCCATATATGATTTAATTATTTGAATTATTTTAAGAATAAATGTCTGTGCCTAGTTCCAAGTCAACAATTGGTGTTGTCAAGTTGGTTTTTCCATTATGAATGAAATTTATGTGAAGTCTAATTCAGTGTCTATATGGTTCCACAAATTGGTTGAATATGGATTAATTCCTATAATGGAAGGATGTGCAATAAGGCTGTTTAAGGTCAATTGGGGTTGTATATTTCATATTACATAATGCTACTGATGGTATCATCTTTGGTATTGAACCAAGTCTTGCAGTATGATAACATATGATCCAACTTTAGGGGTCAAGCCTTTCTATATTCACTTTTATACCACTTGGCTCAAATTGAAAGATCTACAATATCAGGCTTTTACTAAGATAGAAAGATTAATAGACTTAGTCAGACTTGTTATAGTCAGACTTGTTATAACGGAGAGTGAGTGATAAATTGCAAACTCTTACTCTATTTAGAAAGATTGACCAAAGCCTTAGAAGTGATAAAAGTTAACAAAGGGCTAGTTGCAATTTTATCATTTACATATGATCATCAACTATTACTATGTAGTTGAAGCCCAACTCTTGTAAACACTTATTCAATCAACTCTGCATATTGGAAGAAGTCTCCTACAAAGAAATGTACAATTAAATTCATTAGAGTATATGAGTTACTTGGAAATTTGTCCCAAATTAAGTTCAGTAATTGTTTAGTTTTAATTAAACTTTTTTTGGTAAATCTTGATGAAAAGAATCATGGTTGTTTGAAGTGCAAATTTAGGCAAGACAACATGACTTGCCAGATGGGTTGTATTCATTTGTAAGCCAAAAATCCTAAAGGAAAAATTATTGGAATTTTAAGGTTGTGAAAAGTGGAATAAACATGTTCACAAATGCTAAATTTTGGGTTGCTGCCGTTCATAAATGTAATATTTTTTGGAAACACCATTGCAAGCCTATTTTGCCTCACTTTTGTAAAGACTCTTTTAACTTGAATGTTCAATAATACCAACTATCAATAGTCCGATTCCCACCATAGCAAATTTTACCCACTGTGGTACTTTCAGTATCGACCATCAAGCTTTTAACATTCCTCCTACAAAATGAAAACTCCGTATGCAAACTTATCAGCTGCTTTGGCTCATGAGATTCAACTGGGAATGACCATAAAATATTTGACCATTATGGTCCCATTCCATTAATAAATTTTTTCCTGCACCCAATTGTGCAATGGTCATTAAGAAAAACATGAAAATGGTAAGTAAACATTCATATTATTGGAACTCAAATGTCCTAACCAGAAAGTGCAAACAAATCCGTACCTTATGCAACAAATCTCAACCAATTTGTGCTATGAAAGGATAGCACTCTACATTGACTTCCAATTATGCATCTCTGTATCCCCTTCCCATCGCTCCAAAGAGGAATTTAAAAAGACAAATAAGCTCTCTCATTCAGATTTAGAAAAGCACAATGACTTCAACTATGCCTGTGATTGCACTAGGACTATTTCAAACATCTTCAAAAATAGTTATCCGCCTAACAACTGTTGAGCATAAGCTATGAGAAATTTGATGCAAATATTAGCTAAACTTGCTTCAATCGACTGTTCTTCTCCTCTACACCAGATTGAGTGAAACGAGCCCTGAGAGTGGCCAGCACATCTTCCAGCTTAACATCCTGAGCTGCTAGTAAAACCATTGCATGGTACAAGACATCTGCCATCTCTGATGCTGTCCGGGCTTTGCCCTCTGATGCTTCAAGAGTCTGGCATAGTTCATCTGCCTCTTCTCTGCCAAGATGAAAATATGCAGGGCACAGACATGTTCAACCCATCAGGCATCCTAAATGCTAACATGAGAATAGCTCAGAAAGACTTTATTTAATCCATATCAATATCTCACAGTAAATATATTGTTTCATTATCCCTGTTCATCTCATTATGCATCCTACTTGGTAAAACGAGGAAGACTTCAACAAATGTAAACATCACTAGTTAAACATCCTCCACATATTGGCAAAAGCGAACATAAGGAACAAAATCTCAACATGAAGTGCTCCCACCAAGTGGAGAGGGTTGAAAATTCACACTTACCGGATCTTGGAACAAAGTAACTTAGGATTTTCAAGTAGGCGTTTTGTCCAGGAGGGTTTTGCTGCCAGGTTTGTTATTTCCTCAGCTTTCCGCTGAGCAATGGTGGATTCTAGTGAAAGCAAAGTTGGGAGAAGTGGTTTGGCACCCCCTCCCTGCAGGAGCTGACAAGGTGCAAACTATTTGTCAGATACTGATTCCTTCTACACACAGTCACATTACAAATGTCCACACTAATTTTTACCATCAGAAACATCTATTGACATTTCGCCTCTCTGCTGCAAAGTTATGAAGTTGGAGCACAGAATCGCACTCATCCTAAAAGCTCCATTGACATCTGTCAGGTGGAGAGATGTATAGCCTGAGTTCCCCAAATCAAAGTAAGGACTATTGCTGACCGCACATAGGTCAAAATGTATATGTACATGGCAATCAGAGGTCATCCTCATGGGGAGAGAAGATTGTTTCCTTTTGTATTCAATACTTCATAGACTATACAAACAGCGCTAACATGCATAATAGGTCATTACTTACCCACCATGTGTTGCTTGCAAAACCCTAAAAGAAACACAAACATATATGGGAAGTCAAGAATTGACAAAGGATGAACGTCTGTGCAAGACAAAGTATCCTGCCTGACAACTGAGTTGTGGACCCCTCCTAACCTGTAAAGCAGATGTGTAGTAGCAGGTTTCAGCACCTGTGTGACAAGTGGGTCCATCTGGCTTTCCCAGATATATGATCTGCAACACCCTTGCATACATTTACAATGAGTCATCTCAGTTCACAGCAAGCACTTACAAATCAAAAACAAAGCACATGCTGTATTTCCCATGAGTCATCTCATTTAACAGTGAGTGATTTTGAATCAAAACCAAGCTCATGCTGTATTTCCTGTGATTACAATTTGCCACAACAGAAATAACACTCATCAAAATCATTCAATTCACACCCAAATGCATAAAATCCTCCAAAATGACAGCAACAAAATCCTCATTACATCTGAAACATTTTTTTCCATGCTGTTAAAGAAGAAGATCCAATGTCAAGAGGGAATTGCAAAGCAAGTGAGTGTCATGGGCAAATGTCATACAGAATCTCGGTCACAGTCGATATAAACATCAAGGATGTGGATGAAATTGGAAGAAGTCTCGCCTTTGGTCCACAGTGAAGAGCGGCTGCGGCTGTAGAAGGTGGCCCTTCGAGAAGCCAGTGTAGCGGAAACTGCATCACGGTTTGCAAAGCCCTGCATAAGCACTGCGCCTGTATCAACATGTTGTGCGACAGCCACCAACAAGCCTTGCTTATCCCATTTAAGCATGTCCAGCAGCACCTCCATCTGCAGCAGAAATCTTGCTCACTCAATGTTTGTGCCAATCAACAGCTGCACTTGCACTCCCTCAAATGCTACTTTGTTACTCTCAAATCGCTGCATAGTAGCTGCTGCACTGGTCATATTTTCTGGCAAGTGACACCATGGCATTGATGATGAAGTTGCTTTAAGGGACAACCAGATTCCAGAGAATGTACCAAACATCTGGCAAATTTGAACAACCTTGAACCTTCTTGACTCATGAAACACATAAAATGCAGAGAAAGTGATGGCAGAACTTTGTCGTGGATCGCGTCGCTTCCAAGTTTATTCTGCTAATTGCTGCTCCAAGTACATTTCCAACCTGAAGAAGGCAAGATCCTCACGTGCTTTGAACTAGCACAATATGCATATAAGAGCAATGTGGCGTACCTCAGGTGTGGAGACAGGTGCTGCTCTTTCTACGGCTCCCAGATCCTCAGTGGACATGACTGTTGTGGCGTGCAGAGCAGTGCTTTGCTGTTTGTGATGATGCAAGGGCTCATCACCACACCACCCTAAGCGAGTTGTGGCTGAAAACGGAAGTCGACGACTGCCCAGTGCATTCGAGAGGAGAACTCTCGTGGCGATCCTCTTGTCAAGGAATGAGAGAGAGTTAGGAGAAGCCAAGCCTTGTAAGCGTGGCACCACCATAACCATTGCTGGAACTTTCCTGATCCCCTAACACACACAAACAAAACTCTCTTCCTGGAGCGAACCTTGAAAGTTTTGTCACAAGAGTCGCAGCGAAACAAAATGCATACTAATGCTCTCGTCGATGGAATTCTCTCAAACAAGAGATCAAACGATGCTCGAGACTGCTGGTCATAAGGGCTTGGAGACAAATCCTAATCCAAGCTTCAAACCCTAACCCTAATCCTACAAACCCTGGTTTTGGTAGTGATTGCTCCTGCTGGTGTTCCCTTCCTTCTATTGTGCGTTTGCTTGCTTTGATCGCTGTCGCTGCTTCAAGTAGGAGGAGCTCCTTCGCTTCGTGATGGTGACGAGTTCGGTGGAGACGGATGGGAGAGTGCACCCTGCATGTATCAATGCAAGCAACCCGTTTCATGAATGCTCTGAGTACTGTTTTCGCAGAATCGCTCAAGCACAGCAACAGCCGCTGGATGCAACCACCTCTGACGGTAATGAGCGCGCCTCGCTCCTGTTCTGTTCTTTTCTGTGCTCTGCCGTTTCTTCTTTTTTTGCTGTGGGGATTTATACTGTGTTTGTTTCTATGAGAGGATGGTAGCGTTCCAAAATCAGTCACTTTTTTTGCCGTTTTGTTTTGCTGAATTTGATGAAATTCGGAAGTCCGCTGTAGTTTTTCATCAATGGAGAAGAGAGAGGATGTGAAAAGCATCTCCATTGCTTCGTTCAAGGTCCGAACAGCTTCACGAGAAGAGAGGGCAGAAGAAGAAGATGAATTGATAGTCTCTTCATCAGTAGGGTTAGGGCTGTTGCTTACTTATTGAAGATGCACACTTGTGGCATGGAGGACTGGTTGCTGTAATGAACACCATCAGTGTAGCTGGGTTGATTTGTGATGCTGGCAACATGTGGCATGCTCTTAAAACCAGGTAGGAAGGTGTTCATGACCTCTGACTATGGATTGTTGATCCATTTTCTGAACCACAAATACACCTTGATGTGCAGACTCTGTTAGACACATAGATGCAGGGCTACCAACAGCATTTGGGAGAGGATATACTACACGCCAGTTAAAGGAAACACAAGGAAGTGCACAGGAGGCAGATGAAGACATCAAGGCCAATGGTGGTGAGGGATCAGCTGGGATGGAAGGAAAGCGAATCTTTGAAGCTCAAGACCAAAGCACAGACAATGCTGATGAACCTGTTGATACTGAAGTTTATGCTGGTCTTAGTGCAAAAGAGAAGAAGTTATTTGACCTGCGGCTGAAACTGGTGAGGGGTGGTGGGGGCTCTCTCTTCTGCAGTATTGATGTTGTTGTTCTACACAGTATTGT
>Ga0116228_10004159_pt1 | contig 12783 bp, 3 predicted proteins | sample S1TSphfallax_2_FD_89694 | JGI IMG/M metagenome (GOLD analysis project Ga0116228, IMG submission 89694) | Host-associated microbial communities from peat moss isolated from Minnesota, USA - S1T2_Fc - Sphagnum fallax MG | ecosystem: Host-associated > Plants > Peat moss > Unclassified | place: USA... | reverse complement strand
GTGACTCATGAGTCTCATTATTTCTTTCTTTTCAAATTTTTTATGTTAGTCAAAGTAGGGGATCATCTGTAAGACCACTTAGCCATATTTGGCGATAACATAATACCAAAGTTTTAAAAAATTAGCTCCTTCTATATGTTTTACTACCTGCTGGAACTTAAGATATAATCTGGTGATTTTAATGTTTAAAATTGATTTTTTCTGAAATTTGGCAACTTAGGACCACAAAAACACTAGATTTTCACCATTTTGAAAAACAAATCACCATAAAACAGGCTGGATTCTTGACTAGTCTTTATATTTTGTGAGGATTTTTTTCTTTTAAAAAAAAAACTGAAAAGTATGATTTTGACACATACATAGGATTTTTGTGAATATTCTTTCTGAAGAGTTTTTTTTCCCTTGATTTCATGAAAGTGTTTTTCCATTTTGTTGGAAAAACACTTCACACTGCAAAATGTGACATTATACAATTTTTTTCTCCCAAAATGATTTGTTAAATAGCAAAAATAGCCACCATAAACAAGTCATTGGAGCTTGTAATATGTAACTTATTATCAATTAGGAGCAGACTTCTGTTTTTTCAATTTTGGGATGTAGCTGAAGTCCAGTCATAGGTAAGTACTAAGAAGATGTAGCTAAATTTGGCTATCAGTCAGATGTAAAAGTTTTGAAAATTTAGGTCTCCTTATATTTTTGGAAACCATATATATGAATATGTGGATTGTTTTAAATTTAAATTTGTTGATTAAAAATCGAAAAACACCTTTTCTATTGTCATATTCTGTTTTTGATTTTACCAGGGAAAGTTACACAGAGTGGGAGGGGGGGATTGTCTAGTTAATGTTACTGAGAGTTTTTATTTTTCCCTTAAAGAAGAAATGTAAAAGGATACAAACATGTCCAGCAAGGGGCAATTCCAAATGTGGCATTCAGGCCCACTTTAGACGAGGGTCCAGGGTCCAATTTCCTAGGAACCAATTTGGACTGAAATTGAATCCTTGAGTTGGAGGGTACCTTGGTCCCTAGACTGATTCTTGGTTCTTCAAATGAGGAGCTCTCCTTTTAGCACTTTGTTTTCTGCCGAACCAATTGATTTTCCCTTCAAAACAGGTGCCATGTAGGTTTAGCCTAAATTTGCCACTTTTTGGAATCGGACCCTCGTCCAAAGGCCTTGGGACCAATTTAAAGCTTTCGACCAATAAGATTGTTTGAATTCATTGGTCCCTGGACATTGGACCTTCGTCTAAAGTTGCCCTTAAAAGTATATGTCTTCAACATTGTACAACCCCTAATACAAAGGATGGTATCCAACTCTCTGCAGGATTGTATGTGCAGGTTAAATCCCCAGTGTGGGGCCATTCTCAAAATAAGGGGCCTAGGATGGGGCCTTCGATTAATGATAGCCCCCAATTTGGGAATGTCCCCGGCCTTTGGGCTTCACCCATCAAAATGCACAATGTGAAAGTTATCATGAACATAAAGGTCTGAACCTGCCGATTCAGCAGGTTTTCAGGCGTTTTTATTTTCCATAAATTGCCCCAGTGGCAAATTCTATCGTTTCCTACCTACCTAGACTGTTTTAAGACCTACTTAGCTACTTTGAGATCTGCCTAAGGAGCAGGTTCAGACCTTTACGCCAGGAGCAGGCACTGGGTTGGGATTATGGGAGCCATAACCAACACTTAGTGCTTGTTCTCTAGTACAGAAACACACCTAGACAAGAGGCGTAGGAAGGGGAACGATCTTTACACCTACTCCTTACCAGTGGGAGGTATCTTACACCTATGAGTAGGCATAATATTGTGCCTTCCACTTGTGAGGAGAAGGCATAATATCCCTCATATACTCATGGACAACAAAAACCTTCCAAATACAGTTAGGAACTTTCTCTGAGTTTTTTATGTTTACAATTACACTTAACAATTTGGTGAAACAGAATGAGGATATATATACCCCACCCTCCTGCCTTAAGCTGCAGCTTGCAAATCAGCTAGTAGATATTTAGAGCTATTTCTGTAGAAACTAGCTAAAAATCTGTTAGAAACTATTTAGAGCGTACCATCTAATGAATTAGAAACTAACTTTAACCTTTCCTCATTGTTTTTCTGGAATTATTTTGTATCATTTAGAGCTATTATAATAATTATGAAGTTCACAAGTGATACATTCTTCAACTGTACATTGTGTGAGAGGAAAATCTTGTTCATTCTTGCAGTCTTTTTGCTGAAGGTGTAGATGTCAACTAGTGAATGTTAACTGTGTATGACATAAAGTTCATCCAGCAACTGGCAAATGATAACGGCATTTACACATCAGGTAATGTCAACTGGGATTCCACAGTTGTCAACTAGCAAAATTTAACAGCATTATACAGTTGGAGTAGATATTCATCACGGATGAGAGGGCTGGGGAACTAGTATGCAAAATGTCAATGGACGGAAAACAAACAACAACTGCCCCACCAGGCCTTATATTTGACTATAGCAGGATTTGCCCATCACCGGTCACAGGCTATTGTCAGCCTTATTCTTTCATAGTGAAGAATCAGAGTCAAGGTTTCAATTCTTTGATGTAGCCCAAATGGTAATAATCATCCACAAGATAATTTAGCCAAATTATGCTATAAACAAAGTACAAAAGTAAAAAGATTGTAAGCATTCTTCTATATTGTTGGCTACCTACTGGAAGCCAATGATGTAGAATCTGACAAAAGTTTACTGAATTTGAAATTTAGTGAAAGCCTCCAAAAAAAACTTATTTATTGGGTTTATGGAAGAAACTCACCATGAAAAACTCTGCACTTGATTAGGACTTGCCATATTAATGTGATCCCATCTAGAACTGAGCTTATAAAACATACATACATATCCACTTACATACCTATACATACCAACAGAACCCTCTATAAACCCGGACTGGTAGAATTATCGAGGTTTACTTCACTGGTTCTTAGAGTTTTTAGAACAAGGGTTATATATTGAAATAAGTTATCAGATTTTTGAGAATCACAGTTATATATCAGAATTCTTTGATTGTTTATAGAACATCATTCATATATCTTTAACATCCACCATGAGAACCACCAGTTATCAGGTGTCACCACCCAACATTGCTTAAAACTCCATTAGGAGGACAATGAAGCTTCCATTTTAAGCATCTGCCCACACTCCTATACCACAGCTCAGCTGAACAAAACTACTGTTAAAGGTTTTCTTTTCTTTTTTACTGGAAAATTTTCATTGAAAAGAAAAAATTAAAAATTTGAAAATGAAGTGATTTTGGGGGTTTAAATTGTCCCAGGAAAAAAAATGAAAAATTCACCAGATTTTAGTATTGGGTTCCCATAAGTAGCCAAAAATATATAAATAAATTACTAGAAATTTGTACTTTCATATCTAGCTTATAGCCATTTTTTATAAATCATCCTATGAATGCCCACCACTTTCACTAAATCTTCTTCATATGGATCGTCACTTTGGATACACCACAAAATTCATAAGAAACATATATTGTAGGGTTCCATGGATGCACCTGTTAGCTAACAGCCAAGGAGTAAGTTTGAATAACTTCAAAGTTGCAAACTTTTGAAGTTATTCTAGAGGTAGAAGGATAAAGAGCACCTATTTCCTATGAGCATGTGACTACATCCTTAGAGTTTGAGGACCAAAGAGTAAATGGAATTTAGACAGCTAAGGGCACGACCAAGTCAGTGACTCAGTAGGTGAGGGAGTGAGTAAAACGTAACTATCCATTGAATACAGCCTTTTCAATTCATGTTTGATTTCCAACATTGATACTGGCTCCCTATTGATGAAACCCTCGCAATCATAAAAAAAAACCAAAGCACCCAAAACAAAGGGGAAAAACAAGGAACAAAATGGAAGGACCCATGTCCAAGAAGACAAAAAAAAAACCACCTAAGAGGGTGAACAACAAGGGGAACATCAAGTTCCTGAACTCCCTCCTGGCACAAGAAGCATATCAAATAAGGAAAAGGAAGGAGGCCTATTGGTTGGTGGGTATTTCATTTCCACGAATGATGATGTTTTCACTTTTGACCTCCAACTTGGGCAAGACCAAAGCAGGCTGTAGAATAGCTGGGCCTAAACTGTGCTGCTTTCTAAATGCCGAATCATCGAGTCAACCTTTGTGATTGGAGAGAATGTTGTTACCAAGTCTTATGTTTGATTTTCTACTGACCATGTCCAATGCTTTTAATTATTCCTTTCCTATTTTCAATGTTGACAAATAGTGCTTCAAAATGACAAGCCTAATTGTGAAGTCCAAGATGGCCTTGGTCCAAAACCAAAATTGTACTTCACTTCTTCAGAAACAACTATAAAATGATGTGAACCTGCAAGATTTTGTTGGCTTTGTTTTGAATGGGAGAAAGGCATCTGAGACTTCTAAGTGCATATAGGAGCTTGGAGAAAGATGAATGATATTAAATCATTCATGAAAAAAAATGGATAACATTGTTAATAAATGAAAGAGCATGTGAGTGAAAGTAGCATATAAATATGTAATTGGGAAATCAATGTGAAAAATGGTAAAAAAATAAAAATAATGAGTAAGAAAACAAAAAACAACTAGTAGAGTAAAAATTCATGGTGAAAACCAAAAAAAGTTTTTAAAACATTAAAATATAATAATAATTTAAAAAAACAAATCGTGTTCCAAGAGGGGGAGGTGGAGAGAGGGGGGTGACAAAAACACCCTTTTGCCTAGTTAATTTTAGCTCAAGACAATGAACCTAAAATATCAAGACAACAAGAAAACCAAGGCTTGTTTCTAGTTGAATCAAAATAATGGGTATTACCTTGAAGAAAAGAAAAAAAGTTGAAAGAATTACTAAGCAAGGGAAGTGACCAGTGTAGCTCAAATTCGTTTCGGTGTGCCAATAGTTGTGAAAAGTGCATGCAAACATAAGGTCCTTTCAAATGAATTTGACCTACAAGGAAGAAAGGTAATACAACGACAAAACCTTCCATATCCATTGTCTCTTCCCTTCCACACTCCTTTGTTGCCTTACACGACACAAACAAAATTTTGAACATCACCATTGTGAACAAAACCAAAACCCAAAAAAATGAGTGAACATTTTGCAACACATTAACAATTACATGCAAAAGGGGTGATGGTTGGGTCTTCCTTGGTAGGGAAGTACAAAACATAAAGTGTTATTACAAAGGCAAATTATTATTACCACAAGATGACTTGACTATCATTCCTAATCCTAAGAAACAATGAAAAGAAAATAGACAAAATGCCACAAACAAACAATCCATAGAAGCCCAAGTCAAACCCTTCCAACAAAACAATCAACTTTTTGCACCCCTTGAAAAAAACAACAAATTTCACCTATGTTTTGCATTTTTTGTTTTGCATGGTTTGGTTTTGTCCATGTAATGTTAATGGTAATAGTTGTGATAATAGCAAGATCAACATTAATGTGATGCCATGGAGTAGGAACAATTGATGATGGAACATGACAACATTGTTATAGCTAAAAATGTTGGTCCAATGAATTTGAATCCCCTTGTAAACTTTGGAACTATTGCAAGTAGGATAAAAGGAGATGTTCAAATAATGAAATAAAGGAAAAAGAATAGTAGTAAGAAGATTCACACAAAGAAGATGTGGCAACCAATATGCAACACACCCAAAAACAATCACAACAAATAAAAAATATTAAACAAACTTCAATGAGAACTCCCCAAAACCTATCACCACCCTTCCCACTTTACCAAACCCTAACCCTACCCAACCCTTGCTCAAATCACCCACAATGTAAAGATTCCCAACAAAAAAACTCATTCCAATTTGTCTAAATAGTCCCAACAAAAAAACCCATTTTTATCATGTCTAAAAGTTTAACAAGAAAATAAGTTCACTTGGTGTGAAACTAGGTTAAATAAAGTAAAAGATCAAAACTTTAGATTGAATGCAACAATGTGGGTCAAGGCCCAACAAACTAGAAGGAAGAAAAGGTGAAAAAAAAGGAAATGGTTTAAAGTGATGCACTAATGGGTGTATGTACGCTATGATGGCTCATTTTTTGAAAAAAAAAATTCACAAAAGTCCATTTTATAATGTTAAATTTTTGAATTCTTCTTGTATCATGGGTGCATGGTAATAAAAGCCATGTATCAAGAGCAATAAAGTCCATATTAATAGGAGCCCACCTACATATTCCAAATATATACACCTTTAAAAGAAAAAATTAAAATTTGAGATTATTTAACAACTATGTTAGGAACTTATGAAATTATGGTTCAATTCTAACCATTCAAAAGTCCTTAATTAAAATTTAACTATGAATTTTTAAGGAAGACTTTCACATAAAAGTTTATTATGATAGTAAGAGTGAATGAAAGTGATTAAAGAAAAAATATATAATGAAGAGAAAATCATTCTTCATTTTAGTCATTCTTCATCACTCCCATTTTTGTTTTATCTTCTTTCGTACTTTAATTTCTAACTTTTATACTTGTTTTGCACTTGTTCTATAAGTTTTTTTATGCTTGTTTTGTCTTCATTTGCACTTTTGTTTACAAATCACTTGCACTTGTTATGTTTTAGTTTGCAAGTAGTTTTGGTTTACCTTTTTATCAATTGGTGCTTTCTAACTTTTGTGCTTGTTTTGTAACTTGCTCTAGTTTTTATATCCTATTTTCTAATTTTTATGCTTGTTTGTAGGTAGCTTTGCTTTTTCTTTTTCTACTTTTGTGTTTATTTTGCAAGTTGCAAGTTGTTTTTTCACTCAAGTGCATGTTCTTTTTTGCTTTTTGTGCTAAAGAGGTGTGATGAATCAATTAAAAGCAATTATATTGATGATGTTTTTACAATTGACTTTGCAAGCATAGTACTTGATAATGCATGGCCATGAAGCAATTGAACTCCATAGCATAATGTCTACTATAATCCTCAAATGATGATGCAAAATTAAAATTTGAGGCAATGAACAATGTTTTAGCCTTTGTTTCATCGTTAATCTCAACTTTCTTGTGTCTATGCATTGTTTGGTGATGATTAAGGTCAAATCTACAACTTCGTACTCCCATTTTTTAATGACACAATACAATGATGAAAGGTGGATCAAACACTTTCATATAAATAAACTTTATGCAATGTTTGACATGAAATTTAAGGCCTATGGTGGAGAAGAAAACCATGTGGTTGTGGTCTATTGTCCCTGTGAGTATCTATGTAGCTTGTAGTTTATAGCTTGTATGATTATTACAAATCACAACTTTTTAAGTTGTCCAACTTGATTATTATATCTATTTGACCAAAAACTTGGTCAAAAATCACATTTTGTTAATTAAAAGATTCAATTTTGTTTTAAACATATTTATAGTAAAATAAATATAGATTTTTAATATTTATGGTTATCTTGATTAATCAAATTGACCAACAACTTGATTATTAATCAAAATGATGGTCAAAATGGATATTAATAAGTAGGTAGGTGAATAAGTTTGTGGGTAGGTAAGTAGGTTATAAGTACATGTACATGTAAATAAATAACATACCTACCCGGCTTAACTAACCTACATAGCTAAATAGGTTAGGTGGGTTTTTAAGTAGGTAGGTCTAACCTATTTAAATACTTCGGTCATTAGGCACCTAGGTAAGCTTTCAATAAGCTAGGTGGGTAGGTAAACAAACTAGGTGCTTAACCCTAAACCTATCCATTCTCGAGGTTTGAGTGCTTTGAACATGCAAAAGAATTTTTCATTTGTTTCAAGCTTTGAACCTATAAGGGTGAAAATCTTTTATGGTGTACCACATAGGACAAAAAGGGCCTATTCCTTACTGTAGTCCTTTTTTACCCTATATTTTGATCCCCATAAAAAGAATTAATCAAAAGTTGTCAAAAATTTTAGAAGGACTATATTTTAGACTATTACAATTCTAGATTCCATCATAATCATCCATAAATGTGTCTTTACATGGTAAAAAAATGACTAGGTAAAAAAGACAAAAAAAGGTGACATTGTAACAAAATTCCGATACACCTTAAAGAATTTTCACCCATAAACTTTGCAATCAATGGAAAATATTCCAAAAATAATTATGCCAATCCAAACTATTATGCTTCCATTGCGATCTTTCAAACATATAATAATGCAGTTTTAAGGAATGTCCACTTGTGTTTAGGTGCTTCCTTTGACTATGTTTTTACCCAATTATAGTATCTATAGGTATTACAAGCATACAATTTTATGACAACATTTTAAATTGTTTCATCCCAATCTAATGGTCAAAATGCAAACAAATGATCAAGATCATGTAAAGTGATTTACATCCATTTCAATTTGTAACCACTTCAGTTTTGATCCAACATTCAAGATCTAAAATGGTTGAATATACATGAATATATATCATATATCAAATATAATTTGGAGCCATTTTGTGACACTAAAACACCCATACTTTTAGTTCCATGGCATGTTCATAAACAAACATTAAATGAAAATAAAAAACAATGGCCCTTTCATATATATGTTATTTTTCACTTCAAGTTGATTTTTATAAAAATATAATATCATAATGACTTAATGGCTTATGGACAAAAGAAACATGTCTAATAAATGACATACAATAGATAAATTTGAGGAACTTGCCAATATCAACATAATTGGTATCAATATCAAGAACAAGAACAAGAACCTTCAACCTCCAAGAGCAAAAAAAAAAGCCTTTAACCTCTTTAAGAGCAAAAACAAGAACCTTCAACCTCCAAAAGAAAAAATAAACCTACAACCTCTTTAAGAGCAAGAACAAGAACCTTTAACCTCCAAGAGCAAAAACAAAAGTCTCTTTAAGGGTAAGAACAAAAACCTTCAACCTTCAAAAGAAAAAATAAAAGCTTTTAACTTCTCGAAGAGCAAGAACAAGAACCTTCAATCTCTAAAAACAAAAAAAAAAGCCTTCAACCTCTTTAAGGGTAAGAACAAAAACCTTCAACCTTCAAGAGAAAAAAATAAAATCATTCAACATCTCAAATAGCAAGAACAAAAACCTTCAACCTCCAAAATAAAAAACAAAAGCTTTCAATTTTCAAGTTATTTAAATAAATAATTTATTTTATAACAACCTTTTAGTTTTAATTCTAAATTTAAAAAAAAAAAATAATTTTAGTTATAACACATGATATGAAAATTACATCACCAAAAAACAAGGCAATACACAAAATGTTTGAATAGAAAGATTTTTTTAAATTTCATCTTGAATTTCTTGACAATAAACATAAGTGCATGAAGGTCGTTCATGCATTGGGGCAAATCTATTGATATACTTCCATGTGTCACTTGCTTAAAAGTTTCTCACCCAAATTTTAGATCTTTAAATTTCAAATTTTAAGTTGAAATAGAATTGCATACTAGTTGCGAACAAGTTAAAATGTCATGTATATTGGGTGATGGAAATGTATACACATGGCATGATCATATGTGTTACTCACGGCCGTACATTTGTTGCAAAATAGTCAATGATTAATAACTAAATTTATCCTAGTTGTGATGAAGTTGTTACATGCAACTAAATGCAACTTGTCAACAAAGTCAACCATGGTTGACTACAACCGTATATACAATGCGTACATTGCATTATATAAATATACATCTTGCAATTAATTTGCAATTATAATATAACTCCTTAATTTTTAATGTTGCATTTTATTTATTTATTTGTAGTATTTCCATCGGACAATTGCAATGTAGTTGTATATTAGTTGTTTTGGAGCTCTAGTTGTAGGGTAGTTTAGTTATCACGGACACAATTTCTCATAGTGTGCATTATCACAACTACTAACCACAAGTTTAACACAAACCTGTTCTATCAACAACTAGTTATGTTAATAGACCAATTATTGGTTAACTTAACAGATTGATGAATTTAAGAATGTATTACCAATTATCTAGTAATAACTAAAATAATTCTCAAAATAATAATGCCTCATCAGTTACCAATTGGAAACAACTAGTTACTATGTACATAAAGTGAAAAATTGGGATAACAACGTGTGATTTTAAGAAGATCGGTGTGTGTGAAGTGGGAAAAAAATGTACTTGTGTGAAGAAAAAAATATAATGAATTTTGGTTGAAAGTTGTGTCACATCTTTTCTTTTGTATTTTGTCTCAATTTCTTGAATGCAAAAGAGAATATTTAATATTAGTTTGATGTAAAATATGGTAGCTTTTGGTTTAGTTTTTTTTTCTTTTTAGCTTTCATTTTTTAAAATGCTCGTTGGAAATTAGTCATTGGACAATAATTGCAACAAGAGGGTAGTTATAATAGAAATGTAATTGTAACAAGAAATTAGTTGCATTTGATGAATGTAGTTGTAGTAAGAAGGTGACCAATAGGAAAACAACAACTACAAAGGATGAAGGCACGAAGCTAGTGATGTATTTTCCATAACATAAATATTGTCTTAGGATTAGAAAGTAAGTACCTCTTAACCCTCCATTTCTAGTTTTGGTTTTGTCAAAGAAGTGCATTTTCAAAAGTATTTTTTCCATCATTTTTATTCAATTTCTACCTAGCATCCATTTCCTCATGATAGTAGTTAGGCTACCAATTCCATGATCTTATAGCTCTATTTACATATTAAGTCAAACATTTATTCATTTTAATTGATAATCAAAATGACAATTAACCAAGTTGACAATTGATACAAACAATAAAAAAACAATCAGTCAAAAAGACCATTAGTAAAAAAAACTTGTGTTGATCAAATTAGTAATCAATTTGTCCAATATGACTAATTGGTCGAATTGGCAAATGTCACAATTTGGTTTTTTAAATCAATTTTTCCAATTAAAAAACCATAATTTGTAATAATGTATATAAACTAATTCACATAGCTCAATATCTAGACTTTTTAAAATTAACTATTTGCTATTAGGAAATCAAGTATCCATCTTGCAATGTATTTCCTAAACATGGGTTCAAATAGGTTAAATGCATTATATATGATTCCTTTGAATGTTTTTAATCCTTGCATGATCATCATTGATCAACCAATACAAAAAAATTGATATTTTGTCCAACATCAATTTAATAACTAATGGAAAGGAAATCTAATGAACAAGATGAAAATGTGATCTTGGCATTCTAACCAATGTTGGGTGGTTCTCAAAAATGACGTGAAAACCAACCAAGTTTTCAAGTCAATTCTCAACTTGAAAACTAGTGGCTATCACAAACAATAATACCTTAAGTGAAAACTAACTTGCAATTCTCATTGGGCTAAAAATTGACGTTATGAAAATCACATAAAGTATTTAAATGTTAATTTTTTTTGATATGTTGCCTTGTTATTTTGCCTTGCTACCATGCCTTGATGTTTTGCCTTTTGCCTCACCTTGCTACCACACCTTAAGGTACCTTTCTAAGGTCCTTGTTGCTCCACCTTGTTTGTTGTTTTGCCCATGCTTTGCTTTGCTTGTTGTTCCACACATTGATTATGCTAGATTAGTTACCCGCCCCCGCCCCCTCCCACCCCGCCTCCATTTTGTGTGCAAATCTTAGAGTTGTGAACTTCAACTTTTCCTCTCTAAACTTGGTAAGTTTGTCATCTTTCATTTTTTTTGGCTCTTTTTTAAGTCCTTTGCTTATGAAGTTTTTTTCATTTTGTGCACATGTTTTGTTTACTTTCAATGCATTGTTGGTAATTTTTCCTTTCTTTGTTAACATATTAGTATATGTTGTGGGTTGTGCAAAGGTTTTTAACTACTAGAAAAAAGTTGCATGCTCCAAATTCATTATACATTTGCATTTATTCCCTAATGCATAGAAATGAACAATTTTGTAAATGATTATAGTTTCAAGTTCTATTTTTTTTGCTCTAGGTAGCTCATTAAATTAAAATACTATAACAAAAACCCATGTGTGAAACATATTTAATTTTGGCCTTCCCATTTCATCAATATTCTCTTGTGAAAAATGTTTTGTTTGGAGCAAATGGATTTTTAATTTGAATTTATTAACATTCATATGTGTTGAAAAGGATTAATGTGCCATGATTACCATGGTTTCAAATGGCAAAAAATTATATATATATATATATGACAAAATCTAATAGCCAATGCCCTTTGTGACTCTTTTGATTGTGTTTTGACCCTAATGTGCCATGGTTACAATGGTTTCAAATGGCAAATATCAAATCTCTAATTTTTATTGATAGTTTCAAACATTCAATGCCCTTTGTGGCTCCTTTGAATGTGCTTTGACTTGCATGCTTTGTTATAATAGTTTAATTAATGTATTTATTTTGATAAAAATTGAACAAGAAACAAAATAATATCATATTATGAAACCAATAGAATAATGGCCTTGAAAAAACAAGTGAAAGGTGAAAACACATTACAATGACCCCCTTAGAACACTTTTAAGTCTAGTACTATAATACATATAATATAATTGTTCCAAATGTATGGTACATTTAAATTTGGGAATCAATTTTGGTTTTTGTGCCTTATAATTATTATTTTTACGAAATCAATGTTATGTAATATTATTTTTAAAATAATAATAAATTTCATAATCTATATTAAAGGATCCATAAATATATTTAAAATATACATTAGTATAATAAAGCCATTGTCTCGTTTTGATTGAATTAACTTTAAGGATTCATTAGTCATTAAAATAATCAATTTTAATGAAATTTTAAAAATGGCCCACCTAGTTATGCTTGTCATCTTCCATGTGAATGTGATTACTTGTCAAAATTTCAATTTACCACACATTTATCGCATCTTTATTTT
>Ga0116228_10004156_pt1 | contig 12787 bp, 11 predicted proteins | sample S1TSphfallax_2_FD_89694 | JGI IMG/M metagenome (GOLD analysis project Ga0116228, IMG submission 89694) | Host-associated microbial communities from peat moss isolated from Minnesota, USA - S1T2_Fc - Sphagnum fallax MG | ecosystem: Host-associated > Plants > Peat moss > Unclassified | place... | reverse complement strand
TTGAAATTAATTACTTAGAGCTATTATTGAGTCATTCCAAAATTTGAGACCCAGGAATTTCCAGAATTTGAGCTGTTCAAGGTGTTCTTGCAAACTCATCAAGGGCCCCTTGATTGTTAACTATTCACTTGCATATTAATATTATGTTCGCTGCTGCGCTTTGATTTGGTTGAAGTTCAAAAGAAAATCCTACTCTGGAGTTTTCCAGTTTGTTCAGACCCAAAAGGAGTTTCTTATTCTCAATTTTTGATATTGAATGTTTTTGTGAATTTCTCAAAATTTTAGAAAAAGTAGTCTATTTTATGCTAGGAAATAATTAATCAAAATTGTTTGGTTGGAAAAACAACAAAATATGTCAAAAAAACAAACCACCGGATCCAAATAGTTTGTAACTAGTTCAGATGTAATAATTTGTACTTACATGCTGGTTTTCATTCTTATCAAAGTGTGTTCTGACTTGGAATGCCATGGCCATAAGTTTGAGTTACTACTAAAAAAATTCATTAGGGTTACCTAAACTGATATTTGGGTACACTGATGAGTTTTTTTTTATTGGCCGGTTCCAGGATTTTATAGATATGGACTTATATGTTATGCACAAACAGAACTTGTGTTCTAGATGAATTTCAAAAACACAATTTATTCAATAGAAATGTTTTTTATCTACCAAAATATTGAATCATCATGTCGCACATTGTGTCAAATCTCACAAACATCAAACACAACCCCTCAAGCATGTAGAAACAAAATCAAATGTAAGCTGTAGCAAATGCTAAATGCAAGTTGTGTGTAAGGAGGATGATAACAAAAGTTGCAACTTGTAAACAACAATATGATGGCAAGTCTGATCAATACATTTGCAAAATTCATCTATTATGTTTCAAGCTATGAACATCACATTGTGCAAATCCATGCCACATGAGAGATGTCTGGCCCAGTGTTGGCAAGTTCTCTGGTTTAAAGTGTCAAACCCAAGGGGTTGAAGTTCAAGTTCTTGTGACCAAAATCAGCACCCTTTCGATAGAATCATCAAAAGAATGGAATTGTGAAACTAGCCTTTGGCTAGCACCAGAACTGAAACCCCAACCTTGAAAAACAATCTTCAACACAGATTGAGGTTCTTTACATAAATGGTCTACTGAACATTTTTGAAAACTTCCTAAGTAGGTTGAACTCTGTTTGTATTTGCTCTATATTAATTATTTGTAGAATTCTATACCGATGCAATCTCATTCTTAATTTGTTGGAAAATTTCATACCTATACAATATGCTATCTTGGGAATGTGTCATGTGTACATGGAACCAAACCCAATTTTCAAACTATATATGTTCAACAATGTTTCTTTGAGTGAAATTTTGTTTTTTTCAACTGAAATATCGGGCTAGTGAATTAGAAAAGGTTTTTTATTTTTTGACATAAAATTGTTCATAAATATCTCATAAAAAGTTTGAATGTTGCATACATGTAAACAATAGAGATAAAGTTTTTGTCTCCTTGTCACTAAAAGGAAATCATCACACAATCCAATTATTATATTCATTAGATCATTAGATCATCATCCTAAAGGCTATTGATTTTGTAACCTAACTCCCTCCCTCAAACCCACTTTTGTTAAACTTTCTTTGGACCTTCAGACCCTCCTCTCAAAACTCATTTTCATTAAACCATTCTTGGACTCTCAAACCTTCCTCTCAAAATTTGTTTTCACATGCAATTGTTTTGCATGCATTGTGAAGTGTTGATTCATGAATTTCATTGACATTGTTATGTGTGCATTGTGCAATGCCTACTATTGGTTCATATGTTCCATGAATGTTGTTATACGTGCACTGTGCAATCTCAATTCATGAATGTTTTTTGACATTGTTATGTGTACACAATGTTGTGCCTGCACTATGTAATGTAAATTCATGAACATTGAGCTTTGTCAACATTGTTTTATGTATGATCTACAATGCCAACTCATGAGCTAAATCACTAGAGCTTGTTACTAAACAAAGTATACATTTCTAAAAAAACATGTACACAAAAATCCATTATTTTTATACATGCATGTTCAGACTGAACAAAAATGTGTAAAATCAATTTTTAAAAATAAAAAAATAATTGTATAAATATTATTGAAAATGAACAACAATACAAAAAGATTTAAACTCATCTCCTTAAGTAGTCTAGGTGGTTCTTACTAGTAATTAAAAATAATTCCTAACAAAGTAGGAACTAAATTTATATTTATTAATAATTAATTAATTAATGCTTACTAAATTTTAATTTAATACATACAAAAGTCAAATCTATACTTAATATCAATTAACATTTTATTAACAAAATAACTATAAATTCTGACTTAACACTTAAGAGATCAGATCTATATTTAATATATATAAACATCTGATTAACATAATAACTACAACTTTTGTGTCATGATTGACATGAATGTGAACACTACAACTAAAGATGATGATGCCCAAAAATGAAGATGCCTGGCAATCGTCCCACAAGAGATTTAGCATGAGTGATGATGATACTCAAAAACTATTTAGCTTTAATGGCAACAAGTTTTGAGAAAATTGTGAAAACAATAAAAAAACTAAGACAAAAACTGCCTTACCTTACATGATAGAAATCTGGAGAAACTTGCTTTGTGATGCGACTCAACCTGGCACCCTACACCGCATCCAAGAGCATAAGTTGCCAATTGGAGGTATTAGACTCCTGTTGTGATGGTTGCAGGCTGCAGCTCCGCAGCAAAGGGCAAAATTTTGCACCAATTTGCCAGAAATAAAAATATGGCTGGTGAATTTTCAACCTCATGCTTTTTACCTTTGGTGCCTTGGAATGTATGTGTGTGACCTAAGGGAAATTGTTCACACCTTGAACAATTGTGTGTATCTTTCACAATTAAAGAGGCAGTGTCCTAGCTTCCTATGCAGTGCTTTTTATTTTTATTTTTATTTTTTCTGTCAAATATTGTGGGTTTCGAAATTATGGCGAAATATTCCAATTTTTTTGAAAAAATTAATCGAATTTCCACTAAAAACCATAATTCTCCAAAATAAACCCAAAAAAAGAAAGATGTTGCTAGGTACAGTCTTGCATGAGACAACATTAGACCCAACAATCTCTCTAATTCTTTTTCTTTTTCTTTTTCTGTTTCTCAATTTCATGATGCAACCACAAATTTGGCAAACATCCCAAAACAAAATTTGCCTTAATTGGCAACACATTTTTAGTTCTAGAAAAATAAAGCAGTAGCTAGTAGAGAGAATTGTGGCAACAATCCCCATCAATTTATTTTTTTAAATTGACAAAATTTGGCAAAAACATTTATTTCAATAGGGAATTTTTGACAAAACAACTATTTTATTTATTTCTTTTTAGTAGTGGCCCTTTGACAAATTTTCACCAAAAACAAATGACTGACGCTCACCATAGTACCCTAGAAGCTCCAAACCCTTTCAAAGTCTTTAGGGTTTACTCTTCCACATCAACTTACTAAGACAAAATATATATTTCATGCCCTTGGAGAATTTCATTGATATAGCTTGTTGTATTTTTGTGTGGTTAGTACACGATGACTTGGTTACAAAAATATTAAACATAAATTTCCCTATATTATCTTTCACTTCCTACCAAAGTGAGTATTTTTTATAGTTCCAATGAGCATATGTCGGAGCTAGTATAGTGGGGTTTTTGCATAATCTATGATATGGTCTTCAAGTTGACAATGCCATGGCGAGCCCTTTCATATTTTGTCTTTTTATATCATCACATTTTAATTGCCATATGTGAAAGTTGAATGTCTTTCCCCCTCAAGTGACATCAACATATTTGAATTCAAAAACTCACATCACATTGAATAGAAGGTTAATCCTCTTTAAATCTTATTTTTAAGAATGATGATATGACTAACTCATGAAGTTGTAATAAATACAATTTTTGAAAAATAGTTTCAATAGACAAAAATTGAAGTTTACGTTCTAAACTAATGGAAGTGAGAATGATTTCATGAAAAATCTATATGATCATGGAATTTTATTTTAATATTGCAAAATTCAAGAACAAATTATAAAAATATATTAATATTTTGACCTTATATCAATTGGTCATCATTATAGTGCAGAGCAACACGAAGCCCAAATATTTTTGTGTGGTAAAGGATGACTTGGGGGCTGGGAGGTGGGGAAATCATTATATTAAATATATATATTTTCCCCATATTTTCCCTTCACTTTGTACTAGAATGAATTTGAAATGAAAGCAAAAGACTCTTCTGAAAGGGTGACTAGCCTTTCAATTGTATGCCTTCTTGCTCTGACTTGGCCTTGCCATAGGGTACCATACAAACTTTTTACCAGGATGAAAATTTTCACTACCTCATCAGCCTTACCTTGTAGGGATGAAATTTATAGTGCTTAATATTACCCATATATTAAATAGTTATTTTACAATTTACAATTTACAATGCTATTTAAACCCTTACCTGATTTTGTGTATCAAAACCATTCTACTTGCCCATAATTAGTTAGAACTTTTAGGTCATAAAACTTTGTGGGTATGGGGCTGTAAATATAGGTGGGTTCAGGAAACAGGTTGATGGATTTTATTTATTTTCACATGTTCCTAACCAAATTTTCCTCAAGTTCTCAATGATATTGTTATCGCTCTTTTTGAAGTGTTGGCAAATTATTGCCATTGTGTTCCCCAAAAATTTCATGGTACTTGTGATGTTCACAATGGTGTTTGTATGGTGATTTCATCAATGGTCAAATTATGTGAAAATATTCAATTTGCTTCCCTTGAAAATCAAAATTCACAATTACATCAATCATGTGTTGAAATCAAAGTCGTTTTGTATTTGAGGTTGAAATCATATTGTGTTCTTTTATGGACTTCAAAAGTTCAATTTTATGTAGTCAACACAAAGAAAAAATGCTAAGGGTAGAAAATTTGCTTAAACTAAGTAATCCTATGTGCCTTCTAGTAATTAAATAGTTTCTAATGGTAGACTACTTATCGTTTTCTAGTTTATCTTGAAGATGAAGCCATTAAATTAGATAGCCCATGGAAATGGGTGATTAATAATTGTTTATCAATCAAGTAGGAAGGATTTGTGCAAGGATTAGAATAAGGGGGCTTACTTTTGTGAGTGGACTATGAACCTTGTATAATTTATGAAAAAAAGGGGATCGAGAGGTGGGTGCCCCACATTATTGTATGGAAAGTTCTTGAAGGAATGAAGGAGAGAGATCTTGTATGAAGAAATAAAAAACAATGGAGGAAAATGTGTGAAGGTTTTGAGACTTCTGTTGTTTTTCTTTTTCTTTTTTTTTTGGGCCTTACTTTCGTTTTGGAATGTTAGTATTTTATTATAAAATATTATAGTTTTCATATTAGTTTATTTCACCTCTTTGTGTTACATTTAAAACTTGTTCTTTTGTAGTTGGTTTTAGGATAGTAGGAACAATGTATAGGTCATTTGGTGGAACATAAGAAGTTCAACAAAGGCAAGTTAATAAGGTTTGGAAGGTACTAGTCCACTGAACTAATAGCTTTTAAAGGTACATATACTTAGACTAGAAGGTAACTACCTTCCTACCCTTTCCATGCATAGCTAAAAATTTCAATTTTTAAAAAAAATTATGTTACATTATTATAATTGTAGTGGATAGTTGTATGTTAATAAATAAAATGATGTCTTATTAAATTAAATATATATTTTAAAATAATTTGGATACTATTTAAATTTCATTTTGAGTCCTACAAACTAACTACATCAAGATTAGTGTCTAAATTACATTTTTCTAAAAAGGAATCAAAAGGAATGCATAAAGTCATACAATTGATTTCGAACTTTTTATACAACAAAAACATGCCCTCTTCTATGAAAGTACATGTGCATTAAATGAACTTGATGAAAATTAAATCACACAAAGATTTCAAAGTCTTGAAATTTTGAAGGAAATGGCTACAAGGCAAAGAACTCATTTTTTAAACCACTTGACAAAAAACTTATGTTTAATGGGTTCAAAATGTTTAACTTTAGGTGCAAGTCACATGTGCAAGAAACAATCTTGCCAAAAAACATGTTTGGAACTTGTCCATTGAAATTCATTTTGGGATTTTTGGGGATTTTTTACATTTCTGACTATAAACCAAAATATTCATACAAAATTATGTAGGAATGTGAAAACTCACCACCGTCACATGAATTGTCTTAAATTGGACTATTCAATTTTTCTCACTTAAATTTGTTTCAAATAAATGTTATTTCCAAAAAGTACTCACACAAAAGTTTTGGTATCCTTTTTCCTTTTTTTGGAACCCCAACTGCAAATAAGCCCTTTACTTTCTTGATTTTGTGTTGGAAGACAAAGTTGCCTTCCTTATTGCAATCCTTAAAGATTGTATATCCTTTGTGATTTTTTAAAGTTTCACTTAACAACCTTTATCCAAGTTTTTTTTTTTTTTGGTTGTTGGGTTGGCAACCATATAGTAACATCAATGTCATTGATTACTTGCCAATTTTTTGAAAATTGCTTAGTTCAATTCCAAAAGTGAACATCTTCCATAGAAAATTCCTATAGAAGGATGGTTCAAAAATAACATTTTTTTTGTGGTTAAAAATTGCCAAAAGTGACCTATGATTCGACCTTGTGACCTATAAGCTTGCAAAAAAATTAATTAAAATTATTTCTTTTGCCAAAAACTAGGGCTTCAAACATCAATGTAGTGGTGTCACTTCTCTTGTCACTATTTCCATCACCACTTTTGCTCACATCTTTGACATGAGATTTTTACCTCCTTAGTTTTTTCTCTTGTGATGAAATTGCCAATATTAAAATTCCATTTTTTTTCTATAACTAACTTACATACAACATTATACATGGTTGAGTGGACCCATTTGGATATCACATAAGTTAATTTTGCAAGGTGGTTTTCATTACAATGCCCATCTCTTAATATAAATATTGAAATGTACTTAAAGGGACTTGGTTTGAGAATTTTAACTTGAACATCTATGTGATGCACAAAATCATTTTGTAAAATTTTAAAACTTGTAAAAGCCATGGACTTTCAAACTCACAACTTGTTGACTATACTTTTGGATTTCATTTTTTTATGGACTTTGACATGGTCCATCGATTAATGTTGTGTGTTAGGATGAAAGCACACTAGGGTGTCTCAATTTTTGCATATTAGAGTCCCTTTTCAAAGTCCTTTTCTAGTGTAGTTGAAAATTGATTTAAAATATGAATATTTAGATGACATTGAAACTAACATTTTTTTTCCATTTCCATTTCAAATCATGATGCTATAAGACATATTTAAAAAATCACAAAAGATATATTTTTTAAATAATTAATTTTGAATGCTTAAAAAGGATTTAAAATAATTATATTTTTGGGATTTTGAAAAGTCCACAACATAATAAATTAAAATCACATTCCATTCATTCAATGGATCTTTAGTTTTTTTAACATAATTCATCCAATATTCCAAAGTTTCAAATACATAAGACTAACACATTGTAAAATAAAAGTCCATATCTATGAGTATTGCAAGCGTGATAAAAATTGTGAGCAAAATCCAAAAGTCCATTATTTATTGGCTATCCGCAATTTGATTCGATTTTTTCATTCTTGGAGGTTGATTATGATAGCTTTTGATAAATGAATCTTTTTTTATTATTTCAATGAAAATAATTTATTTATTTTTTGTATCTAAAGAAAAAAGAAAAACTGCCATTGTGACATCCATATAAGGTCACCATACTAGATTGTAAACACACGTTAGGGACTTGGAATTAGTTAAATATCATTAAAGAAGCTAAAGGGGGGGGGGGGGAACATTCATGATGACAATGGTAGGGTTATACTTATGGATTTTTGAATAGGCTAAAAAACAAGTTTTTCTGAAAAGTCCATATCATATTGAAGGAAGATGTGATTTATGTGATTTTTGTATACATGGTTAAAGGAAGAGAAACTTTATGGGTGCCAATGATGACATGGAAAAAATATGTTTGGCTTATTTACAATCTTAGACTACAAAAGGAAAAATAACCCAATTTTGGGCTTTTTAAAAAGTAATTATGTGTGACAAATTGGTCCACTCAACCATGCATCGACTTCATCACATTGTTATTTCTTGAAAATCACAATATGTTGTTATGAAAGGTTTAAAATCTTATGTTTTTGCATGAAGAAGTCAAACTTTAATGTTGAAAATCATTGCCTTGACATTTGGCGAAGAGATTGTTACTCTAATTTTTGGTTCTTGCATTGATTCCAAAAGCTTGTGTTGTAGCTTAAAGAATGTTGTTCAACAAAAGTGTGCATTGTGTTTCATGTTTTTACAAATTCAAACTTTTTGAACTTTCATTTCAAGAGTCAAGTCCCACATTTATTTTTCATTTTTGTTGGATTTGAATTTTATGTGTGCGCATTGTGCACCTCTTGTTTTTTGTTTCTTTACCATGTCCTCTTCCACATTATTGATGCAAAAGAACTTTAAGTTTAAGCCCACCTTCCCCATCCCTAATGTCAATCTTAAATTGGCGTCTACTTTGAAGCTTGCATTATGCCTTTAGAGGGATTTATAAGAGTTTTTAAGTCCAATCCTTGTAATGAAAAGAAAGAAACAAGAACATGAAGGTGTGAAACATTTCCAAGATAATAAATGGGACATCATGCATCTTCCATGGGCAAAGTTTATAATAAACATTAGAGGTCATGTGCAAGTATGTTGTGTGATTTATTAAAAAGTGGAAAGCAAGGAAAAGGTTTTGCTTCAAAAACTTGATAACATGTTGAAACATTTAGGTCATCACAAAGTGACCATTTTAGGTCCTTGCAGGGTCAAAGTAGGTTTTTTGTATTCAAGAATAACTACCAACATGCATGTAATGAAGGAATCTACACAACCTCTAAGTGTCATTCTATTATTGACTTAATTGTTTTTTGAATTCCACATGATAAAAGGCAAAAAATTGTCCTATTTTTCTCCATTTACCATCTAGTGTTTCAAGGTAGGGCAATGACAAATTTTGAAGGCTTGAAGGACCTTTTCATTGTCTTAAAGGTTCAACACTCCTAAAAAATATTGGAGTGACTTTATAGGGTGGGATATAACTCATTTTATGAATGACTTATTGGAGTCCATTTGAAAAACTATCAATGTTGCAAGTTTTTTGTCTATTAATGTTAAACAAATCACTACAATAAACAATACATCTTGGATATCTATGAGCATTTGTATGTGGTTCAAGGTTGGAAATGGATAGTTTGTGTGGACTAGGTTGGTGTGTAGGGGACAACAAAAAACATTTTTCATTTGATGTTGATTGCCATGGTCACTTTTGGTATATTAAGTGTCAAGGATTTGGGTGAAAAATTCATATAATGGGTTGTAATGGCAATAGTGTTTCAAGGTGGAAGAACTCTAGTGTGACCACACAAATGAAAGACAATGTGGTTCCATTATGATTGGAGTGCATTGTTTTGCACATAAAACTAACCTAACTATGTTGGTTTTATCAAAGTTGGGCTTGGTTGTTTGCTTGGAGGCCCTTAATTTAACCTCTTATGGGTTTTTCTCACACACACACCAAAGAAGTTTCTTGAATTCTAGAGGTTGTGTGATGTGTTCACAAAAAAAATAAATTGTTAAAATATGTGAAAATAAAATGGATTTAACATGTTGTTTCTTGTGAACATGTTATTAAACAATGTTGACCTATGATTGCAAAGATGCATGAAGGTGTTTCCATGGTAGGGTGTAGACAAAAAAAGTCACAATTTGATTTTTTCATTGCAACACATTTTTAATGTGCCTTTATAAATGTTTGGAGAAGGTTTTTTTTTATAGAAATGTGTAATGAAAGGTGGATAACATCCTAAATTGTCATAATGTTGTGAAATTGGTGCTCGTATTAAAAATTCATTTATTAATTGGAGTACATTTTAAATTTGCAACAATGTGTCACAAACACTACAATGTAAGAAAACGATTAAAAAAATTAGTCTTAATGGGAATTTGTCCATGAAACTTTGCACATACAAAGAAACCACCATAATGAATAATCTTCCACATCAAAAATTTCAATTTGTCATATAAATTCAAAAAGTGTATATTAAATGATATGGAAACATTTGGTAATACATTACGTTATTATAATGTTGATGATTATGATATTTTTAAGTTGTAAAATTTTCTTCCATTAAAGATGTAATTGGGTTGACTATTGTTTTTATCATTCTACAAAAAAAGAATGGAATTTAAAAAATAATCAAAAATGGTATTTTGATGTATAATAGGGTGTTTTAAATAACATTTATAAAAGTATTGGTGTATTTTTACATAAAGACACAATTATGAATCAATTTCATATTCATGGTTTATATACTTGGTCTTATTTTTAAAGCCGAATTAGTTCAATGTGATTTCTAGAAAAATTCAAAGTGAATGAAATTTTATGTGTTGCTACTTTTGATACTATATGTACTTCTAGTTTTGACACAAAGTGTCTACACCATACCATGAAAACACTCATGATGTTGTGCCAAGGAATAACACTACTAGTGAGAATTTGAATTTCCTTTGTCACTTGGAGTTAAATTTTAAGTTTACATGCAATTTGTCGTCTTTTGGATAGTGTCCATACTTTGATCAAATTTGCCCAAGCTTGTGATGTGTTCATGTGTGTGACTTCATAAATGTCATGAAAATTTGCCAATTGGAGTTTTACCAACTTTACAATGATTCACATAGCCAATTTGATGACCTTTGATGAATAGAATGTTTTTGAGACTTTCATTAATAACAATTTGTTGATGAGTTTTCAATTCTAAATATTTTGTGAACTTGTATCGCCTTGTGATAGGTAAGGTCAAACCTATGTTGAAATTAGATTTCCCCAAGGTGTTGGCTCATGTGAAACAATGTTGTGAAAATTTTGTCAACATTTGATTATCATCAAGGTTGCTTAATGTGTGCCTTGGAAGGTTAGAAAGGATGGGGTTTTGATGAAAGGTTTGCTTGATGAACATGAATTGGAAATGCAATGCTCCTATTTAAGACATTGACCATGGTTTCAAATAATGAAACAATCATGAAAAAAAAAAATTTATGAATCCTATCATTTGATTGTGGGGCTAAGTTCAACTTTGTTTGCATCTTCAAACATAAATGCTTGGAATTCATAAAACTTGTAGAAATTGTATGTGTTCAAGTACTTGGGTATGTGGAAGATGAATTCTACATTTCTATGGTGGCATGTTCATGAAAAATAAGTTGAGGAACCACCTTGTGTGCCATTTGGATATGTGCATTTAATTTTATGCACAATTGACAATAGTCCTTTTGAAGATGTCATCACCCAATGGAAAAACATGAAGGCATGATATTGTTTTCATGAGTAAATTAAAAGCAAATGGTTTGTTGAAATTTGAAAAAGAGATTTAACTTTTTCTTAGTATGTTTTTTTTTTTGATGGGGGTTTTTTTTTTTTGGTACCAAATAAATTTCTTGTGAATTACAAAATACACATGGATAATTATAGGTATGGTTTTTTTCTCTCTTTATCTTGAAGCACTCATTATACATTTTAAACCTAAAAATAAAAATTAGTAACCAACTTATGGGAAAAATCTCTTTTGAGATTGGGGTTCAATTCCCTCACAGGTCAAAACACATTAAGCATGAACCACTTTTTATAATAAAAAAAAGATGTGTAATGAAAAAATAAAAAAGATAGAAAATGGTGATGTTGTGACAAGATTTTGGTACACCTTAAAAAATTTGGACACAATGGTATCCTTTGGCTATCCTAAACATAAGAAAACTTCAAAATTTGCATGAAAACAATTTGAAATTAAAAGTTCATTTTGAGTCAAAATTAATCTTGATCGAATGGTTAAATGAAGAGAGATTGGATATAATCAATCTACATGGAATACAAATAAGTTACATTTTTCCAAAAACCATAATGTTTCATGTTTGTGATTCATGAAACATTACCAAACAAAAGAAAAAAAAGAAGTTAATGCAATGCTCATCTATAAAATCTCCTCCTCTTTCATCTAGCAATGGGTTTCCTTAAAATAAATAAATTATTATCCAATAAATCCAATAAAATATTTTTAAAACAAAAAAAAAAATCCAAAACGTGATGTCCATATGTTACAATATATATACTATATAATTATATTGTTCTTTGTGGTCACAATTTTTGGAGGCTTTAATGTGCTTTCTCCCCAATATGTTTGCAATATGTTTTTGTAATATGTTTTTGCAATTTGGCACTTGGGTTTTTTTTGGTGAGATTATGATGCTTCAAAACTTGGTTTTGTAGCTCATTTTTTTCATATTTTATGATGCATTGATCATAAAATTCTATGCACTTTGCATTTGTAGCAGTCATCAAATACTTCTTCCGAGATTTATTAGGATAGCCAAACAGCATTGTAGCTTGCATTTTGTTTGCAACCAAAAGCTTACTCTTCATTAACTATGATAGTCGATCACTTCACCATGAAGGAATCTCGTTAGCTTTAAATTGTTCAATTCCAAATTCAACAAATAACCAATACTATGCATTCTGCACAGCTGAGTGGAGCCAGTCAAGCAACTTCCAAAAATATGAAAAAAGAATGCTTCTCAAAAATGGGAATTATAACTTTCACTGGTAACTTTCTATGCAAATAAGTTACAATATGAAATGTTTCACAACAAGGGTTAAAGACTTAGGGATTATGATATAATTGTGATTATACCGACCCAGA
>Ga0116228_10004155_pt1 | contig 12788 bp, 15 predicted proteins | sample S1TSphfallax_2_FD_89694 | JGI IMG/M metagenome (GOLD analysis project Ga0116228, IMG submission 89694) | Host-associated microbial communities from peat moss isolated from Minnesota, USA - S1T2_Fc - Sphagnum fallax MG | ecosystem: Host-associated > Plants > Peat moss > Unclassified | place... | reverse complement strand
CGCGCGGCTTGCCAATGTGGTGGCGGACGCCATGGAGGCGGCGATCGGCGCGATGTATCTGGATGGCGGGCTGGAGGCGGCGCGCCGGATGGTGCGCGCCGCGTGGGGCCGTGCCATGGAGGCGCAGAAACTGCCGCCGAAGGACCCCAAGACGGCGTTGCAGGAAAAGCTGCTGGGGCGCGGCGAGAAGTTGCCGGTGTATGATGTGGTGGCCAGCATCGGGCCGTCGCATGCGCCGAAATTCCTGGTGCGCGCCAGCGGTGGCGGCCGGACGGCGACCGGCGAGGGGGGCTCCAAGCGCGGTGCGGAACGGTTGGCGGCGGCGGCCCTGCTGGCGTTGCTGACGTGACACGTTGCGGCTTCGTTGCGATCGTCGGCGCGCCGAATGCGGGCAAATCCACGTTGCTGAACCGGATGGCGGGGGCCAAGCTGTCGATCGTCAGCCCGAAGGCGCAGACCACGCGTTTTCGCGTGCTCGGCATTCTGCGCCGGGCCGATGCGCAGATTTTGCTGGTCGATACGCCGGGGATTTTCGCGCCGCGCCGCAAGCTGGATCGCGCCATGGTGGCCGCCGCCTGGACCGGATCGCAGGACGCCGACCTGACGTTGCTGTTGGTGGATGCGCGCGCGGGGCTTACGGCGCAGGTGCGCGTTATTGCCGAGCGGCTGGCCGCGCAGAAGCGGCGGACCTGGCTCGTGCTCAACAAGGTGGATATTTGCGACCGTCCGGCGCTGCTGCCGCTGACCGCGGAATTGGCGGCGCTCGTTTCGGTTGAACAGATTTTCATGATCAGCGCAGGCAATGGCGATGGCGTGGAGGATTTGCTGGCGGCGTTGCCGCCCGCGCTGCCCGAAGGACCATTTCTGTATCCGGATGACGAGCTGACCGATCTGCCGGACCGTCTGTTGGCGGCCGAATTGGTTCGGGAGCAAATTTTCTTGCAGACGCATGAGGAAGTACCCTATGGGACAACGGTGGAGACTGAAACATTCGCCGAGCGTCCTGATGGATCGGTGCGTATCGATGCGACGATCTATGTGACACGCGCGGGGCAGAAGGCGATTTTGATCGGGGACGGCGGGGCGCGGATCAAATCGATCGGCGCCAAGGCGCGCGGCGAACTCGGCCGGCTGCTGGAGCGGCATGTGCATCTGTTCCTCAACGTGAAGGAACGCAGCGGCTGGGATGACGAACGCGCCCGCCTGCGCGCCATCGGGCTGGACGACCCGGATTGATGGTGTGTGGGCGCATCTTTCTTGCCGGCATCACGACACGCCGGGAATATTTTTCAGGCGGTCACAATAATGGATGACGGCCCTGTCGCGAGCCAGCGCGCGACACGCGCGTGGCTGCGTGGCCTGGCCGAGGACGCGCTGGCCGGGCCGGCGACGATGCGGCGAATGGGCAAGCCGCTGCGTGATCGTTATGAGATCGCAGGCGCGCTGTCGCGGTCGGTAGAGCTCCGGCGCGTGACCGGCGTCAGCGTCTGCATTTACGTGGCTTCGGTGCTGCTGCTCAACCTGATGGTTGTGCTGCATCCGAGTTGGATCGATGTGGCGATGCAGATCGGGTTTACGCCGGGAACCGCCTTGTTGATTGCCAGCCTGTTTTATCGCCCCGACACGCCTTCCTTCGCGCGTGAGGCGGCGGCTACGGTCGCCGCCTGCTGCTTCAGCCTGGCGACCGTGCTGGCGGTGGGCAACAGTCCGATCGATACGGCACAGATCAACTTATGCATGATTTCGCTGCCGGTGATCTACGTGCTGGTATTCGTCCGGCTGCGTCTGGCCGGGGCGCAAATCTTCGTTTTTGTTTCGGTCGCCATGCTTGCCATTGTGCTGGTTATGCGTAACGACCTGACGCAAGTGCAACGTGCCTACCCGATGGGGTTCATGCTGGTGGCAGTGGTGCCAGGGCTGCTGGCGGTGTACTACCGGGAACAGGCTGCGGCCCGCAATTTCCTGCGCTCGCTGCTGCAGGCATTGCGGATCGAAGAACTCGAGGCGGAGAACGCGCACCTCGCGGCACTTGCGGCCGGCTCTCCCGTATCGCGGCCGGACCGGGAAAGCCTGCGCGGCGACGGCGTCGCCTGACGGCGCCTCGCGGTGGAGATCGTCGGCCCCGCCATTCTGCTCGCCACCATCCGGTTTGGTGAAGGCGATGTTGTTGCAACATTGTTCACGGAGGCGGACGGGGTGTTCCGCGGTCTCGCGCGGGGCGGCCAGTCGCGCGGACACGCAGCAACCTGGCAGACCGGCAATCTGCTGAACGTGCGCTGGATCGCGCGGCTGGAAGAGCAACTCGGCAGCGTGATGGGGGAAATGCTGCACCCTTCCGCGGCTTTGGCCATGGCGGACCCAATTGCCCTGGCCGTGCTGTCCGCCGCCTGCGCGGTGACCGAGGGTGCGTTGCCGGAGCGCCAGCCATATGCCACGATATTCCGCGGCCTGCTGCATGTCATTGCGCATTGCGAGGTTGAGGGCGCTTCTGCGCTGCCGGAATTGGTGCGGTGGGAGGCGGGGCTGCTGCGCGAACTTGGTTACGGGTTGGATCTGTCGCGGTGCGCCGTGACCGGATCGACCGAACACCTCGCTTACGTTTCCCCGAAAACCGGCCGCGCCGTGTCGGCGACCGCAGCGGGGCCTTGGAAGGAACGCTTGCTGAAGCTGCCTTTGTTCCTGATGTGTGACACCGACGGCGATATGTTGGCGTGGGCGGACGGTCTGCGGCTGACAGGGCATTTTCTGGCGCGCGATGTGTTTGGGTTGCGGCATCGACCGCTGCCGGGGGCGCGGGTCATGTTGGCCGAGAGGGTCGGGGGAAAGTAGGAAGGAAGTATTTCTCTTTTGAGAAAACGCAACAAAAAACTTTTGCTTTTTCAGGCTACGATCGCGATGGCCAGGCCATCCCAGCCTTTGCTGCCGACCGTTTGCAAAGCGGTTGCGGTGACGCGGTTGTCCTGCGCCAGCGCATCGAACATGTTGCGGATGCCGTTCACGTCGGGATCGGTGCTGCTTGCGTCCAGGATCGCGCCGTCGCGGACAACGTTGTCGATTATGATCAGCGTGCCGGGGCGGGAGAGCTTGATCGCCCAATCCAGATAGAGGGGGTTGTTGCGCTTGTCGGCATCAATGAAAATGAAGTCGAAGGGCGCATCGATTTCCAGCTTCCGCAGACTGTCCAGCGCTGCACCGACTTGGATCTCCACCAGCCGCGCCAGGCCGGCGCGTTCGATGTTTCCCTGCGCAACCTTCGCGTGCGCGGGATTGAATTCGAGGGTCATGAGCTTGCCGTCGCTTGGCAGGGCGCGGGCAAGCCAGATCGTGCTGTAGCCGCCGAGCGTGCCAATCTCCAGTATGCGCCGCGCCTGCGCCAGGCGCGCCAGGATGTGCAACAATTTTCCCTGGTTGGGCGCCACGTCGATCGCGGGCAGGCCGCCTCGCTGGTTTGCCGCCAAAACGTCATGCAGCACGCCGTCGGGCGGCACCAGGCGGTCGACAAGGTAGGCGTCCATGTCAGTCCATTGTTGGTTCACGTCACGCGGTCTCCTGCGGTAGGGTTGGTCCGACATTATGAACATGCCTGCAATTTATAGCGTTGCAGGCGCTGGTAGATCGCCTGCGCGGCATCTTCAATCGAGCGCAGTTCGGCGTTCAATTCGACCGCGCTGTCGGATTCCGGCGACGCCTGGAATCCGGTCGAACGTTCGACGGCGCCATACCAGGCCGGCGCCCATACGCCGTCGGTAGGGCGCGGGCCTGCCGGCCAGGACAGCATTTCGTTCCGGAATGGTATGTCCAAAGCCCGGCACAGCGAAGTCAGCATCGCGCGCGGATCGGCAAGAACGTCAGCGGCATCGATGACCGGAGGGACCTTGCCAAGTCTATCGCATACCGCATCGAACAGCTCGGCCTGCTGGACGTACCCAATATCCTCCAAGGTTACCGTGTCGCGGCGCGCGTGATACGATAGCAAAACCTGCTTCGGCGCGCGGATCAGGAAGGCATTGCGGCACGCTGCAATCCAGGCGCGGTCGATGTCGGGCAGCATGTGATGGGTCATGTGCTTCTGGTAGAATATCGCACGGGCACCTGGGGCCGGGCCGAGCAGCGAGGTGATAACCTGCGGTGCATTTATCGGTTGTGACGCCAGGACCGCCTCGCGCAATGGATGATTCTGGCCTGTTGCGGACAGGAAGGCCGCATAGAAGGGTTCATCCACCACGGCGCAATCGGGTCGGTTCTCGAAGGCACGCATCATGGCGGTGGAGATGTTACGCGGCCCGGACCACATTGCGATCCGGATTGATTCGGCGGCGCTGGTCACGGTGGCGGTGCGGCTGCGGCATCGCTGTCCATCAGGGCTGCGTAGAGTGTGCGCAGGCGCGTTGTGACCGGGCCCGGGGTGGACGGCATTGGGTGCCCATCTATGGCGCGCACGGGTGTGACGCCGCCGAGCGTTCCCGTAACGAAGGCCTCGTCCGCGGTATGTGCGTGGTCGATCGTGAAATCACCGATCTGGAGCGGGATGTTGTTGGTGTGGCATAGCGCGATGATGTTGGCGCGGGTGATGCCGTTGAAGCAGAATTGACCGTTGGAGGTGAGGATCGTTTCGCCGCGCACGGCGAAGAAGTTGGTGGCGTTGCAGCTCGATACAAATCCGTGCGGGTCGAGCATGAGCGCCTCGTCGGCGCCGGCATGGATGGCATCGAGCAGGGCGCGGATGAGGTTGAGGCGGCTGTGTGAGTTGAGGCGCATATCGAACATGTCGGCGCCACTGCAACGAATTGAGGATGTCTTGAGGGTGAGGCCGAGGCTGGCGTTTGCCGGACTTGGTTGCTTGTATTCAGCGGTGATGACGATTGTTGGCTGTCCCAGCGCGTTACGGGGATCTTGATTGACGGTGGATTTGAGGCCGCGTGTTACCATCAGCCGCAGGTGCACGCCGTCGGTCATGGCGTTGGATGCGAGGGTGGCGTAGAGGGCGGCGGTGATTTGGCGGCGGTCGAGGCCGATATCGAGATCGATCGAGGCGGCGCCGGTGAGGAGCCTGCCGATATGTGCATCGAGGAACAGTAGGCGGCCGTTGTGCGCCCGCAGCCCTTCCCATACGCCATCGCCAAGTGAAAAGCCCGCATCGAAGATGGAAATTCGGGCTTCGTCACGCGGCACGAACGCCCCATTCAAATAAACGAGCGTATGTGCGTTCCGCGGGTCCGCCGCGGTATCCTGGCTACCAGCCATAAAACAAATGTTTTTTGGTTCTTTTTTTCAAAGAAGAACTGCTTCTTCTTCTATACGTGAAAACTCTCTCCGCATCCACAACGCCCTTTCTCATTTGGGTTCGTGAACGTAAAGCTGGACGTGAGGGTCGTTGCTTCGAAATCCATGGTGGTACCGATGAGAAAAAGCGTCGCCTTGCGATCCACCAACACCGTAATGCCCTGATCGGTCACCACTTCATCGCCGGGGCCGGCGGCGTCGACCCAGGACATGTCGTAAGAAAGTCCCGAACAGCCTTTTGTGCTGAGAGCGACACGAAGAAGTTTGCCGCTTTGTCCTGTTGCGTAAAGGCTGCGCAGCCGGTTCGCGGCCGCATCGGTGAGCGTCATCAGCTTGGGCAGGGCGCGTTTGCGGGGCGGGGCGGTTTCGGTTTGGCTCATGGCGATGATCCGATCAGTACATGTTGAGCGAGAGGCGGGCTTCCTCGCTCATCCGGCCGGGATTCCACGGTGGATCCCATACGGTATCCACGGTAACGTTACGCGCGCCGGGCACTTTCAGCACGGCGTCGCGCACTTGCTCGGGCAGTTCCTGGGCGCTGGGGCAGCCTGGCGCGGTCAGCGTCATTTCGACACGGATATCGCCGTCGTCCTTGATATCCACCGCATAGATCAGGCCGAGTTCGTAGATATTCACGGGAATTTCCGGATCATACACGGTGCAGATCGCGTCCAGCACCGCGGTTTCCGGCGGCGCGGCCACGACCTCGCCATCGGGTGTCCAGGTGCCGGTGCCGGGTGTGGTGGGCAGGTTCATGTCATTCACTGCTGGCCTCCGTGTCGCCGTCGAGCGCCGCGAGCAAGGCGGCCCAGGGGAGCGTGGCGCATTTGATGCGGGATGGGTATTCGGCGACGCCGCAGAGCGGCTTGAGCGCCGCGAGAGCCGCGTTGTCGCTGGCCGTGTCGCCGGTGCGGACGAGGCCGAAGAAATCGCTTGCCAGTGCGCGAATATCGCCGGGCGTGCAGCCGGTGGCGGCCTCCACCATGAGGTCGGCGCTGGCCATGCTGATGGCGCAACCGCGCGCGTCGAAGCCGATTTTGCCGACGGCGCCATCAGCGGCGTATTTAATACGTACTTCGCAACGGTCACCGCACATCGGGTTGTCGCCCGACGCAGCGGCATCGAACACTTCGAGTTTTTGCATGTGAACAGGATTGCGCCCATGCCTGAGAATGACGTCCTGGTAAAGGTCGCGCACTTTGTCGAAGCTCATTGGGTCGAAGCTCATTGGGTCGAAGCTCATTGGAAGAAGCTCCTGACCCGCGCGAGGCTTTCGGCCAATGCATCGATTTCCGCGTGGGTGGTGTAGAGGGCGAAGCTGGCGCGCGCAGTGCTGTCCAGCCCGAGGCGCCGCATCAGCGGCTCGGCGCAATGGTGGCCGGCGCGCACCGCAATGCCGTTGCGGTCCAACAGCGTTGCGATGTCGTGGGCGTGTGCGCCGTCCATAGTGAAGGAAATGACGCCGCCGCGATCCTGTGCGCGGCCGGTGATGTGGAGGCCTTCAATCGCTGAAAGCGTGGCGAGCGCGTGATCGGTGAGCGATTGCTCGTGGGCGGCAATCGTGTCGTAACCGATGTCATTGACGTAGGAAATCGCGGCGCCGAGGCCGATTGCTTCGAGAATGGCGGGTGTGCCGGCTTCGAATTTGTGCGGCACGCGGGCCCAGCTCGATTGCTCGAAGCTGACGGACGAAATCATGTCTCCGCCACCGAGAAACGGCGGCATTCTGTCCAAAAGCTCAGCCCGGCCCCATAGAACACCGATCCCTGTCGGACCGTACAGCTTGTGGCCGGTGAACACATAGAAGTCGGCATCGATCGCCTGCACGTCCGTTACGCGATGGACGACTGCCTGGCTCCCGTCGAACAACACCTTGGCGCCGTATTGATGCGCCAATGCTGCCACCCGGGCGGCCGGCGTGTAGGTGCCGAGTACGTTGCTCATGTGGGTGATGGCGACGAGGCCCACATTGCCATCAGCCAGAAGGGATTCGTAGGCCGCCATGTCGAGCTCGCCGGCGTCGGTCACTGGCGCCACCAGCAGCGGATTGCCGTGCGCGTCACGCAGCATTTGCCATGGCACGATGTTGGAATGATGCTCCATTTCGCTGATCAGCACTGCCTGATCCGGTTTCAGCACGCCGCGTCCATAGCTGTGGGCGACAAGATTGATTGCCTCGGTGGTGTTACGCGTAAACACGATTTCGTCGCGCGACGGTGCGTTCAATAACGATGCAACCTGATCGCGCACCGACTCATACGCATCGGTGGTGCGTTCGCTCATCCAGTGCAGGCCGCGATGAACGTTGGCGTACTGCGTTTCCATCGCGCGGCTCATCGCTTCGATGACGGCGCGCGGTTTTTGCGCGCTCGCCGCGCTGTCGAGGAATACAAGTTTCTTGCCGCGCACGGTTTGCGACAGAATGGGAAAGTCCTGCCGGATGCGATCGACGTCGAACGGCGCGGCAGGAATGCGCGGGCCGATCTGGTTCATGGCGCCTGCGCCTCCCACCACGCGTTCAGGGCATCATCGAACAAGGCGCGTGCCGCGTCGTGCCGTATCAGGTCGACTGCCTCGGACAGGAAGGCGCGTACCAGCATGCCGCGTGCCTCGGCTTGCGGAATGCCGCGGCTGCGCAGGAAGAACAACTGATCGGCGTCCAACTCGCCCACCGTGGCGCCGTGGCTGCATTTGACGTCGTCGGCGAATATTTCGAGTTGCGGCTTGCAGTCGATTTCAGCGTGCGGGGACAGCAACAATGCCTGGTTCATCTGGTAGCCGTCGGTTTTCTGCGCCGCGCGCGCGACCTCGATCTTGCCCTGGAATACGCCGCGGGCGTGATTGTCGAGCACGTTTTTCACTGTCTGCCGCGACGTGCCGCATGGCGCGTCGTGCGAAACGATGGTGGTGAAGTCGGCGTGCTGCACGCCGCGCAGCACCTGTGCGGCATTCAGCGCGGCATGGGCCCGGGCGCCACTCAGGCGCGCATGGATTTCGCTTCGCGCGAGACGGGCGCCCAGGATTAGCGAAAAACTGTCATAGGCGGCGTTCTCGGCAATGGCCGCATGCACGGCGCCGATATGGAATGAATGCGGCGATTCGATTTGCAGACGCAAATGCGCCAGCCGTGCGCCCGCCTGCAGGTCGATGTTCAGGACCGGGTTGTGCAAATAGGTGCCTTGGCCGGCGCTGATTTCGACCAGCGTCAACGCGGCGCCGGCGCCGAGATGAACGCTGTGGCGCGGATGAAAGGCGGCCGGCGTGCCGGACAGGTCGGCGCCCATGTGAACGAGCAACAGAGTGCCGGCGTCGATTCCCGCGGCGACTGCGAGCAGCGCGCCGTCCTCGGCGAGCAACGTATTCAGCGCCAGCAACTGGTCGTGCTCCGGCGCCGCGTCGGTATCCAAATGGCCGGCAAAACGCCGCGCCGTGATCTGATCAGGCAACTGTGACAGATCGGCACGATAGCGGCCGGCGACAAAAACCACGCGCGGGCTTTCGGCGAGCGCACCAAGATGCGGCAACGCGACGGGGGATGGGTGATCGCCCGCGTCGGTCAGGGCGGCGTGGAATTGCAGTTCGGTGAGCGGCTTGAGGTTGGTGTATTTCCAAGCCTCGTCGCGCGGGCCGGGCAGGCCGCGGCGGCGCAGTAAGTCGGCCGCGGCCTCGCGCGGCGCGCGGGGTCCGGGCAGGCCGGCCCGCAAGCCTCGATACCGCGCCAGGAACGGTTCGGCGCTGGTGGCGTGCGGCGGCAGAACCTGGTTCGGAACGATGTTCACGCCGCCTCCGCAATCACGTGCGCGTAGCCTTGTGCTTCCAGTTCGCGAGCCAGTTCCGCGCCGCCGCTGCGAATGATGCGGCCGTGCGCCAGAACATGCACCCGGTCCGGCACGATATGGTCGAGCAGACGCTGGTGGTGCGTAATGACCAGGGCGGAAAATTTTTCCGACCGCAGGGCATTGACGCCTTCGCCGACAATGCGCAGCGCGTCGATATCGAGCCCGCTGTCGGTCTCGTCGAGAATGGCGAGCTTCGGCCGGAGAATGGCCATCTGGAGCACTTCGTTGCGCTTTTTCTCGCCGCCGGAGAAACCCACGTTTACGTTGCGCTTCAGCATATCGTCCGGCATGTGCAGCGACCTTGCCGCGGCCTTGGCGAGTTTCAGAAACGCCGCCGCATCAAGCTCCTCGTCGCCGCGCGCGCGCCGCACGGCGTTCAATGCGGTGCGCAGGAAATTGGCGTTGCCGACGCCAGGCAATTCCACCGGCGCCTGGAAGGCGAGAAACAAGCCGGCCTGGGCGCGCTGTTCCGGCTCCATGGCGAGCAAATCCGCGCCATCGAACGTCACGCTGCCGCCGGTGACCGCAAAATCCGCGCGGCCGGACAGCACGTAGGCCAGGGTGGATTTTCCCGAGCCGTTCGGCCCCATGATGGCATGAATTTCGCCATCCGGCACGACGAGGTCGATGCCTTGCAGGATCGGCTTTTCAACGACGGCGGCCTGCAGGTTACGGATTTCGAGCATATGGCGATCACCAAAACAAAAAGGAAGTTCTGCTTTTTTGAAAAAAAGAAGGAAAAAACTCTTGCTCTTTGCTCATTAACCGACCGAGCCTTCTAACGACACAGCCAGGAGTTTTTGGGCTTCTACGGCGAATTCCATGGGGAGCTCCTTTAGGACTTCGCGGCAGAAGCCGTTGACGATGAGGCCTACCGCGTCCTCTTCCGACAGGCCGCGCTGACGGCAATAGAATAACTGATCGTCGGCGATCTTCGATGTGGTGGCTTCATGTTCCACACGCGCGGTGGCGTTGCGGCTTTCGATGTAGGGGACCGTGTGCGCGCCGCATTGGTCGCCGATCAGCAGCGAATCGCATTGCGTGTGATTGCGCGCGCCCGCGGCCTTCGGCAGCACGCGCACCAGGCCGCGATAGGTGTTGTTGGAGCGGCCGGCGGAGATGCCCTTCGACACGATGGTGCTGGTCGTATCCCGCCCGATATGGATCATCTTGGTGCCGGTATCGGCCTGCTGGCGATTGTTGGTGACCGCGACGGAATAGAACTCGCCGACGCTGCCATCGCCCTGCAGCACGCATGACGGATATTTCCAGGTAATCGCCGAGCCGGTTTCCACCTGCGTCCAGGAGATTTTTGAGCGGGCGCCGCGGCACACGCCGCGCTTGGTGACAAAATTATAGATGCCGCCGCGGCCCTCGGCGTCACCGGGATACCAGTTCTGCACCGTGCTGTATTTGATCCGTGCATCGTCCATGGCGATCAGCTCGACCACGGCGGCGTGCAACTGGTTCTCGTCGCGCATCGGCGCCGTGCAGCCCTCGAGATAGCTGACGGATGCGCCGTCCTCGGCAATAATCAGCGTGCGTTCGAACTGGCCGGTATTGCGCGCATTGATACGGAAATAAGTGGATAGCTCCATCGGGCAGGCGACGCCCTTGGGGATGAACACGAAGCTGCCGTCGGTGAAGACGGCGGCGTTCAGGGCGGCGAAGAAATTGTCGCTCGGCGGCACCACGCTGCCCATGTATTTCTGCACCAGCTCGGGATGTTCGCGCACCGCCTCGCTGATCGGGCAGAAAATCACCCCGGATTTCGCGAGCGTCGCGCGAAAGGTGGTCGCCACCGATACGCTGTCGAACACCGCATCGACTGCGATGTTGCTCTGCTCCACGCCGGCCAGGAACGCGCGTTCACGCAGCGGAATGCCGAGTTTTTCGTAGGTGCGCAGCAATTCGGGATCGACCTCGTCGAGCGACTTGGGGCCGTCCTTCGTGCGCGGGGCGGCGTAATAATGCGCGTCCTGATAGTCGATCGGCGGGTAATGCAGCATGGCCCAATGCGGCTCCTGCATCGCCTGCCACGCGGCGAAGGCGCGCAACCGCCAGTCCAGCAGCCATTCGGGTTCCTGCTTGCGGGCGGAGATGAGGCGCACCGTATCGTCGGTGAGGCCCTTGGGCGCCATATCCATTTCGATATCGGTGACAAAACCCCATTTGTAGCCGCCGTCGGTGACGGCGCGCACGGTGTCGAGGGTTTCGGCGACGGCTGACATAATGGCATGAATCCTTAAGCGGCGGGTCGGTCGGCGGGCGCGTCGGAAAGCGGCGCAAACGCCGACGGCGCGCGGAACGCGCGGGGAATGGCGCTATCCATATCGGCCAGTGTAATGCGGCTCAAGGCGGCTTCAATCGCATCGTTCACCGGGTCCCAACGGCCGTGCATGGGACACAGGCTATGGCTTTCGCACGCGCCGTTATCGACGCAGGCGGTGAGCGCGATCGGGCCGTCGATGGCGGCGATGACGTCCGCCACCGGCACCTGCGCCAGCGGCCGGGCGAGGCGATAGCCGCCGCGTGCGCCGCGCTGGGATGAAACCAGGCCGCTGCCGGTGAGGATTTTCAACACCTTGGCGACGGTCGGTTCCGGAATGCCGGTCGCCGCCGCGATGCCGGGCGATGTCTGCACGCCATCCGTGCGCGCCAGGCGAACCAGCACGACCACAGCGTAATCCGTGAGCTTGGAGAGTTTGAACATCGCGCCCGCAACACAACAGGACCTGTTTAGTCCTGATTGAACGGAGATGCGCCGCGGGAGGGCCAACGTCAAGGCCACGGGCTTGCGACGAGGCCTATTTTCGCCGCAGGTGCGGGCGATGAGCGATGAAGTTTCCAAGGCTGCGCCGGGGCCGACGGTCATTCCACGGGCGGCGGCCAGTCTGCTGGTTGTACGGCGGGAGAAGGCGGGAGCGCGGCTGCTGATGGCGCGGCGCGGGGCGGGGCACCGTTTCATGCCCAATGTGCTGGTGTTTCCCGGCGGCGCGGTGGATCCGTCGGATTTCGGCGCCGCGGTCGGCACGCCCTTGCGCGCGGAGGTGCGGGCGCGGCTGGAGCGGTCCACAGCGCCCGGGCTGGCCGAGGCGCTCGGGGTGGCGGCGGCGCGCGAGTTGACGGAGGAGGTTGGGCTTTCGCTCGGCGATCCGCCGCAGCTGCACGGGCTGGATTTCTTTGCCCGGGCGATTACGCCGCCGGATCGGGCGATGCGGTTCGACGCGTATTTTTTTGCGGTGGATGCCGACCTGGTGCGCGGCGAGCCTGTGGGCTCCGCGGAGTTGGAGGATCCGGGCTGGTACTCCATGGAGGAGGCGCTGGCGGCGCCGCTCGCGCTGGCGACACGGGAGGTGCTTGCTCAGTTTGCGCAGTGGCTGGAGCGCCCGGTGCATGAAGGGCCGGTGCCGGTGCTGCGAGAGCGGGCGTGGAACCCAGAATAGGAGGTCCCTCTTGGAAAAAACAACCCAAAAACATTATTTTTTAAGCGTGAAAAGTTTTTTGGTTCTTTTTTTCAAAAAAGAACGACGTCCTTCCTCTCTAGAGCGGCTTCAGCATGACTGGAAAATCGTCGGCGTCCTTCTGGCCGCTCCAGCTCTGTTGTATGCCGAGCATTTGTATCAGCCTCAGGCTGCCCGCCTAGATTGGGCGATTCCAGTCAGG
>Ga0116228_10004154_pt1 | contig 12788 bp, 3 predicted proteins | sample S1TSphfallax_2_FD_89694 | JGI IMG/M metagenome (GOLD analysis project Ga0116228, IMG submission 89694) | Host-associated microbial communities from peat moss isolated from Minnesota, USA - S1T2_Fc - Sphagnum fallax MG | ecosystem: Host-associated > Plants > Peat moss > Unclassified | place: USA... | reverse complement strand
TGAGTTTTAGCCACCTCTGCTGTCCAGATGCAGCTCTCATGGCCAGCATGCCGGTTCACCCAAGGCCACCTCTGATTCCCACTGCCCACTTGATACAAGCAGTTGGCAGTTGAGGTAGGATCCCTAGTGTTTGACATCTGACTGGTAACAATTCAGCTTGGACTTAGGAACTCTTCTTTTGGCCTCAGGTGAACCAGCACCCACGTTGGTACCACGGTAAAAATCCCAAAATTCATTTAAACAATTATCTGGTGCTTGGACTAAATCAGGGTTTCTAACATCTTTTGAGCTTAGTAGGTAGGGTGTTCTTTGCAAGCCCAGGCCAAGAATGGTGACGAACTCTTTTGGGAAGAGAAATTTGATGCAGCCAATGGGAAGGCCCAAGCATGCCTTTTTTGTCTTTTAAGTTTTTGAGGGGGGGGGGGGCGAGGGATTTTTAAAAAAATCCCAAGCTCCTAATTTGTTCCCACTATGTTCCCTTTAAGTTTCCAATGGATTCCCGATATGTTCCCCAACATGTTCTCCGTAGCACCTCAATTTTATCCCATATACTTTGGCAAATGTTGTCCTCATTTTACCTATATAGTTGGGCCAAAGGGGAGGACTATTCATCACAATAGAACCTTCTATTTCAGGGAACTTCCATAGATTCTTTTTTTAAAAGTGATGACCCAATCAAATTGGCTCGTTGCAAAAACAAATTGAACTTGGGAGGCACATCATCTAATTTAATAGGAGATGTGAATACATCCTGACATTTCTTTTGTACCCTCCATTTTCTCTTCGTATTGGTGCTTTTATTAATACGGTTGGCAAGGTTGCATCAGCAAATGATGATGCTTTTATTAATAAAGTTGGCAAACTTACATCAGTCACCTTCACTCACTCGTACCTTCACCTTCTTGAGTGAGCAAATTAGCCTTGTTGCCTGAACCAGAAGCACGTACACAAGTACCACAGTAAAAGCCCCCTCTGACGTCTACACCATGTCAGTTGCACGATTACAATAGTACCTGAACGATTTCAGCAACAAACTGCTGAATAATTAACTAAAATTTAAATCTTAACTTCGGCACTTGGTTTTTTAATTCTGAATTTTTTTTGGCAGGTAATGGTTATATAAAAATAATAAATTATTTCCCTTCAAGGTTATGCAACAGTCTTGTCTGTCCATACTATCTCAGTCTTAGTACTCAGTATTTGAGGGTTCTTTGGTTCAAATGTTGACAAGTCGAACTTTGATTTTAATAAAATTTTGGCACAAATATTAAATTATTTTTCAAAAATCAAAAATTTGAAAAAATGAAAAATAATTTAATTTATGCCTTGGTTCAGGTACTACTACCGTGGTACATAGTTCCCCTACCTGTGTATTTTATGTTGCACTTGATGAAAACCAGAGGATGATGTTAAAACACCCACTACAAAGTTTGCAGGTGTCAGTGCATTGTACTGCACAGACTGAATGATTTTGTACGGGGTACAGGATGAAAAACATTTGATTGTTCACGTCCTGCTCCTTGCAGCGACTGTGCAAATGGACTGACCATATAGTTAGAGCACCAGGAATAAAAGCAGCAGACTAGTTCTATGCACTGACACCCACAAAGTTTATAGAGGGTAGGGTAGCATCCTCCCATGAAAAGCTATGAAGGTTAAAAGAAATCATGACACCAAAACAAATGAAAGGGAAATTTTTTAAGAGTGGAGGGGGCCTTTAGGGATCAGAGCTCTATTATTGTTCTATTTAACCTATGGTTGGTGTGGGGGTTTAAATGATTTAGAGTTTGTGGAGTGAATTAATCCGTGTGCCATTCATAGATAAGGGATTGATAAAATAAAATGACAGTGTTAATTGAATCTTGCATTGAGGCATTCAAAATGTCGGCCAAAGGAGGTCGAAGTTTTGGAAGGCCCCCCCATAGCAGGACCTTCTCTTATACAAATGCTCTTGTTGTTGTTCAAACCCTAATTCCTTAAATATCCTCAGATACTAGCACCACCCATCATAATAGTTTTCACGCCATCACCAATATTTTAAGGAACATGACCAATAGCACACTTCTATGTACTATGGAATGGACCCTATAGGACCTATTCCACCCAGGAACAGGGCAAGCCTGATAGGGTAAGGGGTTCTTCCAAGATTTATTCCAAAATGTAAAGACTTTTTGGACCGATGATTCACATTAAAACTCACAATTCCAACACCAAAAGTGGAGCCAGCAGATGGCTGCATGTCTCACAAAAGAAAGTGCCTACAAAAGTGCTTGAATAAAACACAGGAACCCAGTTACATAGTGCCTTGTAGTTGCAACTGCAGTTGTGGTAGCACCATCACCAATAGCAAGGCACACACCCAAAAGAATCAAGAAATCTGAAAAAAAACACAACAAGAGACACAGGAGAAAGAGAAAATTAACTTAAATTGTTGGGATGGGAGTCTTTTGGGGAGAATGACAAATTAGAACTTCTTGGGAACATGAAGGAAATTTTGATGCCTTGAATTCCAAGGGATTAAACTAAACTATTTATCCCTTCCTAATTTGCAACCAAATCTAGGAAATTGTAAGCTATTATGCTCATAAAAGTCTAACCAAGCATTTAGTTCCTTCATGTCACCTTTCTTGATGTTACTTGAATCCTTTGATGTGGATGGGATAGCGTGAGGGTTATAATTCATTTTTTTCTTTTTATTCCATTTACCCCTTCAGTGTGAATGGACCTTAAGAGCCTCATTCTAGAAGGTAGAGGTACCAATGGAGGTGCTGCTGGTCCACCCTGGGGGTCATGAACTGGCAACCTATACTCATGCACAGATTGAAACAATCTAATATAAACAGGCTATGTATACATACTACTAAGTACAAGTACCAATTGTACTATGTCATGTCAATTGGATATAACCTATGCACCGGAGGTCTTGGGGGAACCAGCACCCATACCCATACCTTCTCCTTCTTGAGTGAGGCGAGGTCTCTTAGTAGCCAAATTAAACCTAAGAAATGTTAGGTTTTTACCCAAAATATGTACATAGTGTTTGCTAAATCTATTTGAATAAGCACATATTTCTAAATTTGGAAAGTCTGCAAAGAAATTTTTTAAAAAACTCCTCCTTGTAACAAATACCTTGTTTAACAACACTTTTAATCAAAAGCTTATTTGAACTGATGAGATCCAAAGCCTACTTTAAAGTTTAAAATATAGCATTACTTTCAGATGGTGTAAAGCACCTCCAAGAAAAGTCATTGATCTTGAAATCGTTTTAGTGGGAAAGGAACTACAAATATCACTAGCCTGAGTTAGTGTATTATGTTCATGGGTTTAATAAACCTAGCTTATGTGGTGATAGTTGAGTTGATGGAAACAATTTGGTATTCGTGAAAGAACAAGTGTATAAAATATAATGTTCAAAACACTATCAAAATGCTGTAATGAAGTAGGCCATTGTGTAGACTAGGAATATTGGCGTGCTACACACTTTATTAGGAAAATGTTTTTAAAAAGGAAAGTATGAAAGATTGGTCCCATTGGCACACTTAACAATTTGTTATTGTCAAGTGAAGTACAAAATAGTGCATTGATGTGAACAAAACCAAAGGAGAGTTCTATTGAATACGATTCAACCTCATGTACATTTCAACAAAATAAACAAAGTGGATTAAGAACATGTACAACTAACAGAGAACAAAGCCCACAAGGAATCCAAATGATGACCCTATGACCTTTATGTGCGGTTTGGAACACGAGCCAACACCAACCTTGGCAAAATGGGTGATATACTTAAACAATCAAATTTAGTGGGCCTTGATAATGTTCACATTTTATGCAAGGGACAACAAATACACTTTGGAAAAAAATCAGACAATAATTCAAAGGCCACAAGGATGGGCCATTTCAATGATTGCAGGATAAAAAGTATGTAATAATTAAATTCGTTAATTGCATTATCATTTTAAATTTTAAAATATGAACTCATTTAGACCATGACTCTAAGGGCCATTTTCTGTCATTCAAACCCTCGAACAAAGCCCAATAGTTCCTCCCAACATATATCCAAGTTTGGGTGGATGAAAGGATAATTGAAAAGATGTCATATAATAGCAATGGATGCCAAATATTTTACCTATGATAAAACAATGGAAAGATAAAAAGAAATCCCACAATTAATATGACATTTCTATAGTATCCTTTGTCTAGTGATGGAGTTATATTCAAATACATCAACAACTTTCTTAAAGGTGGTATTGATTTTTTGCCCTAGCAACCAATTTCCAAAAATTTCACATGTTGATGAATGATCAATCTTGAAGTATTTCAGCCCTCAGGGCTAGTCAAATATAGCCAAAGCAAAACTTGGCAAAAATTCAACCTTCATAAAATAGTAAACAATTTGGAGAAAATATAAAGTTTAAAACCTCAAATTGTGATCCAAGCATAAGTTAGATCTAGAAAAGAAGTTGATGTCATCACTATTTAGGTTGGTTCAGTCAACACTTCAGATTTTCCAACTTCATAATAATTCATGTTTTTTTCCTTTTTCCCAAATTCCACTTCATTGGTGACTAAGCTGAATAATTCATTTGTAAGAGAACTTCCATTGCAATACCAAAAATAAACTTGTAAAATTGTTCTAAAGTGAGTGAAATCTTCATGTTCTAAACAAATGTTCATATTTTCATTATGGGAGACAAAATTATTTCTTGGAAAAGATACTTGAAATATAGGTAGATGTGCGAAACATTTCCTCATACCTCCAATTTCAGCAGAAATTGCCCTTTGGCACCTCGTGTGCATCCATTCTAACAAAAGATCAAGGATGCATTTGAATGTGTTAATCAAAAATATATTTGTTCCTTGGTCAAAATTGGCCATTGTCATTTGTTAATGATATTATGATTTTCAAATTTTCATTCGAGGCCTACAAAATCCAAATCCAAAATACATTAACAAATTTAATTGAAGAGAAATTATCTGTTGGATTCAACATCTAGCATTTGATCAAATTTGGGTATTTGAAATGATTTTCCATTGCACTTGTGCAATGGCACACTATATTAGCATGCCTTGCACTGGACAATGTTTCAATGCCCATTGATAAGGTCATTATTAGTGTTCTTTGGTGATTTGATTTTTTAAAGAACCATCAACTTTGAGACTTTGAAAAAATCAAAATCAAAGGACCATTCATCCCAATAATTTCAAAAACCTTTAAAAACTTGTGGATTTAATCAAAGAATTGATAAAAAGTTGACAAATTTATGGCTGATAATCATGCTTACATACTAAACCCATATCTTTGTTCTTTTAAAAAAAAATTGCAATTATGAATCTTAAGAACCCACCTTGATAATCATTAAGGGTTTGTTCTTGTTTTTAATATTCACTCAACAATGGTCATTACATTAATGAAAGAGCAACCCAAGAGGGCTCCCATCGTTAATGGGGCATTAAAATCTCAAACCTAATAATCAACAACATAATGAAAGGTCATAATTTTGTAAAACACTATAAGAAATTGTGTATTATGCAACCATTCAATTTGTGAGTATATACGACTAAATGTCATTTGTAACTATGTTTTGTTATTTTTATAACTAATCATCATTCATTTTATTTTACCTTTTTTGTGATTATGGTGTAACTAATTAATGATATTAGGTTTGTATCTTTTCATGTTGATTAGCTTTTTAGGGTTTTCATTCAAGAAGAGACTTCTATATTCAAATAATTGCAAAAGTAGTTGTAATTTATATATCTATATATATACTTTTTTTTGAAAATATATTAAAGGTATATTTATACATTCATTAATTTAATTATCTTATATTTAAGGCATATTATTATATATTTCACATATATTGTGCCTATATAGGTTAAGTAAGGTGGTAAGGAAATAATTAAATAGTCTAGAAGGTAAAACTAACTACTATATTTAATATGAATAATATCTACTATTAATTGTAAGGTAATTAGTTAATTCATGGTAATAATTCGTTATTACATATTTAATAACTAACTAATATTTATTTAATAATCAATATTTATAATTAATACTCATTAATCATTATTTAGTTAGTAACTTATTTGAAAATTAATAGTAGCATAAATTATGTTATTATTAATAGCAATTTACTATTATCCAGTAATTTATAGTTTATTTAATAATTTAAATATTCTCTACTACTATTGGTTGGTTACTTCATTACTTTTTAAATACTAGTAAATAATAAGTTAGATCATTAATAATTATTTAATGAAATTATTAGTTAATAATGATTATTCAAATAGTAATTAATTTTTAAATACTATTTTTAGCTAGTATAGAATATTGTATATATATGAAAATTATCATAAAATGATTTGATATTAATCAAATTTTAGTAATTATTAATTAACTTTTTATTTTATTATTTTATTATACATTTTACTAATAATAATAAAATTTCTATATTGTTTTTTAATGAATAATAATTTATTTATTATTATTATTCTGAATCAAATTATTTATTACATTAATTTATTAATTGATTTTTTTTTTTTCTAATTTACAAGTTTGTGTAATAATTTATGCTAATACTAATTACCACCTAATTAATAGGTAACAATAAATAGTAGGCAAGTTAGTAAATGGGTGCGAACACACACAAAAGAGCCAACATGATTACTTTACAATAGGATTGTGAATCCTTTTTAGTCTTTTTCACTTTTCATATAAATTTTTTTTGAATGAAATATTTTGCAACTTGTTATTAAAAGTACATATATTGCCCAAATAGATAATGTGTTTTATGTTAATCATTGTTGAATAAATATTAATTTCTCAAAGTGTGTAAATTTTGTCAAATTTTGAGTTTTATTTTGAAAATTTATCATAATTTTGAACCATACCAAAATATGTTAACTACTTTAAGTTTTGTTTCTTGTATCATAAACAACAACTTTGTTTTTGTATGTCATGCACATTACACCCCATGTACATGTGTTAAAGTATTCTTGAAAATTTTCAAAATTTGAAAAAAAATTGAATTTTAAAATTAAAAATTTTCATATCATTTAAATTATGAGTGATTTTTTAATGTGGGTATTAGGTTACTATCATCTAAGTTTTTTTACCATTAAAATTATGTTATTACAATAGTCCTTTACCTATTCCTTTGTAAAATTAATCACAATCTAACACAACACATGTTCAAGTCCAAATGTCCTTTACTAAAACCAAAACCTAAAAATTTAATTTAATGAATTTTAAATTTGAATTCCTCTCAACATTCATATTAATCGTTTAACATAACTTGGAATGATTAACATAACTTTAAAATGTAAGGAAAAAAACATATGTAAAAAGTTCACAGTTTTCACCACTATCTAACATGGTTTTGGCTCCTATGTGTGTACCCGCACCCAAATGGGCAAATAATTAGTTAGTTAATTAATTACTAAATAAGAGTTTACAAAATTAGAAAAAAAGACAAAGGATATGGAATAAACTTTTCTATTGTTATTTAATTGCAACTTAGTTGCAGACTAGGTTGCAACTAAAAAATTTCCCATGTGTTTTTGTCTTCCATTTCCATCTTGTAAAAGTATGTAAGGAAGGTGTTTTGCCTTACATTTTTATATTGAAAATTTGTGTAAAACCTAAAATAAAATAAATAAAAATATTTACATTTCTACCTCTTAAGTTACCTACCCACCTACCTTACCTAGTCCTACTTACCTACTTGCCTACCTACCTACATATTGAGCTAAATTTATTGTGGAAAAGCATTAATTAACATGCCACATGGCATGATCTAACACCATTTTAAATAGATGATGAGCCACTATGTATTTTTAAAACATAATTTTAAAAAACTATTATGTTGCCATGTGGCACTTTGTAATGGATTATAACATAGTTGCAAATAATGGTGATTAGTTGCAAACTTTATACATATGGTCAATGGATGAGGGTGTAAATATTGACTATATAAAACATCCATGTGGCACGTGATGACATCATTCTAAATCCTCATTTGGGACTAGATGTTGCATGTGATTACATTTATATAACTAATGGAATTTTAATTGTACATGTAATTTATTTTGAATTGTAATTACAATCGCAAATTGAGAATTTTTTCTAATGAAAGTAGTTCTAATGTGATGTGGGATACCATATCAACACCTACACCTATTGTTGTCCACACAGAACACAAAACAATGTAAAAAATTCAATTAATTCATCATAATTAAAGAAAAATATGATTCACCTACAACAAACAAGAATATAAGCCCAAAACATAATATGGAAAACCACAACACACAAAACCATGGACAAAAGAAAACATACAAAACGCATAAAAATTGCAAAGTTGAATAACACCATGTTATCTGGAACTTCTAATCACCAAAAGTGATTTGAGAACCCACAACTTCAAATTATATCCCAAACATTATAAAATTTGAACCCCTTCACACATGAATTAGTTCCAAGTTAAAATGCAATTGATTATGTTAACTTAATTTATTATTAACCTAATTATGATTTAAATAGGCCCCAAAATTAACAATTTTGACAATTGTCATGTAGTTATCATATCAGCACCTATGCTTACATCATTTCTAATGGTGGCATAAAACATCCCATGTGCCACCTTTAGGGACAAGGATCACAAATCAACATAATGGTGGCCCCTAAAATTGTTTGCACAACATACACCATAGGCTAGTAGGGATCATTGTTAGGGATGTGTCAATTTTCCCATCCATATTAAAAAGATGACACAATGTGCAATTACTCATGTGGTCTTTCCATGTTTAACCATCTCAACCCCCCAACAACAACATTGCGAAAGGTAAAACCTTTTGCACACAAAAAATAACATCAATTATGTTAGATGCAATCACATCTAACATAATTGATGTTGTTTACTACAAATACACATAATCTCGAGATTCAAATCTATGGATTCAAAGTTGATAACCACTTTCATGGATATTGGCAAAACAAAATGTATTCTAATGTTGAACTGTTATCAAATTTTCCATAGCCATTGGCATATTACATGTTGGAGGAACAAGGTTGCTTGTTACTCACATGAAGTTAGACATTTGGATCATCCACATAGTTGATTATTGCCATCTCATTTTGTCGAATTGAAGTTGATAGTTTAGGCTCATGACCAAATAACAAAAAATATGGTGATAAGGATGCAAGAAAAGTTTGTTGACTAAACTTATGCCACATAACTAACCATGGTAGTTATAAATTCTAGTATTTAGTATGGCCTTTATGGAGCCAATACTTTTGCAAACTTTGTTTTACCATTTGCACCATCCATTCAACTAACCCATTTGCCTCAAAATAGTCTTATGAAGTTGTGCAATGATTAATTAATGTTTTTTCACACAACCATTATGAAAAATCATGTCCACAACAACTACATTGCCTTGCAACCAAAGCTCTAAAATAATTAATATGCAAATACATTACAATTGTCCCATGGAAATATGAGGAATTAATAAATAAAATGTCACATCAAAAAATCAAGTAGTCATATTGTAGTTGCAAAATTGGACATTTGTATGCACTACAAATATAATTGTAATCAACCATGTTTGACTTTGCTGGCAAGTTGCAATTTAATGCATGTGATAACAACATTACAATTATGGTAAATGTAAAACCCCATTAATGATTACTTTGCAATTAGTGTATGGCTTTAATAGTTACAATCATGTCACATGTATGCATTGCCATCATCAATTAGATTTGGTAGTTGAAACTATTTTACAATTAATTATCAACTATGACTCTTAGTGATACAACTAGTTATGTCATTATATATGTTTTGACTATATAAAGATTATTGTTGATTATTTTGGGACCATTGTTCAATGATGATACAACTAATAAGTGTTAATTATGTTGCAACCCACTATATATCGCATCACATGCAAACTATATAATTAATTGAAAATGAAGTTTTTAAAATGAGATTGAAGCAATGTTACATTGTATTATCAATTCCATTACAATGCACGTTACATTACCAATGTTAAAATTTTCACATATACACATGGTCATTATGAATAATCAATATGCAAATAAATCTCAATTTGAAATTTGAGACATGAAAATATGTAAAAGCAAATGGCATGTGATAATAAATAAATAGATTTATCATTTTACATTAACAACCTTCATGTGCTTATTCCTACTCTCAAGAAATTTATGATGATCTAACATGGAGATGGGGTTTTTTTTTCTAAAACCCAACATTTAATAGACATGTGAGCCAAGATAACCAAATCTGCCAATTTTGACACATTAGTAAAATCACTCATGTTAGTTAAGTCATACATGCAATCATTGTGAACAACTAGAATGAAATTACATTTCAACTTGGAATTGAAATTTTAAAATATGAAATTTGGTTGAAAACCCCTTAAGCAAATGACAAGAGGTAGAAAGTCAATAAATCTCCCCTTTTGCATTAATGATTGTTATGTGTTTGTGCCTATTGTCAAGAAATTCAAGATGAACTAGAAGGAGGTCTTTCTTTCTAAACATTTTGTGCATTTTTATTTTTTTGGTGATAGAACATATGTGTGACATAACCTTTTTTTTTCCTTTTTGGTTTTCATTTTAGAACTAAAGATTGGAGGTTGTTGCAAGTTGTATTGTTCATTTTGAAAACTTGAAGATTTGAAGGTTCATCATTCATGTTTTTAAATTTATTTGCATTAAAAAATGGTGTGAAAAAAACATTCATTATGTTTAGAAGTTTAATTGTAAGGTGTTACTTATAATGGGAAGGGTGAAAAAATTTGTGATGAAAATCAAGTTGTGAATTTGCTTGTGTTTGAACATTTGGATTTTGTGGTCAAAGGTGAAATTGAAGCAAAACTAATTTCTGCATCTATTCTAATTTTCATTGTTTTTTGGGGGTGCTATATAGGGTTTCATTGACAATGTTTGATTATAACAAAATCAAAGTTGTACATAAAAGGTAAGGTTTTTTAGAAAGAAAGTGGTGGTTGTGTTTGAAAATATATAATTAAGTGAAAGAGCATGTACAAGTGATGTTATACAATTTTGCTAATTTGCTAATTACTATGTCAATAAATTTGTTCTTTGTTGTGTAGTGAATCAAACCAAGACATGTAAGACAAATGCTAAAACAACAAAGGTGAAATAAGAAACCAAATATGATAATTCTAACTTTGATATTCCAATTATGTGATGCATCTTATTTTGAAAAATGTCATTGTATATGAATGTAAGTTGTAGTTTAATATGTATTAGAATTACAAATGGTTTTTTGTGGCATTTTTGTCACATTATGTTAGTCTTAAAGGCATTGTAATTGCATTGTGTTAATGTTGTTGCAATGTAATTATAATGTGTTATGTGTATTGTTTATTAGAACAAAGTTAGTGTCACTATAGTTGTAAAATAATTTCATATAGGTTTAAAATATGAACATCTAAATATCTTCAACATTACAATGTTATGCATATGTTATTAACTTCAATTCACATCATCGATTATCATAATATGACAAATTTCAAGTAGACAAGGTAGAATCAAAAAATCAAGTGGTTTAAGTTACATGTGAAGAAATGATAAATGTTATTTTATCTTAAGGTATCTGATCTAGTTTATTATAAGTTTTAAAGTTATTTTAAATTAAAATTTTCAACTAACTTTAGGTTATACCTTAGGTTATTTTATTTTAAATTAATATATGTTATTTCAAGTTATATTTTTCAAGGTCATTCTTTTTTATGTTATTATAAATTATTTTATCCTAAGTATAATAATTTAAAATAATCTAAAATAAAATATAATGACCTAAGGTAAAAATAACTTAGAATAAAAATTAATAACCTATGAAAAATAATTTTAAATACCCTACAATATAATAATTACCAATAGTCTATGATATTATAACATATAATTTATAATACAATAATCACAAATAGTTGTAATATAACATATAATAACCAACAATAACTTATAATACAATAACCAATTAATAACCATTAATAAAATAACCATTAATAAAATAACCATCAATAACCACCAATAAAATAACCACTAATCGTTTACAACAAAATAACTACTAATAGCCATTAATAGAATAACCACCAATAGCCATTAATAGAATAATGAACAATATCCATTAATAAATAACAAGAAATAGCCATTAATATAATAACGAAAAATAGCCATTGATAAATAACAAGAAATAGCCATTAATATAATAACGAAAAATAGCCATTGATAAATAACAAGAAATAGCCATTAATAGAATAACGAACAATAGCCATTAATAAATAACAAGAAATAGCCATTAATATAATAACGAAAAATAACCATTGATAAATAACAAGCAATAGCCATTAATAGAATAACGAACAATAACCATTAATAAATAACAAGCAATAGCCATTAATATAATAACGACCAATAACCATTAATATATTAGCCACCAATAGCCATTAATATAATAACGACCAATAATCATTAATAAAATAACAAGCAATAGCCATCAATAGAATAACAACCAATATGCATTAATAGAATAACAGACAATAGCCATGAATAGAAAAACGACAAATAACCATTAATAGAATAACAACCAATAGCCATTAATAGAATAACGAGCAATAACCATTAATAGAATAACGAGCAATAGCCATTAATAGAATAACGAGTAATAACCATTAATAGAATAACAACCAATAGCCATTAATATAATAACAAGCAATAACCATTAATAGAATAACGAGCAATA
>Ga0116228_10004153_pt1 | contig 12790 bp, 16 predicted proteins | sample S1TSphfallax_2_FD_89694 | JGI IMG/M metagenome (GOLD analysis project Ga0116228, IMG submission 89694) | Host-associated microbial communities from peat moss isolated from Minnesota, USA - S1T2_Fc - Sphagnum fallax MG | ecosystem: Host-associated > Plants > Peat moss > Unclassified | place... | reverse complement strand
TTGCCTCTCTTTTTTCATATTTTTAAAGTTATTTTTATCTTTCAAACAAGTTTTAAATGACCAAATAGTTTTTATAAGATTGTTTGAAGACCATCTATTTCTCCCCATAAGATCCATGCTACTTTTATTGTTAAGGTGTTGAAGCCTCCAGCCTATGTATAGTCCTTACTTAAAGGCATGGCCCATTAAAAAGTGCAAAGTAATGTCCAATGAGCAAGGTGTTCTAAAATGATGACCCACCATTCAAAACGTCAACCAACCAAGGGCAAACCATAAGAGGGAAGCATAATGTTAAATATTTACACTAAGTGCATCAAACAAACAAGCATGTATGGTGAGGGATTCTTTTTTCCCCACCTTATTATTATCTAATTTTTTAATATGCACATATTTCAACCACCCTATATTTAATAATTTGTTTTGTTTTAATAAGCATGGAGTTACAAAATTTCAGGTAATATTGGAACAATTTCCATTATAGTATAAACATTTGAAATTTTCGTCCATGGCATTTCATACAAAAGTTCACATGCATTTGAAAAGAACATTTAATATACACCACATTAATTTAGTTCACACACCTATATACTAGTTTACATGATTTTCAACACATTTTTCCCCGGCCCCAAGTTTTCATATTTTCCTTTTAACCTCTAAATTTGATTTGATGGAAATGCAAAAAGGAAAGTTGCAAATATATATATATAAATAATTTACAACTTCTTGAATTGTGTTATTTGCAACAACAACTAGGGCAACCACATCATGAAGCTTGGCATGTTTGATTCATCTGTGTATTCAATAAAGAAATTTTTTTTCTTGGGTTTCCAAACCTAAAGCTACTACCTTGCAACAATTAATATGGCCAAATACATACATCAATAGTTGAAAATAAATAAATGTAACCACTTGGAATAATTGAAATCAAAAAGTCATACATAAATGTAATTTAAAAAACATATAATGGGTGAAATTTTCAATAATTGACCTCTTATCATCATCCAATTAATCACATGCAATTTTGGCACACCTGCACAAATAAAACATCAAATGCATCCCCTCCCCCCTTGCCCCCCCCAAAAACCTTTTCCCCCTTGTAGACCTTTTAAGCCAAAATTCAAGAATAATATTTTGGAAACAACCCAGTGTCAAAAAGCAAAGTGACGAGATAATTTATAAACTCTTATTACATACAAACTCATTTAAAGAAGTTGCATCAAAGCAATTTATCCAATAAATATTTGTCTTTTTTTCATAATTCATGATGATAGTAAATATAATAAAATCTACATTTACCCAATTAATATCAATTGTGTCATATTTGAATTTGAAATTACTTCGTGATTTAAATTAAACCAATTTAAAAGCATTGTTGTCATAGGGCCCCCACTTGTTTTCCTAGCTATAACATTAGGCTTGTTCATAAAATCAATAGGTTCCTTGAAAGGCGCCATCTATTTCAAACCTTCCCTTTAATTCTTTGGACTTTCCCTAACCACTATACCATTACTTAAGGCATTACAAACTAATGTGGGTTTACTTACCTCTCAATTTTTACCAACCTTTTGTTTTGAATCAACTTAATTATTATTGGAGTCTTGCACAAAATACACCCCACAATTGTTGCCCATGCTCAATTTACATATATTATTTTATAATTCATTTGTCAAATAAACATCTAAATTGTTGAAATACATCAATCTTAGGTTAGCTATCTTTAAAAAGGAAAGGATTTTCATTGAATTGGCTTACCAATGTCGATTTATGAATATTATTCCCTTCATATTCCACAATAAAGAAAATTGCATTCTGAAACCTAACATCAATTTAAAATTGTCCTTCAATTTCATTCGACATGTTTAAAATTATATCTTGTGTTTCTAACTCTATGATGGCCACATCATCTAAACCATCATCAACTAAATCACCTTCCATATGCATTGTATCAAGTGGTGGAAAGGGCTATTGTCTTTCACCAACATAATCTCAAAGCATTTTACAATCACCATCTTCAGTTGCAATTGCAATAGTTTTGTTGAGTGGAACATAAGCTAGATGTTGGGTAGGTGTTTAAGATTAACCTTTTCCACCTTCCATGGTTCATTGAACCATGACCTCATGCCATAAGAAGGCCCTTCATGTTCATCATTGTTAACATACTTTGATTAGCCTTGAACCCTTTTATTAATGCCGTAATTACATTTTCATCTAACATTACTAGATTGTAATTAGCCAAGTTAACAACAAATTCATGTTCTTGCAAAGGATGTAAATTGAACCAAACATTCACCATCTTGTTGTGGACTCTTCCAAACTAAAACCCAATTCTCACCATAGTCAATGGCAACAATGTGGTTGAAAGTATTTGCAAAATTCACAACTTTACAAAAGTCACAAGCATGTTCCATTCTTACCATTCCCCTTATCTTGGAGGAAAATACCTAGAAATAATCAAATGTAAAATAATTATTAGTTTATGGTATTGATCTCTAAATGTTTAATCAATGAAAGAACGACAAGAAATTTTCATATTAAAAAAACATTGTTGGCTCATAAAAGAATCAATGACATTTACCTTTTTGGGGTTCCCAATGATTACATGGTCTCCATGCTTGAACCATAATTTCCAAAGGTAAAAGAAAAATGACATTTTGGGAACCAAAACAATTATGCTTCCCATAATCATCAAAATAAATATGTTCATGTAACCTACACATATTTTCAAGTAAAATCCAATACACAATGTCCTTTATTGATGAGTATGTCTACAACTTTGCAAATTTTCAAACATTTTTAAACCTTTCATTAACAAATCCTTTAGACATAAGCCCAATCATGTTTACTAATCCTTTGAATGTCTTCAAATCATAGACCATGTTGGTTAGAAATATATTTATTGTACACTTGACCAATATTTTGAAGAAAGCAAGTCTTACCCCCAATGTCAAGGACCTCACTAAAATTTTATTACCATTGTGGATATAATCTTGGCTATGAAGACTCCAAGCATCTTTTGTCTCATTCAATCCAATAGACATTAACCATCATGGTCACCCAATTTTTAAACACAAACATGTTTGTATTGTATAATTTGCCAACATTAACTAACATTAACTATCACCATCACTAACATACCCAATAATAGGTCCCACAATGGTTTGACATTCTAACCTCCATTGAACACCTATTACATCACATTGGTATTAAATTTAGTTGGTGTCAAAACAATTATATGTGCAACATACCACAAGGATCAATTTCGACAACTTATCATGCAAAGGATTCACAATTATGACTCTAGCAAAACTTGCAATTGTGTAATTTGTGAATGCTTTGAGAATTTTGTTGTATTCAACCTTTGCAATTCCAACAACAATATTGAAATTAGTCACGCAATGATGATCAAATTTTGCACCACAAAAGTTAATTAAATGGTCACCTCTAGAACCCCATGCAATTTTAGACCTAACTTTAGTCTCATCCTCAACCAATATAAAAAGGACAATTCCACCAATATTGTGAACCTTTTTCACCTTTTGCAATTTTTTGCTACACATTTAAAAATAGTAACATGTTCGCTTGGAACATATTGAACACTTGTTTTGTTAGCTTGTTTTATCATTTTGTAACTTGGTTCAACAAAGTTTGGTCAAAACAAATTACACATGTCACATATCCTATCTATGCATGTTGCCATTTTAGAATTTTGTATTTGCCTTTTTAAATTATGGTACATACTCTATCTATGTATGGTGAGTGTTACAAATTCATTGAAAGAACATAACCTTAAACCTAATCTCTTTGAATTGTTGTTAGACCCTAATGTCTTGAAACCTTAAATTATAAACCACACCAATTTTGTTTTTTGTTTTTCTTTATAGTACAATGTCTATATGGACCTGGTTTCAAAAAGCAAACCTTCTACATGGTGTTTTTTAGTTGTTATCAAAATTTGAAACTACCAAACCCTAAATCTTTTTCCTTTGTATAAAATTACAAAATCTACTAATTATTTCCATTAATTCAAATGCAATTTTTGGGTCAACTAAGTATGGAGGGAATTGACCTTGACCAATTCATGACCCAAAAAAATGATTGTGAAATACTAGCTAATAAGAGGCCCACAAAGGCACTTCAAAAATAAAAAGCCCAAAGGTGCATTGTGGTCTTTGTACATTTGAGTTCCTTAGCCAACTCCTATAACTATCACTTTATGCTTTATAACAATGGTAGAAAAAATGTTACACAACTTGTACCTAGCCATGTTTGTAAAGTTATATAATAATGCAAATTACAAGTTGATTTTATTTTCCAAAAGGAAAGCTTAAAAAATAGACTATGAAATACATTGAAGGAACTAAAGACAAGCATAGCTAATGAGGAAGGTGTAGAAAGGGTTGTTTTGTAGAATGATCAAGTTTTGACACAACTGAAATCAACTGATGGACATGCAACGTGAAATGTATTGAAAAGGTGGAAAAATTTGATGGAAGGTACAACCAATTTGTCTTATCATTCCTCTCATAGCCTTTTTCTTAGCTTAACTCCTAGCTTTACATCAGATGAGACAACTTTCATAAATTTTCATAGTTTGGATTTGGATTGTTGTTAGGGCCCCACTTGTTTCTTTTTATAATTGATATTTCTTGCAACATCAAGTTCAAAAAATCCCAAATGGTAGGTTTGCCTCCAAAAGCATTTGTATGATGGGAAAATAATATAATTGAAACACATATTTTCTTTTCAAACATTCAAATGAACTAGCCTTTGATGAAGGCTTAAACATTTTCAATTCAACAACTCTAACCTTTAGACACCAATGAGTAGCCTTGGCATTTCAATATTTTTTTCGAATGGCACAAATATGGGTAGTTAGTTTTAAAATAAACAAATACCCCAACCTTCTACCAAACCTTATTCCCCCAAAACCTTTCTTCTCAATTGTTGCATCTTCTTGAACTACTTTTTTTCTAAAATTAAGTTCATACGAAATCCAGGAATAAACATCACAAATGAGGTTACAATGAAAGGTTTGCCAAAATTAGATTTCCTCTTGCAATGTGCATGTTTGAAACAACCATCAAATTTGTATCCCAAACTTCCTAACCGTAATTCAATCTTTGTTTGTGGCTCTACAACCCATGTAAAACCAAGAAAAAAATCTTGTAATAAATCATGAACTTCAAAAAAATTGTTTGTAGAATATTTACAAGTCTAGTATTAATAACCCCAACATAACAAACCAAGGATACAATCAACATTACCTTAGATTTTTGGGAGAAAAATCCATATTATTGACCATGATAACAAACATGGGACAATCATAGGGTTTTACTGCCAATGAGGTTTGTTAGAATGCATTTACAAAAATAAAATAAGTCAACCATGTTGGTTAAATTTTCAAGCCTTCCCCATGGTTTTGAGTTGGAAAGTAACATCCATAGTCATGATGAACCCTTTAGTGGTGAATTGGCAATGTTAGTGATGGGTGAGATGCCACTCATCTAGAAGTCAACATTGAATCCCATGCCACCATGTGGCAAGTTGTCAAAGTTGCAAGCATCAATTAATCAAGTGCTACATGCATTATGTTTAACACACTTTAATATTACCAAGCCCATAGGTATTCGCGAATGTTGGTAAATGGTCCACTAGGATTGAACCCATTGGATATCAAGGTTATTCATTGTAATATTCCCAAAGATGGGATGTGCTTATTAAAGCTTTTTAGAAACGTTAATTTTAATTTAATCACAATTTTCCAATATAATATTTAGGTACGGTGGTATAACATGTGGAAATGGGTGTTCCATAGGCTAGGCAAGCCTTTGTGTGTGATGTTATGATGTTGTAGCAATGATATCACTTGTTGCCAACATCAACAATACAAGGTTACAAATGTTTTACATTGAACAATGTCACATTACTAAAAACATAGGATTTGGACAAGATTGAGCCATTTGATATGGTCATTTCAAGATGGCCATATTAAGGTCTTTCACAAGTTAGGACATGTCAAGGTCTTTTAGACCCCATAACATGACTTTCATAGGAACTAATACATGTGTTATAGTATGTGTATACAACACAAATGCACCCATGTGCATACTTGTTGGGGAATGTTCGACCATCAGAAAATTCTCAGCTAGTTATGTTAATAGGATGGCATCACATTCATGTTTAGATTAATAATCTAGTGTAGGTGGATGTTGCAATAATCAATTCATGTACCCATTAGTTTTGGTGGATGTGGATTAACTTAACACTGCAAGAAGATATCTAATGAACATATTAATTTATTACAAGGTCACCCACATGCTTGGTGCATGACATATTATATTTAAAACATTAATCATATGTAATATGCCATGACAACAAACCACTTTTAGTTATGGTCAATTAGGTTGGATTTCCACAAGTACAACTTTACCAACATTTTTGAATTTTCATTAGTTCCATGCCTTTTGAAACATGGGATTAGACATTATTTAGTATGTTAATTCATCTCACATGGTAGAACCCAACATGGATGAAAAAGAATGAGTCATTGGGTTTCACACATGCATTAATACAACATTTGCAAAATCTTTCAAGAGGTGGGTGAATGCATGTTATAGTATTGTTTGCAATGGACAACATTGATTATGTTGGCTATGATTATGAAACATGTTTACCTTTGAGACTTGTTGTTGGAAGGTCAAGATGTTCATACATGGAATGACCACATGCATTATCACAAAGCATGTCATTTTCCCAATGTGGGTGGCCAAATTGACTCATCCTTGATTGTTGTCCCTATTGGTCCATGGTGTATGTTATGCATGTAACTATTAAGGACAGCCACTATGTTGATTTGTGATTGATGTTCTAGAAGATGGCATATGGGATGTCTTATGCCACCATTGAAAAAAATATTAGTTAAAAAAGGGTTTTGCTTTTAGTGCACAAAATAAATCGAGAAATCCCCGAAGTTAGATAGTAGGGAATATTCTAAATTTTTCTTCATGATGATCCATAGGTGGTTAAGAATTTGAAGGATTGCAATTAAGTGACCAATATGAAAACTTTTATGATGGTTATCTAAACTATAGTGATGATGAGGGCATCTTCACAATCTAAAGCTTTCATTATAAAGTCAAAAGCCCCCAAATGCTCCACTTGGATAGACGTTTTGATGAACTTTTTAGCTGAATTTGATCCCACCTAATATGTGACTCATTCACAATTGCTTTCATTTTAGGGTTTCATTCTTGGCATTGTTCATATCCCAACAAAGCCACCGATGCCAAGAATACACCACCCAATGGCAACTTTGCTAACAATCTATGTATCTAATAAGGTTGCCAATCTTCCAAGTTTCAACAATTGCAGCATGACTAGACATTAGGCAGCCTTCTAGTGTTCCGACACTAAATTTTTATTCACAAGCAGTATTTATCTTTTTATTTATTTATTCCCAGATATTTTTGAGAACTCACAAGAGCAACTTCATTAACAATCTAAGTATGTAAGTATTGCAGGTCTTCCAAGTTTCAAAAAAAAAAACAACTCTATATTTATTTATTTATTTATTTATTGTGAGACATTTTTGGGAACTCATAACCCACTCATTCACAAACCCTGGATGCATTCTTTCCTCCAGAACTATATTATTTAAGCAGAATAGAAACCTTTTTCTCTCCATCGATAGATATACGTCTTAATACAAATGTACATCTACATAGTGTGTGGCAAGACCCTTTTTTTGGGTCCACAGATTTCTAATTTGCCTGAGTATCTCACTGAGGTACAGGTAGGGATTGACAGATGTGATACATACCCATACTGATCAAATATATCTTCATAAGAATTGAGAACTTCTCAATACTTGCAATCCAAGTCCACCCGAATAGAAATCTTGAGATGACCTGATAATAAGGTTGCAAAAAATCAAAGCATTAAGAGATGTCACCACAGCAAATTGCAGCAGGAGAAGAGAAAAAGGAAATGGGCACCACAAGCCAAATGGAAATGACACACCACATTGACATAAATAAGACTACAGCAATTCCACAAAGTGGGGCTTTAAAAGGATCCATACTAAGAATCAGGAAGGCTTGGAAAGATTCATTCTGAAAATTCCAAAGGATGACAAAAGTGCACTTCATAAAAAAAGCTCCATACTTGGAATGAAGAAACCTTTGAAAGAAGTAATTTTGGTAATTCTGAAGGATAAATATCATTCACAGATCTGTGTTTTTTGTCAAGCTCTGGTTGAAGAGTATCAGCCCTTGTTCTTCAAAAGAAAAGGATTTAAGTTCACCAAATGAGCTATAAATAACTTTGAACTGCAAAACATATGGAACTGACTGTTAAGAGCTCCATGCTTATCCTTATGTTTCAAATACTAGATTCAAAACAAGGCACATACAAATCACCAGATACCTGCATATTCTGGTTGAGAATTCTTGTCAAAGATGTTAATGTGTAAACCTTCTGAGTTCAAAATTAGTCAGGGTACAATCATACCTAAGGAATAAGTCATGAATGACAGAGTAGCACACAAGTCAATCTGAACTCAACATGCAATATGCACACATACAGAGAACTGCAAATATGAAACCCAAGGTGAAAAATTCCTGGAGTCAGCAAAGACCAGAAAAAGACACTCACATGCTATTTGAAGTGTATCAGACTTGATCTTTATTCACCCGTGAATTGCTTCATTGACAGTATTTTTTGCTACTGACTTGAAGATTTGTCTGTCTATATTGGGCAACACTATTTCAAAATTGGATGTGTCTCCAGCACCCTGCAACATGACACATCGATTGAAAACCCAATACAGTGAGCATTGGAATGACAAAACAAAACACCCACCACTGCTCTCTTCACAATGGTATCCTTCCTGATAAGTTGCAATCAAACCTGCTGGGTGATCTGGCTTGTGATCTTCCCATAATGAGTTGAAGATAAGACCATTACTATGCAATTGTGAGTGGCATATCAAACTGCTCCAGTATACATTGGACAAGTTGCCTACAGTTCTTACCCTCATTTCACAAGTTATGGGTCAAACCCCTTGGGTGAATTCAAGACTTCTCTTTGCCTTTCCTGCTGGGGGGCTTGTCATCTCTCATGTCCGGTAAGTTTATGCCCATGGCACCAAGTAGATTTGAGACAGGGCCCGGCAATCCTTGTTGGGACATATATGATTGCAAGAGGTTTGTCACCAGGTTTACATCAACATCAACTGGTGCAATGTCTTCAGAGTCACTGATTTCTCCAGTTTGCACAACAACCTGCATCCAACATATCAGCCTTGTCAGATCCAAGTGTACATGACAAAGGAACCTACAGCACAACATATGTCCTGCCCATGTTGCCCATGTCAATTAAAACATCATAGACAAGGTTGTCAACGAGTTTTAAACACTACCAAACAATCCCAAACTAAACTGAGTTCACCATGGGCAGAGGGAGTAAATACAGAAAGACAAAGTATAGAAGAGAGAAAAACCTCAGGTTGCTGCTCAAGTGCATCTTCTGCAGTGATGAAACTCTTTGCTATACTTGTCTGATGGAGCTCATGTTCCAAAGCACTGGAATACGCACTGGAGAATGCATCATCACCATCCGCATAATTTGCCCCTGTTAGTTTTGATGTTGGTTCCTGCTCACTGATAGTGGCTTTTGATGCCACAACTTCACCAGACTGCATTTCTTCATCCTCCTCTTCGCTACCACTTTCACCTAGAAACAACAAGGCCAATAACACCCACATAGCAATTACTGGTAGACTTGTCTAGTCTTCTAATGCCCAAAACATATGATACCAACAGGTGCATCCTTAGAAAATTCTTCATTGAGTCAATATTTTAGCCTTGAAGTTGCAGCAAGAGACTGTCTTTTGGAGCTTACCATAATCCATATCCGAGTCAGAGATGTCGAGGTCATAAGCTGAAGGATCATGTGAAAACTCAGCAAACAAGTCACTGGAACCCAGTGCACTCTCAAGCTCCTTTTTAAATCTCGACATGTTCACAGATACCTCATCATCTCCTACAGAACACATCATATTGCAATTCAAAGCTTTGTAAAGTCTGCCACCAAGGCTTCACACTAGAAGTCCTGTAACATCCCTGTATCGTCTCTTAATATAGGCCTCCAGATGAACAAACAGATTCAAAACTTCCAGAGATAAGGTGGGATCAAGGGCCTTAAAGTTTTCAATTCAGAAGAGAAGTAGACCTGCAGAGACTGAAATATTTGAATATATCTATGAGATTGCAAAGAAAATCTTCACAACAACACTTTGAAGGGAACACAACAATGAGTGTGGTCATAACCTCATGAGAGTTGCTCACAAAGTGTCAGACCATCACCTTCATCACAAATAGCAGTGACAAGCTGCCATGACTGCCCACTGGCTTCATCAGATCTGGATGGTCTATGTTGTTAAGTATATACTAATCTGCCCAGAATTTTGGGCAAACTATCATACAGGGTCTCCTTCACAAGTTCCTGTCACATCTCTGGAAGCAACAGGAAGACTCATTGATGATGCTGGCTACTGCAATAGTGAATTTCAGAGTTCAGCGATTGGCAGATCTATGATTCACAAGCACTAAGGTTAGCTCAAGGACTTTTAGAACCATCATGCACAAAAGGAGGATAAAATACATACCATCAGGCACCTCAGCACCCTCATAGCTCGAGGCTTTTGTAACAAAGGCTTGCATGCTTTGTGCAAGTCCTGCCAAATCAAAAGAGGGCTCTTTCAGTCCACGCTTTGGACTGTCCTGATTGCTTGTCTCATGATCAGCAGCTGCATTTTTGTTGGATTGCTTGCGAGAAGCTCTTCTCATCTCATACGCTTCCATCTCCTTTTGTCTTTCAAGCAGTGCACTTGTCAGTTCTGTGTCTCCATCATATAGCCATGAATCGTCATCACTCTCCTGGAGAATTGCTGGGAAATCAGAGGATGTACAGGGAATGGCCATGATGTCATTCATGCATTTTATTGGGGCATGCATGGCTGAGCTGCAGAAAGAAAAAACACAGCAAGGTTACAAACAAATCCCCAGTGAGTATGAAACACATATGAAAGCTAAGGGCAAAACAGAAATCAGACTTTTGGACAAAGACAGCAGCATTCTCTTCTATCTTCTTGCCAAAAGAAGCAGAACTGGTCACAGTTATGAAGTGTAGTAGCAGCAGCAGCAGCAATGGTACAGTAACATACCTTACTCGAGCAAACAACCTGGACTCCTGGTATCGCTCAACTGCAGCTTGTAATAGCTGCCGGTGCTCCTTAGAGCCCTCCATGAGACCCTTGAAGTAACCCCTATTTTGCAGACTCGATCGGAACACTTGCCACCCAGGATCACTGTCTGGGACTCCATCCAGTTTCACAGGAGTTGTGAGAGAAGCATCATCTGGTGCGTTTTGGTTTTGCATCCCCTCTTGAGGCTCATATCTAGCACGCTCCCAGTACATCATCTCAAAGCCACAGGTGAGCTTCATTCCAAGCTCCGCTGCCTTGAACTGAGGAGAAGAGAGTGGTGGCATTGGGTAGCGTCTTGGCGCTTGAAAAACTTGCTGCACAAGCTGCGCATACATCGCTCTTGAGAAAGATACCATCACCTCCACCATGTCAATAATGCCACAATCATCATCATCACCTCTGTTGCCATCACCACCTCCCTTGAAAGAGAGAAACTTCTTCATTCTAGCTACTGCTTTCACAGAGTCGATGTCTCGTCGATAGAAAGCTTCAACAGCAATAGAGATGAGCTGCGGCTCATGCTTCAAAATCTGAGCCACTTGCAATGGAACTATACACCGAGCTTTGTGGATTCCACTGCGAGCTCTCTCAGGATACTCTCCGATGCGGTGTGTGATGGCTTGCTGCACTCCATCTGAAGCTTTGGTGACCGCATCTCCTCTGGCAAGAACCTCTAGAGCCTTTTGTAAGGAGGAGGAGGAATTCACAGGCATGCTGGAAGGGGGAAGAAAGTGAAGACATCCTTGTCTTATGAATACACGATTGCTACTTGTTTCTGGTTTGAGCCACCGAGGAAGAGAATATGCAGCCTCTATGAGAAGGAACTGGCCATCACCGTCCCTCACAGTGATAGAGATGTTAGGAAGGTTTCGTGAAAGTTCATAGAGAAGGAAGACAAGAAACCACTCATCATCTATGTTGTCACCATACTTGATCATGCCATGCAGATGCGGGAGAGACGAAGAAGACGAAGACAAAGAAGAAGAAGAATTTGGGGTTGAGACCGCATCCAAGTTGAACGGCTGGTGCTGCCAGATGTAGTCCTTAATCAAGGGGCTCACGATGTCGAAACAAGCGGCCTTCAGTTCCTCAAGGAGGAAGAGGAGACGCTCTTCGTCCTTCACACCAGAACCATAAACCCTAGACTCCTCCTTGACCTTCGACTTCCGAGGAGGTTTGCCCAAATCCGGATCCAACAACGCTGTACCAGGCCTAGAGGAAGCAGTAGCGACGACGCAAGCATCCGGGTAGATTTCATACTCGACTGCGTCAGTGCCCTCATCCGCCATTCCTCTGCTCCTAGCTGCTGTTCTCTCTCTTTCTCTCTCTTTTCCGCAATCTGCTTTCTGCTTCGAATCTACTGTTTCCTTCTCTTCACACCTCCGGCTCTTGCAATTACGTCTCTTCGGAGAACACTAGAGTCTTTGGTAGTGATCACGAGCTGCAAAAGCACTCGCTGCCTGAACGCAACCACAGTAGGAGCAAGTTCAAAGAGAAACCTCGAAGCTCGAAACCCTAACCCTA
>Ga0116228_10004151_pt1 | contig 12795 bp, 10 predicted proteins | sample S1TSphfallax_2_FD_89694 | JGI IMG/M metagenome (GOLD analysis project Ga0116228, IMG submission 89694) | Host-associated microbial communities from peat moss isolated from Minnesota, USA - S1T2_Fc - Sphagnum fallax MG | ecosystem: Host-associated > Plants > Peat moss > Unclassified | place... | reverse complement strand
CCCGTAAGGGCACTAAAGCAAATTGATAAATCATCAATGTTATGACCACATTAACACCATGAAAGATGGGCACCATAGGATGTGGTAAGCCAAAATGGATACATAGTGTTGTAAGGAAATGGATTGAAAATAAACAAAATGTATGTGTGGTCGGATGAACTAATAACCAAGCGCATGCCTTTGGACCTACACATGAGCGGAGATGTGCTCACATGATATTTGAAGGAACATCTACTAAAAGTGAAACAAACTTTTGCTTTTGTAGTGATCCACCAAAAAAACCTACAATTAGGGATAAGATTAAATCATTAGGCTCTCAAAGGGTGGGATTTGAGAGCACACAAATTGGGGTAATCAAGCTCAAATATCTTGAAATGCCATTTGGAACGGGGAAATGTTAATCTCAACATGTGTTATTGCATCTAAAAGAATAGGGTGATCATCCTTGTTGGAAACAAATAACAAGTGCAAGAAGGATCAGTGTCCAACATTCCAAGAATGAGGGGGCGACAATCCAAATTTAAAAAAGGAGGTTGAATTCGACCAAATAATTAAGAGAAGTGGCTTGATGACAAGTTAGGTGACTGAAAAAACCACAAAAAAATCCCACACCAAGTAACTTTTCCAACATAATTATGGAATGAATATCAAATTAAGCATAAGACTACAAAATATCTGGAAATGGAAACATTGTACAAAACAAGTAGTCATGGGACTAGGCATAACATAATAAAAACATCCCAAAAGTTTCCTAAGAATCTACAAGCATTAATAGATTAAATATTGTCCCAAAATATTCATGAAAAACCTTAACCACAAATGATTCAACAAATGATTTGGATCCCATTAATGCGTCCAAAATACAAAAACCCAAATTGAGAGTAGAAAAACTAGGAGGAAGTGATATAAAGTGGTCCAACCCTTGTGGATACCAAACTACACATTTCATTAACTACATTGAAAGCTTCAATGTTGAAAACTCATATTGTAATCATAAAAAATAAAAATAAAAAACCACATCTAATGTGAAACCTATTATATGTGTATCATCCACCAACGAAATAAAAACACAAATAGGGTGGGTTTCATTCAATTTTAATCCACTCTTAATTGAGTTTAGTTCATTCATAATTCACACATGAGTGCACATGGGTGCACATGGGCCACATGTAGATTATAAATTTTTTGAATTTTTTTCTTGAATTAGGTGCCCAATGGGTATAAATAGAAATAGAATTCCCCATTACCTTTAATTTGTTTAACACCAGTTTTGGGTGTGTTTTCTTGCCATAACCTTGTTTTGTTTCTTTTTTGCAAATAAAATCTTGTTATATTTTTGTTTGCACTTGTCATTGTTATTTTTCTTGTTTTATGATCTGGATTTGGAACTAGGCTTGCCTTGGTTTTCATTTTGTTAAAAAAATCTTATAGTCTTGGTTATTTTTGTGCCTGTGACAACTTCTCCAAGCTAGAAATCGAAACGTAGAAAACAAATGCAATACTGAAAATGGAACATGACTAAATGAACAATGTGCCCACATACATAAAAAAAAAAGGTTGAAACCACTCACAAAATCATTTGGGACAAAATAGTCTTGTCGAAATTCATACACCATGGGCGAAAGGTCACTAGAAGAAAGATGTGGTGAATAAACCAAAACATAAATAAATGTTTCCCAATCTAAAGTAACCTCCATTTTAGGATGGAAATCATCAATGAAAGGGGGAAATCAACCTCAACAAGTTGATGGAAAAAACAAAAGACTATTGTGGTCTTGTCAGATGGAGCTGCAAATGTGCTTGAAGATAATGCACATCTTGTTCAAACGTACTCCCCTACATAAGCAAAGGCTTGTGCACAATGTAATTGTGTTGATGGAAGTGGGGTAGGATTTGAAGTTGAATCCAAACATTTGCAATAAGCTAAAACGAATGTTCTAATCGTGTGCTCCCCCTTAATGTCTCCTAATTGCCACCCATGTATTGACACAAACAATCATGAGTCTCTTAATAACCTTTTTCATCACCCTATAAAGGATAGGACAAACAGTAAGAAGGGAATAACAAAAAAAACATGTCAAGTTGCAATATAGAGATCGGATGTTAATCGAGATAAAAAGATATGCAAAGCCCAATGAATATCAACTTAAAAATCATATAGAATATGATGATATGAGCAAGGATGAATAAACCCAAATGAAAAGTATCAACGATGTTTATAAATGCAATCCATATCCATGCTGAAAAAAAAACTTAGAGATGTTTGCTCAAGGTGCACAAAACCTAACAATTTGTGGGTTCAATTTGTTCAACCTTGCAACCTCCTCATCGTACTCTTAAAAGAGAGGGCTGTCACACATTACTTTTGTAAGGAAAAAAAAAAGGTTTTCCTTCTGAAGGTTCTTCCTCAGCCAAGTTCAACATTTCAGTGTCAAACAATTATTTTATTTCAAAGATTCCAGGTTCAAAACATAACGAAGTTCCTACAAGGTTCTCTATTTTCCTTCACAAAAAGGTAATTCTGGGGGGCAGGGGGGCAGGGGGGCAAGATTACTTAGAAATTTCAACATTTCTGATAATAATACAATTATTGTTGAAGCTGCCAAGGTACTGCATTGGCATTTTTTTTTAATTTTAATTTTTTCAAATTGTGACATAGCCGCACCAGCAATCATCCGCAAGAGGATTTAGCCAGATTTTGCAACTTGGAAGAGAGGAAAGTAGAAAACATTAAGAATACTGCTGCATTTTGGCGACCTCCTGAAACCTATTGTCTAAATATGTCAATTTCAGAATATCTTTCCTCCAAATCTGGCAACTTTGGTAACCATTGTCTAGATATGGCAATTTGAGAATTTCTTTCCTCCAAATCTGGCGGCACTTTTTTTCACAAACATTCTTGGAGTCAGTTGCCCTGAATTCTTGTTTTTGTTGGCAAGTGCCAAAATTCACAAAATAAAATAAAACCTATGTACAGTAGCGTTGGAAAGGGGCTGCAAAGGCATGGTGGAGATCTGCTTCAGGTTTCTTTTTGTGCAATTTGAGCCTTTTTCCCTTCCTTTTTGCCAAGGAAATAAGGCTTTACATTTACAGCTTAATGTCAGAACCACCAAAGACAAAAAGCCCTAAATCAAACCCTAAATCAGACTCAATCTCAATTGTTGTCCTCTTTTTATCATGTTCTGCACCATAAAACCAAGAATTATTCAAACTAGCATCACAATTCGTTGTGGCAGAATTTTATCCCTCATTTCCTCACATTGGATGCACCCTGTGATACATACCACATCCCCTGTGAAGAGGAACTGAGAACCATCTTGTAAGGAGGATCAGATATGGTCAATATATGCTGGAACCAAATCTCATCAGAAATCCACACAGATCCTCTACAACAGGCTTCTTTCCAATCACAAGGAAGCTGGGAAAGCAACATTGCCCATCCCCAACATCAAACTGTTGAGCACAAGTCTAATTCCCTTGTCTGAGTCACTCAAAGGGTGGTCTGTATTTCTGGGGAGTGGGAAATCTGCAGTTGGGAGGTCAGTTGATTGTCAGCGCTTGTATCCAAAGCAACAGATGGCTAAAGTTGGGGAACTTGCTCCAAGGTATAATGAATAATGGCCTCTGGAGCAAATTTGCTGCTCCAGTACTACTTGACTGCATAGAAGGAAATCATAGTCACTGGTACAACAATCCCTTGCATCAATCAATATATAAAAAAGGCAGTTGATATCACAAAGCAACACACTTGCAAAACCTACAATTTAGGCATTCACAAATGAAGAGATCCAACACAGAAATAGAATACCTTGACAGGCTGAATTAAGTTTGTTGGCACTTCGGCTCCCTACATCAAATGTAGATGGAGACACTCCAAGTTGTGACCTCATAAGAAGAAAAAACTTCTGAGAAGCCAAATATAAGGAGGCATCTAGGGGACCGGTTGCCCTATAACTCTAAAGAACAGAGATGGTTCACTCACCACACCAGAAACTCAATTGAGAAACACTTCCAACTCTGAACTGTGTGTCACACTCCTCAAAAGACCATTTTGCTCAAGTTTTTTACTGGGCATCCACTGCCAGTCAATCCTAAGTTAACTAGGAACCAGCGTACATTGAGCAGCTGCTAGTTCCACAAACTTATGTGAATCAAGATTAAGACCCTTCATAAGGAAAACCCCATCTGTTCGTGTATTACCCTCCCACAATAACTAACAATATGCACCTAAAAAGTTCATAAAAAAGGCTCACCTGTCTGAAAACCTTCATGCCAACTATACTAGGGGAAAGCCCCCCCCCCCCAACCCCTTCTTGGTCACTTTGTTCCCAGTTCACCCTTAAGTACCTCTGAGGAGCCCTGCCCTATAAATATCGCCTTACTGAAGTCCTCACAAATGGAGAACGTGAAAAGCAATTAGCTTCTGTTTCCGTCTGTCTCACTTTCTTTCTCCTCACAAGGAGAAGGTTCACTAGGCAAAGTGCCTCTCACAAATGGCGAAGTTAAAAAAAGAATAGCACTTGTTGAACAGATCATCATATTCGTCTTTACTGAACAAAACGGATGGTCCTAGGCGTAGTACATGTACAAGCTGTTGGATGCTGCGCACGCAATCACGTTCGACATCGGATGCCATGCTAAGTGCAGTAGCTTTGATGTAAAATCGTAGGCCCCACCATTCATCTCTGTTCCTGGGCTCTCACTCCCTCCAACTGCAGTCCACAAAACAACTCTACAGTTACTCGCAATGTATGACTGAATGAACCAAGAACTACCAAAAGTAACTTCAGCCCATGTGGACAGACTAGTGGATATAAGACCAAGAAACAACCTCTGGAGAAATCTTGCCTTTCACCTATCTACTTGAAGGAGAGGGATAGACAAACCTCGTCGGTTGTCACGTCGACCACGGGCAAGATTAGCAAGTCGGCTTCCAGGCCTTGAAGGGGGAGGCACAAGTCGCCTTCAGCATTGTTGGTTCACCACCATTCCATCCAACCAACACCACCCACCCATCATCCACCCTCCAATTGAGGACCACAAATGTAATGGCACAATGCAATGAACCAGAACCTGAAGCTCTTGGTGCTCAGATCCCATCATGATAATACACTCTCACTTCTAGTGTTCTAACTGTCCTTTCAGCTTCCTCTGGTGTCCCTGATCCTTCTTTCATTCCATCAGCCCTTTTTTCTTGCAAAAGGTAATACATAATAAAAAGCAAGTATTCACTTCCTAAACAGAACAGTCCAGAAAACTGCCAAACCAAATGAGCAATACCTATTAGGAGTTTTGCTGGCTTCCAAGGTTGATGCCTCCTCACTGCCAGGCATTGCCCCAAACACACGAAACACATTGCTGTTGCACACACAAGCACACAATTGTCACACATTCTTCATATTTATTACCAACATAGCTGTGTGCCTCCAGAAAGATGTTGGGTATAGCATTGTATTGTGGTTGAGAAGTTTCAATAGTCTCTTCATCTTCTGCCTGCACTATTCAAGAGGAAGGTTCATGGCATAACCTCAATTATTCAAAAGGATCATATGCAGGTCATGAAAGCTCTTGTGACCTTTACACAAAGCTATATGGCCATCAGTAGACGTTGACAAACCCAAAGTCCATCCCAGAGTCTGTACTCTGTACTCTCAGCTTTCCAATAAATTCCTCTAAAGCTGCACTGGTGCAAAGGAACCAAAGCATGCATACCTGTAAGAACCTGTGGCCACACGTTCACCGTCTCCACTCAGACAGCACTCAAACTTGTCAAAGATAGAGTCATTCTCATAAAGATCACACAGCTGCAAAATCCAAAATAAGCCACGATCAGTCAGGCTTACACAGCAACCTGGGTTGCTCTTTGGTGCCGGAAACAGAAACTGACAGTTCAAGCTTTACCCAAATATCACATCAAGGTCCACAACCTTGTTCATGTCTGCAAATTGTCAGTACACCTCGGACCAACCCCATGCCCATTAGCATCAGGGCCAATTCCAATGAGATTTCAAGGAAAACCACAAAAAACATTGTTGTAAATGGTACCATCCCCAAACTATCCCCAGCATAAAGGCACTGTTGACATGAGGCCTCACCTAGATGGAAAACCAGCTAAACAAACTGGAACCACACTATTACAAATGAGTCTACAGAATTTAGACATGAGTCTACATGTGCACAAGGCACAGATAAGATCAAATCTCCCACCTTAGGCCGTAAATACTCATGAACTTTGAATGTAGCAACAGGAGCAGCTTCCATGTTTATGTCCCACAACTGCATCATGGAACACTGGAATTTAGTCATCCAGATAATTTTCAGTGAAACTGCCAAGAGACTTCAGCTACAAAACTATCTATAACTAAATGTCCCCAGGTTCCTATTGCACCAATAATTCTAGTGGTGAAACTTCATCTCACAGAACACCATCCAATCAATTGACTTTGGTTATCAGATGTCAGGCCAAGAGGGCTGTGGAAATGAATAAAGAGCAATTCTGACCTGTGCAGGGTCTCACAGACAGCAGAACCTTAATAGTAAGCAGAGAAGCAAACCTTGAGGGTCATATAGTCACGGCTCAGTATGTAGCGACCACCTCTTGCAAACTTAATATCGGAGATGGATGCAATTATCTCTGTGAAAAATGATCTTGTTCCTGGTGGCTCAGACTCCTCAAATCTAAGGAAAAATTTCCAATCATCAACCAGTTCAAACAAAAATCAGTCCTAAAAATTTGCCAATCTTGTATGTGTAAAAGAGATGCAAGCAAAACTCCCTGCATGGCATTAGCAGACAGAGGTGGATGTACAGAAACGGAGTTGTGTGCTCTTCAGTATTCCTCCACTTCTAACACAATGGAAATACTGGAGGAATATCATTTTAAGCCATAGCTCTGTGTCTTTTATCATTGGCAAATTGGGCATAGATTCCAGATACCAGGCAACCGACTAGTTCTGGAGAAATGAACAACAGAGACGCATCATGAACAGGGTGTAGCAACATACAGTTTTGAGTGTCTGTCACAGAGGGCTGACTGGCGCATATCAATGAGGCGAATGGAGCCCTTGCTGCTACTGTAAGCGAGCACATTGCAGTGTGTCGGGTGAAATTCTGCAGAGGTTATCACCTCTGTTCAATTGCAGAAGCACACACAAACAAACCCACAGTAAGTTGCATCTTGGATGACAACCACTTACTAGCAGTACAGTTTTGCTCTAGCCCAAGAAACTCAGTCCATCCCATCACCAGAAGCTGAATTGCACAGCTTCACAGAATATACCTGTGAGGTCCTCCATGTTGACTGGTTTAATATCAACAATGTTGAAGCTTTGATCACTAACTTCAAGGTTCCATAAGTTTACTCTCAAATCATCTGCTGAAATGAATGTTTCACAATCACTGCACAGGTATCATGGAACAAAAGCCCTGTCAAATAACAGATGAAAAATACTTGAGCCACAAAATAGCCAAACATATGCTCACTGCAGGATCTGTTGTGGAGATTGCAGAGAAATTTCTGGAACAACACATTGAAGATAACATGACAATGTGTGCAGTAATAACATTATGAGAGTTGCTCAAAAATTGTCAGTCTGTCACATTCATCATGAATGCCAGTGACAAGCTGCCATTACTACCCACTGACTCCATCAGCTGCCGATGGTAGGTATAGATAACTGTACTGTAACTAGCCCAAGATTTCAGACAAACTATTGTACAACCGTCTGCATCCTGAGTTTTTCTAGCATTTACAGAAGCAACAGGAAGACTTGGTCATGAAGTTCACCAGCACTTAAGAGGCATAACTAATCAAAAAAGGGAATAGTATCCTGATTCAAGCTGAAACAAGCTTCTGAGGTAAGCTTCCAGATCTCAGTTACATAACACTGAGTCCCACACCTGATTGTCAGACCAGATTGTATCGCAAGTCAACAAGTCTTAGGTAAGCATGAAATCCCACAACCTGGAAGATACATGTTTTAACTCACCTGTTGTTGGAAACAGAGTTGATATGGTATGCATGGGCATTGGCATACACTCTCCTACATCTGGCAACCAAAGCAGTCTCATTGCTCCAAACCTGGATTCAATATGATACAAGGGCAGTAAGTAGGAGAAATGCTGCTCAGTAGCAACTCAGGTCAAATTCCATTCAAGCTATCTGCCCAACCTCTTGAGCAGAGACAAAACCAAGACATCACCCACAGGTCCATGGATGTAGATCATTACAAAGCGCATGGTAAAGTGCAAGGACAGCTAACAGAGACTGCTGTGCAATCCTTGGTAATCTACAACCTCCAAAAGCATGTAAAACTCGACAAACTGTCTCTCCATGCACACTGTATAGGAAGCATAGACTAGAGGTGGAAGTGCTGATAGCATATGTACAGAAGTTGTGACAAAGACAAAGGAGGAACGATTTCAAAATGGAGGTAAATAACAACAACCAGGGGCAGATGTAATGATGGAATGCCGCCTGGTGGAAAATCAAAGTCACTGCCAAGAAGAGGAGGTCGTGGCACAGCTCCACCATTCATTGACAACCGAGGGGTAAAACCTCTTGGACCAAGGACAGGGCTGCTACTCACAGAGCTCCCATTCCCCAATCGCACAGCAGGATCTAGATTAAGATTAGAGACATTCTTTAACTTCTTCTCCGCCACCTGCAGCAGAGATTTACCAGGGTTTCAGACTCAGTTCAACATATCCTCTTGTTCCTCTATTTCTAAGAAACTGGATAACCCTTCTGAGAAGGAGGATAGACAATTCAAAGCCAATTATGCTATGAACACAGAAGACCACAACTACAGAGTGCTAGGAGAAAAGCTAAGAATCATCAAGCAAGCTACAAAATATCTCCAGAATGTTGCAGAAAGATCAATCATCACAAATTGATGTAAAGGCAGAATACTGACATCGTAGATGCTTGGAGACATACACCCAAGTCTTGTGTCAGAGAGACATAGACTGTGACAAACAACAGCCAGTTTGCAAAACTTGAATATAAAACCCTAAGCTGAATGTACCTTCCAGAGTTTGATGGTTTTATCATTTGTAGAAAGCAGCAGCCGAGCACCATTAGCTGTCTGGCACCACCTGATTTTATTGATCTTTTCTTCTATCTCCAAACTCTTCAAGTAGTCAAACTGCATTTCAAGTTAGCAATACAAGTTAACAGTACATAAATCCATGGCCACGTAGAAGATAGAAATTGAGGGTCTGCTGACCCAAAATTAGCTAGAACCAATCCTAAGGCTCTTCTTCAACCTTCAGCTCCTTCAAGTTCATCCTGTAATAGGGCATTCACTGATGCCCAGAATGATATGTGCGAGTATCACTTTCTCTCTCAAGCTTTTGGCTGACAAGGTTACAAAGCTCTTGTGCAGAAACTACTGTTCACAAACCCCTTCCACCCACATGAAGAGAGAAGTGAAGGATTACCTCTGGCTCATGACTTTGAAATTCAGTTGAATAGCGATATTCCGGATGCCTAGGACCCACCGAATCTGCCCTTTCCAACTCCCTTCGTGCTCGTTGCTGCCATGTGAAATCCATTGGAAAGCATTAGAAGGCAGGTTGAAGAACATATATACACTCAACTAGTAGTGAAACCCATCTCAACTAAATCAGAACTTGGAAGAGATGGATGTCTTACTTCTCTGCTGTCAGTTCTTTCAAATAGCACAACACGTCCTCCCCTGTCACCAGTTGCCAAATGCTCCCCACTCTTGTCAAATTCAATGGCAGAGATGATGTCCACTGCAGCACATCAATCAAGTGACATGTTAAATTCCCCACAATTAAGCATGTTCAGATTGCCACATTTCATTTGTTCTAGAGCTTGTTTCCAGCACAACAGTGGAATTGCATTTTGTACATTAGAAATGGTACATGTCGATTGAACAGGCACAAGAAAGGTGGAGACAGTTGAGTTCCTGAAGTGGAACGAGTGGCATCTACATTATCATCAACTTGTCCTGCATGAAAAGGTTCTTTTGAATCTGCATGCAACACAACTAATTTGAACTGGGGTTTGTCACAATGCAACCTGTCTACCTCCATCACAATTGTGTGCACATACCACAAGCCACAAGAAGCTCAGATCTATCTCCCCAATACGCACAATGTTGCTTAGGTCTATGCTAAGCACACCATGAGAGGAAATCTAAAAATCCTGGAACAACAGCCACAAAAATACTAGAGCTGTCTCTGTGGCTGTTGTTCTGTCAGAGTGTGAATGTGAAGTACCACCCTGAGCAGGTGCCACACCTCAGTTCAGCTGTGGCTTGAACTCTCATATTTTCAGGAAGCAGATGTAAAGCTTGTCCCAGGCAATCTGAAAGACCTAACGCTCAGCTTTTGTGTAAGGAACACAGATCATCACATTCTCCAAAAACTGGTTCAAAAAGCTTAACTGGGCATCATCACCATGTATAAGGCAAAGAATGGTGACATCACTGAAGAGTGATGCACAGAAGAAACGGTCACTCCATTCTTTAGGGCAAATACCTCCTTCTCAAGGTGGGTAACTGTTTACTGACAGAACCAAAGGAGCATCACAGTTCAGTAATCTTTCACCAAGAACTCAAAGGCACTTTACATTTGAGACATGTAGGGCAACTTTTCTGAGGAGGAAGTCCTACTGTAGATGGACTGACTATATTCGTGACATCTACTCACATGTCTGCAATGTGATCTGGACCCACAACCACTTCCAAGGTGGACATGACCACCAGCCACCACCCAGCTTGAAACTCAAAAGAAAACCAAAAACACAGGGGAAGGGAATGAATGTTCACAAAACAGTTTTTTGAACCATGAAAGGGAGGAGTAAAACTGCACACATGCTCACTGATCCTTCCTACTGTGGTCATCTAAATCTCTCTTGCAAGTCAAGCCCCTGGGGTTCTTACACATACATTGGAAGACCGCAGAATCCAGTAAACCCTCATTGTAGCTAGGTTACCCTCTTAAGAGCAACATGTAGAATAAACTCAGAGACCAAAGTTGCAAGATAGTTAGTCCATCCACCAGGCTCCACCTCCATTTCCCAGTCCAGCTCTATGTGGCTTGATGCTCAAGAAGATACTTAAAAACAAAACAGAGAAGAAAAAATATTCACAGAAGAAGCAACGACAACAACAACAACATACACATATAAATACCTTCTTGAACCTCTTCTCCTGCAGCACGCTCTCCAAAGACTTGAGAGAATTTCCACTCAAGAGCCGGCTGCGGCTGCCGCCCTCCTCCTCCTGCTCCGACTTGCTGACTCCCGGATGCGGGCGACCCACCACCTCCCGCACTCATCATTTCCCTAAGCCCTCCTCCACCGTAACCCTAAAATGGCTAAAATCTACAACAACTCACAACTACCAAAAAAACCCACAATGCTCTGGGAGCTCCCGCTCTTCTTCTACAACAACCACATTGCAACAACAACTACCACACTTCTCCCTCCCTCCCCTCTCTCCTCCATAGCTTCCGCGACATGAGCTCTGCTGCTGTTACTCCTGCTGCTAGATACCACCACCAAATCCATTCACAATTAGGTCATTGGAAAGCCAAGCAAAGCACCCAGCAGCCATGAAGGAAGGATACAAAACCAGCATGTACTAAAGATTGAATGATGCTGTAAAGCGCGACGACAACTACTAGAGCGGATGCACCACATCACAACCCCTCTCTTCTCCCAGCACTCCCCTGTCTTCCACCCCCCCTCCCCTCCCCACAACACACAAAACGCAACGACAACGCAACAACAACAACAGAAGAGGAGTCTGATCGCTCGTCAGCCACTCCTCTTCTCTAACCTAGTGAAGGTGCATGCCCGCTGCCCGTTTCTAAATTTTTTTTCTGCCATGCCCTCTGCCCGCTTGTTTCTTGCTGGCTTTCTTGCGCCCCTACTGCTTGCATTAACACACACACTTGGCGTATTTGTCCGCACCAGGAATTCTGGAATCTCCCGGGTCTTGTTCTTCATGATCAAAAATCTTTGCACATTTCTGCACTTGCTTCTTCTTCTTTGTTTCGCTCTGCTGTTTCTTGTTGCCTGCATGCATGTGTCTCAAGAATCAGAATCCAAAGCTCTACAATCCCATTGAATGAACAGCCCACAGCTCTTACAGAATCTATTCAACCCATTTCTCTAAAAAAATCTGTTCAAATCTGTTCAACCCATAGTTCTCTACTCCATTTTAACCCATAGTTTAAAGAATCTCATCTACTGAATCGATTTCTATAGAATTCATTCAATCCATAGTTCTGGAATCCATTTAATCCATAGTTTTAGAATCCCATCTATTGAAACCATTACTACAGAATTCATTCAACCCATGGTTTTAAAATTCCATCTATTCAAACCATTGTTATAGAATTCATTTAACCCATGGTCTCAAATCCATTTAACCCATAGTTTTAGAATCCCATCTACTGAAACTATTGTCATTCAACCCATAGTTTTAGAATCCCATATATTGAAACCATTGCTATAGAATTCATTCAACCCATGGTTTTGGAATCCATCTAACCCACAATTTTAGAATCACATCTATTGAAACCATTGCTTATAGGATTCATTCAAGCCATAGTTTTGGAATCTATTTAACCCGTAATTTTAGAATCAATTTATTGAAATCATTGCTATAGAATCCACTCAACCCATAGTTTTGGAACCCATTTAACCCATGGTTTTAGAATCTCATCTATTGAACTATTGCTATAGAATTCATTCAAACTCGTAGTTTTGAAATCCATTTAACCCATAGTTTAAAATTCATCTATTGAAATCATTGT
>Ga0116228_10004150_pt1 | contig 12796 bp, 16 predicted proteins | sample S1TSphfallax_2_FD_89694 | JGI IMG/M metagenome (GOLD analysis project Ga0116228, IMG submission 89694) | Host-associated microbial communities from peat moss isolated from Minnesota, USA - S1T2_Fc - Sphagnum fallax MG | ecosystem: Host-associated > Plants > Peat moss > Unclassified | place... | reverse complement strand
TCACCTGGGCTCAGTAGAGTCACACTTGAATGTTTTTGAGAGTGTAAGGGTTCCTTTTGTTTGTTGGAAAAGTATCAGCAGAGGATGTTCCTGTCAATCTTTGTTCTTAGTTCGACTCTTTCATGTTTTTGTTCTTTGCAGTTCTTGAATCCTTATCTGGAAGTTTTTCTTTGACTTCGAGGAAAAGTTTAAACCTTATTCTGAGTTTCTTAATTGTGTGTATGGAGATTTCTCAATTCTCATCAGAGTTTCACGGGAGTCATGAGGATCAGCACTGGGATGTGAAATATTGTGGATAATGTTTTACTCACAATATGTTGTGGTGTAGCACACAATCCGTTTGCCCTGGTCTGGTTATGTGTGAGAGGGGTTGGAGTCCAGTTTTTAGGGTTTGGTTATTGGGGAAATGATGGTTGGAGAAGTATATCTCTGTGTTTATGACAAACTAAATGTGTAGGAATATGTTCCAGCACGTGTCCAAGCCAGTTCTGGAAGTGTGCAACAAAATTTCAGGTTGGCATGGCTATGGCACTTGAGGGAATGCCATGCATTGACATGAGGGGTATATGAAGACTACCAGTCATTTGTTCTGGCATTGGAAATGGGATAGAGTGGAAGAGTTTGCAGTCTTGATGTTGTTTGGTGTATGTGCAATAGCTGCTGTCAATGTTGAGATGACTCATGCCTTGTTTGCTGAATATTAGGGTGTGCAGCAGGGGGTCCAAGCACAGTATTCTTACTCTTCGAGTTCATATGCCAGTCAGCAAGTAGCTGCTCCTCCATCTGCTGCAAGTGCTTCATATGGCCAACCACAACAAGCATATTCTCAACAGGCATACTCGCAACAGACATATGTGCAGCAGGTGAGATTTCTAACCACTATTTTATGAGAAAGTTCCATTTTAGTAGGTTTTTCTGACTCTGTGGTATTGCCTTTTTCACCCTGTTAATGTGGATGCACTACTCCTTGTGATTTGCAGCAACCTACAGCTGCTTCTGTGCAAGGAGGTTATGCAAGCACTGCTACATATGGCGCTCCAGTTGCAGCTGCACAACCCAGTGCTCAGCAACAACAGCAGGTGGCCTGGTCTCAGCAAGCATCTGTCCAGGGAGCTCAGCAGGCAGACCATTCACAAGGCACTTATGGTCGAACTTCCACTGGTGTGACTTCACTCCCGGCTACTGGGGGTGGTTCAGTCAATTCAACTTCACAATATGGGGGTCAGTATGGGGCAGTCTATCCTTCCCAGAGTGCCAGTCAACAGGTATTATCACATCACTGCCTGGTTCATTCTTCACGACTAAAATTTGAGTCATTTAATTTTATCACTGATTGAATATTATGTAGATTTGCAGCTAGATACAGCCAAAAATCTGGAACAGAAAGTTGAAATGGTTGTGTCAGGAGAGGACAGTAGTAGGGGGCTCACTTTTCTTGGGGATAAACACACTCATTTACTGGGGCTTCAGATCCTACCTTGTCTGGGGCTTGATCTGAAGATCTAAGGTGCACAAACTAGTCCCAGATTTTAGTCACAGGTTGGTGCATGATATTGAGGAGGGTTCTGAGCTTTAGCAATGGACTACAGTCCATCTAGTGTTTTCCAAGAAGGTTTGTCATATTGACAGAATAAAGGGAGTGATCCTTAGAATGTTGCTGGGTGTCATAAAGGATAGTAAGGTACATTGGTGAGGAAAATGTAGATTTGTAGTTCTGAAGTGGATATTGTTCTTGTTTTCTGAGACAGCTACTGGGAGCAAGTGGTAGAGTAGTTACAGCTGCAGATGATTACCAAGCCCAGACTGTTGCATCTCGGGGATCAGCAGCTTATGGAGGCCCTCAAGACAGCAGGGCAACCATAGCTAGTGGAGCTTCCTATGTGGTTGGTGGGGCACCATCAGGCAGTGTCTCAGGTGTCTATGGTGCCTCAGATACCTCAAAATATGGAGAGGCTCCAAAATATGCTGAGTCCGGGAAATATGGCGATTTGGCAAAATATGGGGACAATGCAAAATATGGTGGCACTTCATCAACTGCTGACTATGCAGGGAAGGGAAGTGATTATGGAGTTGCCACATCACCCTCAACCTTTGGCCAAAAGCCAGCTGCTGACCCATATGGGGCTAACTATGGTCTCAAGAGTTCAGAATATGCAGTGCCTGATCGGGGTCAATATGCACAAACACAGAGTGCATATGGGCAGGCTGATACACGGGATGACACTGCCCGAAGGTATCAGGATGCACATGCTGCAGCGGCTGCTGCCCAACAAAGACAGGTTAGTCATAATCCTGGGAGCTTGCACCCATTTATATGTTTACCACTTATGTCACCTACTCAGCAGCACAGTTGCATACCTCTTGCTGCATCTTGTGGTCTCATGGTATTTACAACCTGTTTGCTGGTTACGTTGTATTTCATGTGTGGCAGCAGCAGCAGCAGCAGCAACAACAACAACAACAACAGCTTCAGCTTCAGGAACAGCAAGAGAAGCAGGTACATACTTGTTCTCTTTCTCTTGGTGCCACAAAACTTCTCCAGTAGTAGCATTCTTTTCATTTTTCTGCTCTTCCTCTTTGATGACCATCTTATCAGGCTCAAGTTTAGTCATCTGTGACACTGGCTGTCAGAGTGTAATGAGCTGGATGATGGCAGGCTCAGCTTCTCAGACAGCAGCAAGCTATTCAGGCACAACTGCAAACATCCATGATCAATCGAGCTGGAGCAGGTTCTCCCTTAGAGGGTGCCACCAGGTATGTACTGTTTTCCTATTGAACACATGGCTGATAGTTTGCTGAAAATGACGCAAGTTTCTCTAATTCAGTTGAACTGAGGATAAAGAATTAGAACATTCCATCTTGTTGCAGCTCTCCTTTACAATCAGTTGTACTGACTGTGGAGTTGCCACCATCTATGTTGTATTAGGCTAGCTATTAGTTTTGATTAGCGTTCCTTGTTGAGGATGTCCATCTATGGCTAGAATTATGGATGTTCATATTCAATTGTGCTTTTTTGACATTCATTTTGAACTTCAGAGCTCAAGGAGATTATCTTGGTAGAGGTGGAGGCGGACGAGCAGGAACTGCACAAGAATATGTGGCCAACCCAAGGGCGATGCCTGGAGGAAACTATGGGCCCAGTCGAGTTGAATCAGAACTGGTAGCCCAGTATGGAGGCGGGCGGAGTGGTGCTGGTGGTGCATCAGCTTATGCAGGAAGCCAACAAGCATCAGTCTATGGAGGCATTGGTGGTGGAAGAGGCCTTGCAGGTATATTTGCCCTTCAAGTCAGTCATTTCTGTCTGTGGGAAAAGAGGGAAGTTTATGTGCATATTGTTGTAATTCAGCCAGCCAGAGTTGGCACCTGAAAAGACAGTTGACTCGTGGTGAGTTTCCTAGTTTACTTTGCGGATCATCTTATGAAGGAACTTGATTATGTGATGTGACAGGCCAAATCTATGGTGGTCAGCCTGCAATGGGATATGGTGGTGTCCAACTGCCCCCAGGTCGTGATTATGGTGCTGGCCGAGGAGCTGGAGGGGGCTTCTCAGCCCAGAGAGATGGCTACGCCCGCTCTGACAGACCCAGCATTGGTAGCAGCCGTAATGATGATCGCCGGGAACAGCGACCTGTGTTTCATGTTGGCGATCGACACTATGATGATAGCAGCCGACGTAGAGATCCTAGAGAACGAGGGCGCAGCAACAGCAGTCGTGTCGGAGTTGGAAGTGGTAGGGGAGGAGGCCTAGGTGGCACTGGTGGTGCTGGGGGGTTCGAACGTGAGGAGCGAGACAGAGTGAGGGATAGAGATAGAGAGCGACGAGAAGATGACAGGAAAAGGGACAGAAGCCCTGGGTTGCGGGCTTCTCATGACCGAAAGATGTCACCAGGTGGTGATCGGGAGGACCGAGGCCGTAAAGAATCTCCTCGTCGGGAACCCTCTTACAGGTGAAACTCAGATATCTATGGTTTGTACACCATGCAGGCTTTGGTTGTGTATATAGTGATATTTGCTTTAAATGACTTGTGTCTACATATTGGTGGGGAGTCTGTTTACTTTGTATAGTCCCCTGATTTTCTTCTATGTAGGCCTATCTATGCCTTTGTCTTAGATTCTTGCTTGCTACTGGGATAACCTAAACTGATATGAAGCTCACACTCACAGGTGTATGCAGCTTGAATGAGGAGGATACTATTTACATTTGTGTTATTGGTTTTGTCTCTCCAGTGCTAGAAAATATTATGACTGTGTCTTCCCATTGCATCTGGAAATTTCACAGGAACTCTTGACACAAATGTTTGTATAATGGTTTATCAGGTGGATTATTATATATTTAACTACACCAATCAACAGGAGGAAACTTCCTGGATTTCTTGAATTGGGACTCTTGGTTTACACTAATTCTTGACGTGTGCAAAGTGGGGAAGGGATAGAGGTTTGAAAATTTGACACTCTTTGTGTGTTGTCATCAGGCATACATCTCCGCTGAAAGAGAAGAGGAGAGAGTACATTTGCAAGGTCTGTTTACATGTCCTCTTCTGTTGACTTCTACTTTAATGGTAGCCACACTGAGGTGCAAGTAGCATTGCAATGCTGCAGTAAAGTGAGCACAAGAATCTCTTGGAGGCAGACGCAGGAAATGCTACATGAAGAGTTAGTTCACTACTGTAGCCATGTTGTCACCTGCAATTCACTCAACATGCAACAAATTTGTTTTGGAGGGCTACAGAAGTTTGTTAGGATGACTATACTGGTGTGGTGGATTTCTGTATACCAGATAATAGGTTATGGATTGCCTAAAGGATGATACAAAAGCTGCAAATGTCATTGTGGAATTGCAGATTGAGCCTTACAGTTTGGTGGAGGCAGAACGAGATTATCTATCTGTTTGCAAGCGCTACTCCAAGCTCTATGTGGTGCCTGAGTTTTCAAAGGTATGTTCCCATTTACACCATGCCTCAAAGTTCTCTCATCCACAGTGTAGCTGTGAGAGTTAAATCTGACTGTAACACCAAGTGAGTTGTTCTCTGTGTGCATATAGTAAGACAAATGTGAACATGGTTGCAAAGATTTGCTTTGCTTTCAACAGTCATTGAAAGCGTCAAGTTGCATTGAGATGAATATTACTGGGCTTTGCAGCAGTGTGTGGGTAGCACTTCAGTGCTTCAAGGCTCATAGGATGTGAGTGTGCACTGAGCAGTTGACTGTTGTTCAGTGTTTCCCTGCTTCTCACTGGATATTTCTTCTTGCAGCTTGTAGCGTGCTGGATGGGGAAGGAGGCAGGGGTGTCTCTCAACTCTTTTATCAGGTCTGTCCTTCGAAACATCTTCCTCATCAGCCAGATAATTTGAGCAGTTGTTGGGTGCTTGTCTACTAATATGGCAGATTGGAGCTGTTGTCTTTTGGGTAACTCACGATCCTAGAACTACAGTGATTCTCAAGTGCTGCTGCACATGTGGCATCTGACATGATATTCTTACATCACCAGACAAGGAGAAGTCTGCATTGTTGTCGGATATTAGAATTTTTCAGGAAATCTGCATCTTTCACAGCATGGATTGGACATTCATCAGCAGGTCAATCATGTCATTTCTGCAGAGCATGCATAGCTTTTATGTTGAATTTTACCAGTGAAGCATTTGTGCTGATGTTGTCACCAAAACTACCTCTGACACTAATCTCCATTATTCACAAAATATTTCTGGCAATTTGCCACTGGTGGGTCATCTTCACAAAACAAGATACATGACAATACATTCCAAAGATGATGCTCATATCTGAGCTGTTACTAAGCTTGTACTGGCAAGTTGTAAGAAAGCTCAACCCCCGCATGAATGAAAAGAAGGCAAATGCAACGCTGTACTGCAGTGAGGTAGGATTCTTGGGGAAATGCTGACGCGTGTCTCAGCATGATGCGCATATTTATTCCCCGTTGATCTGACATGACACATACCAACTGTTCTCCTGGAATGGGATTTGCCACAGCTTTGAGCACGAGGCTGTAGACATAGAGGATGAGGGCGAGTCCAGTAAGAAGACCCCACCAATCATCTCCGACAATGCGTTTTCTTCAGCTTCGGCAGTCACTCTTACTCCTGATGAACCAGCGCTACAAACTACCATATGGAATTCAAAGGTAAAATGGGAAAGTTACTTGACAGCTGGCCTTGCAGATGGCAGATACCCTGGGGTGGCCACCACTGCCTAGGGCATAATGGAACCGTACAATGGTTTGGACTAGTAAGTAGATGGATTTCATGGTGATTGTAAATCCACTGCTGCAAATCTAGGAATTTCATTCTAAACACTCACCTCTTCTGTTCATGTATGTGTGTGACCGTGCATTCGAATTGAAGTCATGGTGACCTGCCAAAACTCTGGTGGGTTGAAGACTTAGGAGGCATACCAAGTTCCTTTATTCTTGTCTCTTTGTCTGCCTTCACAAATCAGTATCTCTCTTATGTGAACTCTGTTTCTAGGTTTATAACAGGGACACAGGTAAAAAGCATGCAGCTGGTGGTCTGTAGATGTCTGCAAGGACAATTTCTTGTTCCACGCTTGAAAGCAAACTGCCAAACAGATACCATACTTGTGATCTGTTCTCTGTTGTTCGCAGTGTCACAATGCAATGGACCTCCTCTGTTGATTGCTCAAATTTCAGAGCACTTAGCACTCACTCTACTCTGGCCTCTATACTCTCAAGGGATTTGAACAGCTTACTGCTCTATGTAAAGGTAATGACAGTGTGGCATGGTGGGTGTTTGCAGGTCATGTTGATGAGTGGGTTGACTGCTGAGGCTTTTGCTGAGATTGTGTCTGAAAAGAGCATGGAAGACAAGCCTACTCACCTTCATAACCTTCTCAAGTTTGTTGCACTTCGTAAGGATAGGAGTGCCATCATGGCTGCTGGAGGCATCTGGGACCAGGATCTGGATGGTGGTAACCCTGCCACTGATGACAGTGCCTTGATTCGGACTGCAATCAGGTTCACCAATCATCCCATAGTTTCTTGCAGTTTTGTTTTGTTGTGTTGTTGTTCTGTGTCTTAGACCTTATGGCTATTGTGTTTCATTTGGATCAGCAGAATGAGCCAAAGTATCTAAACCAGTGTAACATTGAGACTCTCCCTGGAAAACTTTGAACCAGATTGTGGGGAGAAGCTATTCCTCTCCGTGCCTCTCCATGGCAGCAATTGTAACTTTACATGGGGCTTGTTGCTTCACAATGTACCTCCTGTTGTTTGTAAGCATTACATTGTGCATCTATCAAGCTCTCAAGAGCTTCTTGTGTTCATTTTGGTTTTGTCATACCTTACTCAGTGGTAACCTTTAAAGTGTTATTGTGGATTTTTCTCTGGAATCTCATAGATCTATGTGTCTCAAGCTGGCAACAGGACAGGAAGAGTCAGCTTTTTGAGTGGTATGTATGCAGGTGCACCAAGGAGTCTACCCAACTCGACTTAAGTGGATGCAAGAGTTGGATTCGTGTTATAGAGGTGCTTGATGATAATCACATGCTCAATAGCAGTCTATCTCTTATCTGAAGTTTTGCTAGGTGCATTCTGTTCAATATCATCATTGGAAATGCAGAAGACAATCTTCCTTTCACCCTTGATTTGCAATTGCCTTGAATGGTTTGAGAATATGCTGTGCGCATCCTGGTATCTTTAGATCAGTTCTGTACATGCATGAGATTTGGTCGGGGTATGAGTGCTTCTGCAGATGTTGGTCAGTCCTGAACTGAAGAGTAAATATGGGGCTGAAGGGGACAGATGGCAGGCATTGTCAGTAACAGAGACTAATGGGATGTCTGGTGCAGGTTCACTACAATAGAGTGGCAGAAGATGGCATATCAAGCCATAAGGAGATCACAGTCATGTTTCTGCCAAATCTATCTGACTCTATTCCAATTATGGAGGTTGGGCAAGCACAGTCAAGTGAGCAACAGCAGGCTAAGCTAGAGCATGACATTGCAGACAAGAATGAAAAGGTTTGTACCATCAAAGAGGCCTCTCTTTTTCATGACCAGCTTGTGGAGAGGGAAGTCAAAAGTCACAATGTTGTCTTTGTCTCTCAGACATGTGTTGTCAGTTTCTTATGCTACAAAATCCATTTTTCTGAGTGGGCCAGAAGTGCATGCATCCTTTTGGGTATGGGTTTGTTGCCATTGAGAGTACATGTAACTGTATTTAAAGGAGGAGTTTCCTTGATTATCTGGTTAACAGCTCAGAGAGCCAGTACGATCAGAAATCTCCAACAGCAGAAGTCCTGAGAGCTTTGAGGGGAAGGAAGAAGATGATATCCAGATTTCAGCTTGAGAAGCTAATTCCCAGACAAGAAAAATAGTGAATGTACTCCAGAAGGCAGGGGATTAGAGCATGTATCTAAATTAATGCTACATCATTTTTGGTTTTACTGGATTGCCATTGTACCACCAGAGGTATTGAAGGATTGTATTGCTTTTGATCCTTAATGTGTCTGCAGGAGGCCTCTGAGAAGACTGAGGTGTCCAAACAAGGTAGCCTTTCTTTGTCTTCGCATATATTGAGACAGAATTCCCTATGAGTTTTCTCCTGAGTAGAAAAATGTAACGTAATATCCCACTACCTGCCAGTTTTATGGTTTTGGATTGAAGACTCTTGTTGTTACATCAAAGATAGCACAGTTCTATTGACTTGTGTATGTATGGAGGATAAAATTAGCCTGCTCAAGGGGTGACTCAACCTTTCCAAGCTGATGTTCAGGTTGTGTGTTCAGGTAGTTTGTATGCTTTAAGTCTTACAGAAATTGGTAGTGAATCATTGTTTTTACTGAATTCTTGGTGGGTCCAGGTGAGGTGAATGGTGTCAAAGATGAGAAAGAAGTGGAAGCTTCAGGAGAAGTAGACATAAGCAAGGAGGCAAATGAGGAGGATAAAAACAGTGAGAAGCTGGAAGATAAAAATGACACTGTGACAACAGGTGCTTCTTCTAAGGCTTCCAAGGTGGATGTGGAAGTTGAAGAGGTGAAACCAGTGCCCAGCATTGTGCTCAAAACTAAATGTACCAAAGCTTCAAAGGTATGTGCAATTTAAATGTCCATTAAGCAGTGAGTTTCTTTGTATCATTGCATTGATATGGTTGGATCCAACAACTGCCAAAAGCTCCCTGCCAATGTGAGGTCTTCTCCTGCCTCACATGTGCAACCTACTCAGATAATAGCACCCAACCCAGTTGTACAAAGACAATTTTTTTTTGAATCTCTCTCTTGCAGAAATTGTTTGCTATGACTCATGCTATTTGTAATGCAGTTGCGATCAATGACTATCTCCTTAGATGGGCTGTTGGATTATGATGAGGAGGATAGGGAGGAGTGCACATTTGAGGTACACTCTCAAACTCTTTACAGAAGTATAATTTGTGTAGTAGTGTTTTGATGCCTGTTCAAGTTCTGTCTTGATGGAAGGTAAATGTCTTCATCCAAGTGATCAGTCAGAGTACACTCTGCTTGTGATTTTTCATTCCTCTATATACTGGCTGATCATGTTGGTTTTGTGACCAGCTCTCTCTATTTGCAGAGGTGTTTCATGAGTTACTGCAGTTCAAAATGGGAAGCCGTATTCTGACAAGTTTAGAGGTATACTCCTCTGCTCTGGTTACAGCCCTTGTCACTTTTGGTGTTTATCTATACCCACCATCAGGAGCTGATGAAGTCAAGTGGGAAGTAATGCAACTAGTGGATGCTATCTACAATGAAGGTGATCGTCTCATACTTTGTGAATGCCACTCACAAAGTTATGAATCCACACCTGTGTTGTGTATGATTTGGTTCGATCAGAACTGACATGACATTTGTTTTGTAACCTTAACGTGTCTGTAGTTATCTGTGCAATAGTCACATGTGTTTTAACTTGGGTCAATCTGTTGGAGCAATGATTCCATGGCCTCTTGAAATGAATCCTAAATACTTCCAGTACTAAAGTTGTAAAAATGAGGAACTGGTATATGGAGGGTGACTCCTTCATTACAAGTCATTTGTCATGTGCTACCCTGATGTTTATTGTCTTGTGTGGGACATGGTAGGCACTACGAGAGCAAAGCTCTTACCGTCGAGCAAAGAGTCACAAGCACCATCTTGATCTGGACAAGAAGATGGAGGCAGAGGGTTCTACTACTCAGCGAAAACGCAGCAAATTTTCAGACAAGCCAGATGTGGTTGAGGAGAAAACAGAGGTGGAGTTGAAAATTGAGGAGCCAGCTATCAAAGTAGAGGTGAAGGTGGAGGAAAATGGAGTTGAGGAAAAAACATTTGATCAGGAGGATATCAATAAAGTTGTTGAAGGTGACATGGCCACAGCTGGAGACCTTGAAATGGAGGTGAAAATTGAGAAGGCAAATGGTATTGAAGAATCTGAGAAGAGTGTGAAGGATGCAGACACAGAAATGAGTGAAGCGCCAGCAACAACTGAACCTGCTGTGAAGGTTAGATGTATATTCTGACCACTGGCCGTGCAAATGAGGCAAATGGAAGGCTAAACTGCTTTCCCATTTCAAGCCAGCTTGTTGTCCATTTGGAGTTTATTTCATTGTCAGTGAACACAAGCTATGGTAATGGAGGAGACTTAATTTTCAGATATGATCTGGATGTTTGTGAAGACTGGTTCAGACAACTGTGCGAGGCAACTTCAATGATTACCGAGGTTGCTGCACTAATGAAGAAATCTAAAATACTTGAAAATGGTTATGAAAAGCATCTATCGACAAGGTTTGTGTGATAAAGCTGACCTAAATATAGTGATTTGGTTCTAACAGGTTGAGAAGGTGGAAGAGCGCAGAGTGAAGAAGGTTCTTGTGGTTGACCAAGAATTGCTCCAGGCGTATCGGTACTTTGACAAGAACAGAGTTGGATACCTCAAGGTGTGTGACCCATACAAATGCTTGTTGTGCAGTCTACTATTCTATCCTACCAACAGAAACATGCACCATGACAGTTTTTTCTCACTATTCTTCCAATCTGAAAATGTCACGTAAGAAACCTGGATGTCTGAACCTGTGTTAATGCCTTGAGCAAGGCATTGGGTTTTGTGTAGCTGTATCTTATGTAGCTTTGTATGCTGATGGAAGTAATTCATTGGCCATCCTGCAGTCAGAGGATTTGCGGCGGCTCTTACACTGCCTGGGCAAGTTCCAGTCACACAGGAATGTCAAGGTAAGTGCTACCAGCTCCTCCTACCTGTTATAATGTCATTGTGACTATTTTGTGGAATACAGTTTGTCATCCAAATGTGAAATGAATCCATGTCTTTATGTGATCGAAGAGTGTGTTCTTCACACCTTGCAGTTGGGAAAGTATATATGCGAATTCACACCATGAGGTTGGAAATGGCAGGATTTGGTAGGCACTGCAGTAACAGAGAGCAACAAGTCTTCACGGGATGAACGCATAGTTTACAGGAGCTTAACAGAGAAGGAAGAGGAGGTGGATTTGGGAGCAGCTGAGTAGGTCTTCCTAGAAGATGATCTTTTGCTTTTTGGGCATGCTCTTTTTTTACTTTTGTGAGAAATTTCTGACTTTGAGTTATGTACTATTTTCCCGAAAGTACCACTGTTTTAGTTTTTTTGTCAACTCAACCAGAGACCAAGAAACAACAATTCTGAGGTTCTGAATGTGCACATTACACCCTCAGGTTCAGGGTTGATTTTGAGGGGGAGTCTTTGTGAATTGAGACATTTAACTATTGCAGTTAAATTGTCCATTTTTAACTATTCCATTTAGCAGACTCACACAAGGAACATGAAACTGCTTGTCTGAAACAGACCCCAAAGTTTGTCATTTTTTGTACCCTTGAAATCAATTTGGCTACTCTATCTGGAACCTTTCTTATCTTTTGGAGTGAGGATGAGAGAAGAATCAGATGATGGTCCATTTTGATCTCTTTCTTGGAAATTAGTTATGGAAGCCTGGAGTGTCAAACCCAAAACTCTAAAATCCAGTTGGACCAGAGGTCTTGTTCTTTGTTATTGAAGCCAGAAGATGTTTGACAGCAGGCCATGTGAAGTGTAGCCACTCTCCTTTTCAACTGTGGGAGATCCTTTCAGTTCTTGTCTGGTCAACTTCTGAGACTGACAATGACCCGGTGATGGAAGAAGACATCCAAACACATGCTTGCAAGGTTTGGCTGGGCAATATACTTGCCTCTGCTCTCAGCCCTGTGATATCACCATCAGAAGGTCCGTGTGATCTATACACCTAGGAGCTATAGTCCACTACAGTTTTTTGGATTGCAGTATGCTCTTTGCAGTCAAACAAAAGATATCTGGGTCGGCCATGAGCCATGGTCCGCCACAGTTTATTGTATGCTAACAGGAAATATACTCCTTCAGTCAAACAAACCACATCTGGGTGGGCCATGAACCCAGCAGGATGTTCTGTGTTTAAAACATCCGTTGCAGGGTGGGGTGGCTGGCTGGGCCCCTCTTGGTTGGCAGGGCAGAGTAGTTGCGGTTTCTCTGTGGGTGAACCTTTCCCAGCAGACCAGCTTTGGGGCACCTTGGATTCCGGCCTTGCTTGCAATGAGTTGTTTTATTCTGATTCCCCGGGAGAAATAGTAGGAAATAACTGTCAGCTCTGTGTTTTGTGTCAATTGCTGGAATTTGACAGAAATGGTGTTATGATTTGTTGCTGCAACCAGGCCTGTGATGGACTATGTGTTGGGATGGTCTTTGTTTGTAATAGCAGCATGCCTGACATGCCTGACATGCCTATACATATTCTCAGTAACACTTTCACACAGATTTTTCATTGAGTTTTTTGGGTTC
>Ga0116228_10004147_pt1 | contig 12798 bp, 3 predicted proteins | sample S1TSphfallax_2_FD_89694 | JGI IMG/M metagenome (GOLD analysis project Ga0116228, IMG submission 89694) | Host-associated microbial communities from peat moss isolated from Minnesota, USA - S1T2_Fc - Sphagnum fallax MG | ecosystem: Host-associated > Plants > Peat moss > Unclassified | place: USA... | reverse complement strand
TTTAGCCATAATGTTTAACCATTAGATTTAGCCACTAGGTTTAGCCATTATGTTTAGCCATTAGATTTAGCCACTACTTAGTCACTAAAGGTTTAGTCAAAGTTTAACCATTAGCTAGGTTTATCAATTGGATTTAATCACTATGTTTAGCCATTAAATTAAGCCACAAGATTAAGCCATTAAACTCCATTAAGTTTAACCACATGATTTAGCCATTAAGTTTAACCTAATTTTAATCATTAAGTGTCACCTAAGTTTAGTCACTATGTTTAGTATGTGAAATAAATGTGTGAAATAAAAAAACTTGACAAAAGTTGAACACCTTTGATGGGTAATCCATTGGTATTTAAGCCTTGGATTATCAATTTGAAAGTTTGGGGTTTCAATTTTTTATACTTGCAACCTATGTGCATGCTTAAAAGGTTGTGGTAGGTAGACTAAAGTAAGGTAGTTCAATGAAGTTTGGTTAGGTTAAATTAGGTTAGGTAGCCTACATTAAGCTAGACTAGCACCTATGCACCTAAGTGCCTTTTCTCGACTTACATAGACCAATTTATTACCTACCTACCTATCATTTTAAAATATATAAATCCAAAAAATGATTTCATTTTAGGTATAAATTTGATATAATCAAATGGTCCACTATTTGTTAGTCAAATAGTCAATCATTTTGTTAATCAAAACAACAAGGTTCAAATTAAGTACCTAGGGTTAATCATAGAAATCATGAACTTGAAAGGATGAAAATACTCACAATCATAACATAATTGTAGAGGTGACCAAAAACCATTCACAATTCAACTATAGTTGCAAAAACAACTTTGGACAGTTGGATGCAACAACTAGTTGCAATGTGAGATTTCTTCTAATCTACTTCATGTTCAATATTTAACTATTCCTAGTTGTATTCAATTTTCAGTATGAGAAAATGGGGTGATTTACAATTGGCCTTGAATTGGGTTTTTGAAATGTTATCACCATTTGCAACTCATTGCAACTCAACATATTTTTCTATGAGCATGAAAGTTATCAAACAAGTTGCATGAATTACAACAAATGTAACTCACCATGTGTGAAATTATATACATATGCAACTCATGCAACTCAATTATGATTATGTAGGAACAACTATTGTGTAATTCTAGTGCAACTAGTTTACAACTATAATGGTAATGTCATGTTGACAATATTTTTTGTTAATCCATCAAAATTTGACATCTGGCACTACGGGGATTTTTTAATGAAAATTATTATTTTTTGAAATTTTGATTTCCACTATGTTCATTTTATATGGTCTTAGATGGTGACATGTGGCATAATAAAAAATTTCCACATAGCATATTATAAAATTGATAATTTTATGTTTTTGTTTTTAGGGTTAAGTTTTTTTGAGCTCATCCCAAACTAACACATACATTTTAACGTGAACACAAAAGAGGAAACCTTCTTCATTTAATTTGTGAGATGAAATTCATGGACAAAACATATGGGTTAAATATTTTAATTGCACATTAGTCGCAAATTGGGTTACATTTGAAAACATTTCTTTCACATTCTTTGTATTTGCTTTTAATTTTATAAATTGTACAACTTAATAAGTAATTATTTGTTAATTGTATTTTTGAACTAATAATCTAAAATATTAATTTGAATTAATCACTCTAATTCAAATAATTAATTATTTGAACTACAAATACTTTTATTGATCAACCTAATTAAAAAATAGTTAGTTAGTTAATTATTGATAATTTAATTATTCGATTTAATTAATTAAAAATCATTTTAATTAGACTGATTAGTTCAAGTAACTATTAATTATTTAATTTAATTCATTATCTCATAGTAATTAATTAAATATTAATTAATATGTAATAATTAATAATTTATTGGAAAAATAATAATTAAATATTAAAGATCGAATATGAAAATATTAATTTACTAATAGTTGAACAAAAGTTACAAAATAATGGGAAAATAATATTTTTATAGTGGTACATAGTGGCATAGCTAATGGTACCAATGGAAATTAGACTTGATAAGTAGGTATAAGTGTCATATTCAATGGGTGGTGAAAATGTGTACACATGGCATGATCATATGTGTCGACATCATACACTAGTTGTAATGTAGTTGCTAATTGGATGTTGCATTTACATTAATTGTAATGTAGTTGGCACACATAGCCAAAATGTAATTTGTCAAAAAATCAAGCATGATTGATTACGTCTATTTGTATGATGTGTATATTACACCATATAGGTGCCCCATTTGCAATTAAGTTACAATTACATACAAATCTTTGATTTTCTAATGTGACATTTTATTTATTAGTTGCACATGTTTCCATGCTTTAGTTTTAGTGTAGTTGTATATTAGTTGTTTTTGAACTCTAGTTCCAATGCAATGTGGTGTCAATAGACATGATTTTTCATAGTGTTTATGTATATGAAATTTCTCCTTCCACTTGGATTTCAATTTTGAGTTTGTTAGAAATGCTTCAATATGTTTTTGTTACATGTTTTAATTAAATTCTTGTTTGAATTTTTTAACATAATTTTGTAATTAATCAAACAAGGTCAATATATGACACAATGCCCTTTGATTGAAAAAGTTTGTCATTCTATATTTGAAAGAATTTCCAAGTTTTTTCATTTATTTAAACTTGATTTTCGTTATTTTTATTCATTTATGGTCAAATGGGTTCAATATGATAAAATTTGGAGCTACCCTAATTAGGTGATGAGGAGGGATGCTTGTTGACTATGCATAATCAAATGATGTGAACATGATTAAAATTGGGACATATCTTAGGATGTCATTTTCATGGGTGTTATGTTTTGGTATACATATGGAGATTTTAAATTTGCAAGAAACAAATTGTCCAATTCCAAGATTGGGATTTTTTGACACACCCATGACTTATCACTTTGTGGTATCAATCATAATTTACAATTTTATGCCAATGAAAATTTAAAAACGTGAGATGTGTTCCATAACTTTCCATGATTGGAACAAGGGGCAAGAGCTTTAAGATAATTATTAGGATAATATGATGCACTTCATGGGCACCTTGATTACACAAAATTGTTTAATGCAATTTTAGCCCAAATCAAATTCAAGCTATTTGAACTCACATAGACTTGGGTAGTCGGAAACTATATAACACAAAAAAGACTGTCACAATTTTAGTTTTCTAGTTATTGTTGCATAAAATTTAAATGCTTATTGGATATCACAAAACAAGATGAAGTATTTCAACAATGAAAAACAAATTGCAAGAAAATAATGAATGGTCCACCTTAGAGGACTTTAATATGGACTTATCATTTCATAATTTGAAATATAAATATAAATATAATGATCTACATTTTTACAATTACATATATGAGTTCATACCACCATAGTTGAAACCTTTATTAATACCTTGATTAAAGATTGGTTTTGAAAACATCAACTTAAATACCAAAAAGGACTTTGCCATAGGACACACATGCATATCCCATTGGCAAAGTCTTTTTTTTATATCTAGTTAAATTGGCTCCAATTATACTTAATGCCATTGTTTAATTTGTGATGTTACTTATTTGATAGGCACTAAGATTTGCAGACAAGGCTTGCCAACTTGGTAGTGCCTTAGAAACTTTCTCCCTCTTATCCGAGTCATGAAAAGGTGCTAGGGAGTGCACCTTGAAAAGTTCCATTGTTGCAATTTTGAAAATCATCACCAATACCATTTTAGTAGCATTGGGGTTTGTCATTTGGGGGTATTGTTTTAATTTATTGATAACTAATGTATTTCAGTGTTATATTTCCCCAGCATATGTCTGGTTGTTAGTTCTATCATCATATGATAGAGCTAACTCCCACTACTAACTCCCATTCTTGATCCATTCATTCCTAGGTGACCACACCACAAGTTCAACAACCTCTTGTTAAATTTAGAACCAAGCAACGTCTTGTTACCATGTTCTTGTTGTTGTAACCATGCTTGGAACCAAACTGTGCAATCAACATCCCCTTGGAACCAAAGAGTATAACCTCCTATTGGTTATGCTTTTTCATGACAACCAACATGGCCACTTTCAATTGGCCATACAACATTACTACTGCACCGTTTCAGATCATGGGCTTTTGTCTAAGTGTAAATGAAACCAGACTTAGTTTGTGAACCATAGTCCTTTTGTTAACCAAATTAGGGTTTGGAGTTTATTTCTAATTAAAATATCTAAACAGGAGGTCTAGGAATTTGAATACTGTAGCCTAGGGTCAATTTCCACATTGACAAAACGAATAATCATTCTTTTTCGAAAAATGAATTCGTTTGTAAATTTTGAGATTATATATTTTTCCATCATCTACTATAATTTTGTGATATGAGTAGTGAAATTATCAGAATGTAGCCTATGATGATTATGATAATTTTCAACATGTCAACTTTATTATTTTCACAAATTTTCATTTCACTATTTTGAGGATTATTTAATGATGAAACTGACCTTAGGGTAAGGTGGGTAAAATTACTCAGAACCTCACCAAAGGTTTTTATTTATTTATTTATTTATAATTTATAATTTTCAATATTTTCTGAAACCAGATGTTCCAACCAAATTTAAAGAACTGACCAAAACTAAAACTTGAGGTTTAAATTTTCTTTTTCCCAAAACCAAGAATTAAATAGGACAACCATTTTTTGATTTAGCAGTTGTGATTCATTCTCCTGGGGCTGCCTTTCAACATGAAAGTCTCCAACACAAGTGTTTTAATGGGCCATTTTTTGAAGTGTGATACATAGGAGGTTCAATTCTCAACAAGACTATATATGCTAAGGGTTGGCCATGATAGGGTGGTTAACCAGAGGTTACTCCAAACCATGCAGGTGGGTTAGTTGGTGGGTGGGTAATAGGTCATACACTGAGGTCAAACCTTGATGGATGGTTGTGAAACTGGGATGAACAACTGACCATAAATGGACTACTTCCAAATTCAAAGTAGTAGCCCTAAAAGGATGAAGAGCCCCATCTAAGCTGGTGTAGCAACTTAAGTGGACCTCTTACTTTTGCACTCCGAAAACCATCAGCATGTTCCAGTAGGTCCCAGACACAGATTGTCACTATGTGCATGAGAGCTTTGGAAAATAGGACATTTTGGGGCCCTACATTAGATTTTATCCAAGTAGCCCCAGAAAGGCCCTTTATGTACGCCAAGTACAAGTGGTCTTTGGTAAGCTACTGTATCTTCCACTATAAAACCCCATTCACATTGAATTGGGCACCATCCATAAATAACAAACTATTAAAAAACTAATGTCCTACAACAAATTACTAACAAAAGCTGCCATTATAGTCACCTCAATCTTTAATTTTAAAATTTGGTTTTGCCCGGTAAAAAGGGCAGTATACATAGGTTCCATTATGGGGGGTGGGGAGATTATGGGTTGTTATATACAAGAGCACCCTTATTGTAGAATGTGCAACATGTTGTTGTTACCATATGCATGATTTATTCTGACTTTAGCTTGAACTTATTTTGGAAAATTGGAACATTGAACAATACAAAATGCAGGTTGCAAGAAACCCAAGGTATTGTACTATGTGTGTAGGGTCAAATACAAATGAAGTGGTGTGTTCCATGATTTGGAGTTGAGAGGTGTCTTTCCCATTTTTTCAATGAAAATTAAGGGAAAGCCAAAAGTGGGGTGGACAAATTCCAATGGGGGTTTGTGCTAATTTTGTTCTTTTAGTGGGAACGTGCATTTGCTCTCAAATTTGTTCTTTGTGTTCATAGTTTGGAGGTAGGACACCCCTAATTGGCACTCCTAAGGAAAATTAACCTTCATGACTTCTTTCCAATGTAAGGACAATGGGTTTGACCAACAACTATTCCCTTGGTCCTATTTGCTTTTTTTTCTCACACTCACAAATTGTCAACATGCACATGGGGCCTTCACATGCCTTGTCAACTCTGACTAATACAAGAGAGTTCAATGTACCTAACTTTATAGTTATCAAAAAAAATTCATTGTCCTTGAACCCATAGAGATTTTGTACCTCATTTTTGAAGACTTAGGATGTAACCTAATTTGTTGCATCTTAAGATTAAAAATTAGGTTTATTAGACCCATGAAAGCCATAAATATTTATTACTTTGGTGATGGCCAAAATTTCAAAATTGGTTGCTGTAGGACCATTTATGTGTGTACATTGAATGTACTAATGGAAGGGATGTGGTGATGGCCTGTTCCACTTAGGACCACAACGGGAGCCCAGCACAGTGAGGTACCATCTGGACTCGGGTTGTAATGTATTCTACCCGGGGCTGTTCCAAAGCAGAACTGGCAAAACCAAAAGTGGAACCAGCAGCTGACCACCTTTTGAACTTAGAAAAAAAATATTAACCAATATCTGACTAAAACACCGAAACCAGTTAGGTTCATAATTTTAGCACATCCCAATTTTTTAGATAAAATATTATTATTATTATTATATTGCATAAATTATAAATATTTTATGAATTCATTATTTATCCGTTAGAATGAAATATTTATGAAAATTCCCCTTTCTCATTAAGTTGAACTACAATTTAAAATATTCAAAATATGTGAAAAGGGATTGATCGAAAAGCTTAAACATATTCTCACATATATACTTTTTAATTGTTTAGTTTCAATCACAATGTATAATTTTTTTGAATATTTTACTTTTTGGGTGTTATCTTATTATGAGTACAATCTATTAAAAACCTTTTAATATTGGCTTGGTGACAATTCAAATATACACACTTTTGAAAAACTATATTTGTAACAACATTTTTTGTTCACCATAGTTTGCTTACACTTGGTTACATAGGGGCTACATGTTGGGGTTACTCAAGGCTTATTTAAGGTTATTTAGCGGTGCATTTTTAACATGTACCAAAACAATTGTAACCACTACATAATTTTGTTAATATAACATTTTTAAAAAAAAAACGACAAATGGAATATTCTTTATACAATATAATATTTTCAATATATTTGTATACATATTCCAAAAAAATGGAATTAATTTAATGAATAAAAAAACCCAAAAACACTTTTTCAATAATTGTAACCAATGTTTTAAATAGTAAAAACACTTAATGCACAATTTGAAAATATTTGAAAATGGTTTTTTTTGGAATTTTAAAAATATGAACACTAACATAATGTTTTTTTTTTTTTTGAAGATTTAAAAAGATTTTTTAAAAGATGTATTAAAAATATTCTAAGAATATTTTTGTACAAATCCATCAAAAACGAAGGTTTAAGGGAATGGATGTGGTTCATTATAGTGTGGTTTGATTCTTGAAGGTTACATAATAGTTGTTTAAGGTTATATAGGCTTTAATTGGGTTTCTTAACCTACTTATTTAATTCATTTATGTACACTATAAATTTTTTTGTCTTTTGCAACCAAGAAATCAATGATTGAAAGTCCTAAATGACTATATCATTGACTATAGTCATAAGATATTGCTTCAAATCCTATGTGTAAAAAGTTATAGTCATATATTAACAATGTATTTGACTAGTAGATAATGACATGTTAATAGGAAGGACATTATTAAAATAAGTGGTTTTTTCAAACAATTCAAGTTGACTAATTGGTTTTTATTATTAATGGACATGTCCATTTTGACTAAAGGCCCAAAACATGTATTTTTTGACCAATCAATTTGATTAGAGTGACTTATTTGACAAATACATCTAGTCAAGTTAAACAACCCTAGTTAACATGACCAATGGGCTTTAGTCAAATGGAACATCTAATCAAATTGAACACAAGAAATTAACATCATTAGTCAAAATGACTAATGCCCTTTAATCAAATGGGACATTTTATGCCTATTACATACTTACCTCCTAGTTATAATCTTACAACCTACTTACTTACCTACCTACCAACCCACCTACCTAAATGTAGTATCTACTTACCAACCCACACATGTATCAATATGTAATACCTCTTTACCCACCCACCTACCTACATACATCCTACATACCCACCCACTTGCCTATCTATTTACCCACCTACCTATCCACCCACCCACCTATTTCCTACAACCTACTTACTTTCATACTTCATACTATTGTAATGATGTGTTGAAATAAACATGTGAAATAAAAAATTGATAAACTTACTTACCTACCTACTTTTTTTTTTATGACCTACCTAATTGTTTACCTAACTTTTTACGACCTACCTAACTATTTGCCATAATTATTTTTTATACGAACAAAAATATGACCAATCAAAATGATTACTCAAATGGTCAATACTCTGCCAATCAAAAAAACCACCTCGGTCATAATGGACATGTGCAAATCAACTTGTCCAAAATGATAGAGTGGTTTTTTCGACTCTTATTCAAATTGAGTACTTTTTGATTAAATTTGTTAATAAAAAAACCATTTTTTCTAATAATGGGATGATTTTTTTCATTACAAGTTTTCATTCACATGGCATCCATGATTGATGACAAAGTGATGTGGATGTCCAAAATATCATTTGAAAATGTAAGAAATTTTATTACACTTTTATTAATATATTTTATATATGATAAAAAATTTAATATGATATATTGTAAATAATTTTTTATATTTTAATTTAAAAATAAAATAGAGGTGTAAGATTTGGGAAATATATAATTTGTTTGAACTCTTATCATAAAATTAAGAGTATATAAATAAATAATTTTTTTACATTTTTAAAAATGAATAAATTTTAAAAATTCAAAAATTAGTTAATATTATAATATTAAATACTATTTTGAAGACTTAATTAGAATATTTAGAATAAATTTGTACATCATACTTAATAGGACTAGTATAAAAACATTTAATATATAAAATTCAGATATAATTGATTTATGATCCATTTATAAATATTTTATGTGGATAAATTATATGGATTCATACGTCTAAATCAAAAGTTATTAGTAAAATTATGATATATTGGGAAACAAATGTATAATATAAATTCCTAAATCAAATGAAAGTTTAAGATTTGAAAGATATATTTTATTATGCACAAAGGTTTTTCCATTTACAAATCATGTGTTTGAATTTATTTTTTCCATGGAATGGTCATTTAAATGCTAATCAATAACAAAATTAAAATATGTTTATTTGAAATGAAGTTAGATGTTATTATAAAATATATACAATTGTGTACACTATTGAAAGAATTTTATGAATAAAGTTTGAATTGTTTCATTTGGACAAATTATCAAGAAAACATGAATTATCAAATTTGAGGTTTTGCGTAATGTTTAAATGAAGTATGGTCTAAATATAATAAACAATAAATTATTTATATAAAAAACAAGGTGGCATGACGGTAAACAAATTGAATTCCATCCTTGGGATCTAAGGATCAAACTTCACAAATGATATACATTGTGATTGATAATGGAATATTGACTAAATATTCATTATTTACTTATAATACCTAGGTTAGATGTTTACCTACGTAGATTAGATGGTTTACTTAGCCACATAAACTAGGTTTTTAACCTAGTTGAGGTGGTGAGACCTGTCAACAATTGAGATGAAAAATATTGAAATTAAAAAAAAAGGTATTATTATTCATAAGTTTATGTATAATAAATTTATGATAATAAATTTTATAGTTACAAAAAAAATGTTGCCCAAGTTTTTTGGGACTATCCAATTTGTAGTAATAAAAAATAATCACACAATGATTAAATTATCATTAATGACTTCACATATGTCCATTGTGACTAATGGATGAAATGTGGGTGCAATTTTGTTCATAGGAGCCAAAAGTAATTGTAACTATTGCTTAATTCTGTGTTTTTACACCAATTGTTTTCAAAAATAACTTGAAAATAAGTTAAATTTTTTGCACATTATCAAATTTAATATATTATTTTATAATGTCCAAAATATGAAATTATTAACATTTGGACCTTCAAAAGTAGTGTAAAAGGACTTGTAACCACCACTTGTAAGTAATAAAAAAAAACTTGTAAATGGACTTGGAAAATTTTGAAAATGACATATTTTGGGAAAATTTTCAACACAAACCTTAACAAAATAATATAAAGAAGTTTTAAAAGATTTAAAAAGATCTTTTTGAAGATTTTTTCAAGAATATTCCAAGAATATTTTTAAAAAAATAGTCACCTCATGGGGTGCTACGTGGTTCTTATTAGCTTGTTTGCACCCAACATGTGCCACATCATGTCTTAAATGACAATTGTCCTAAACAATTTGTCTATAACGACTTTAAATCTATTAATTATTTTTGTCTTTTATGATTGAAATACTAGTCATAAAAACCTTGTGATATATTTGAAGATTTTTCTAATGATACTTGCTTAGCCTAACTTACTTAACCTATTTAACCTAACTAGTTTTCATGATTATTTTTCATATAATTGTAAATCATAATCATTTAGTAAGATTAAATTTGCATAATCATGCTAAAAAACACATATGACTATAATTCATATGATTCCATAACCAAGTTTGGACATTAGTTGCAAAATGTTTTAGTCTTAGATGTTTTGTTTTGTTTTACATGAAACATTTACTTTATGAATATAATTTATTTCATCACCATGAATAAACTACATCCATGGCATATCATTCATATAAATTTTCATTATTTACCTTCAATAACCTTGACCAAAGAGCATGTAGTTATGTCCTTCAAACTTTAGTAAAATGTATGTGTAAATAGTTGCATAGAACAAAACTTAGTTGTAGCCTTAGTTCATATGTTTTATGTGACTAATGATTGTCATGAATGGATTGGATGCATAATTGTTATTGCAATTGAACTATTTCCATCAAATTATGACATCAGAGTTCTTTGTAAAATACCTCAAACTAAAGGCTACTAGGATCCAATTTGGCAAAATTAGGGGACAAAATGAAAAGTTGGGATGCACATGCTTGGGTGTTTGCAAGCTAAAATGTTTAGTTTTGAACGTCACAACGTCATTTTTTTTGCACCTTGATGGATTGAAATGTGTGTCATGTCAAATAATTTTTATAATGTTATGAAAAGGGACTCAATCTTATGATTTTTATATAATTTCATTTGATACAAAATTGAAACATTTGAAACAAAAAGTTTTATAGCAAATGGGGGACTTTTAATTGTAAACAAGTTGCAATGTGACAATCCCTATAGATTATGGAAATGGATTCACTATAACCCAAATTATGTATTTTTTAAAATTTATAAATGTACTATGCAATTTAAAATGAACTTTTCTAAACCATTTCAACATCATACGAAAGTTTTATGGACTTTTAATTAAAGCAAAAATCAACAAAGTGGCAAAGTTCCCCATGTCATGATTTTGTAGAATTAAAAGAATAAAATTCATCAAGATTGTAACTTAGTTTATATTATAGGGTCAAGTTCATTATTCATTGGAAAAGATGATTGTTTTTACAAATTCATAACTTAAAATTTTTACCTTATAAAAAAGAAACTATGAAAAATACTATTAGGGATTCAAAATAAATTTGGTCAAATGTGGACCACTATAGTTTGCAAATACCCATGAACAAAAAAAGGACCAAATTAGAATTTCCCTTGTTTTAAAAGTCTTCTAATTGGGTCAAAACTTGTAACTAGGAGTCAAAGGGATTGCTTTGGAAAAGGATTACATGTCTTTTTTTATCAAAATAAACCTTTTACATGCAAATGAATTTTTGGTAACTTGTTCTAAAAAATATTTAAATGTTCCCCAATGATACACATTTTTTTTGTTAGTCATTATTGAATAAATATGAATTTTAAAAAGTGTGTAAATTCTTTCAATGTTTCATTTTGAAAAATGATCAAAATTTTAAATCATCACCAAAAATTAAAATTTCACATTCTTTGGTTTTGATATACTTTGAACCTTTTTTTTTTTTCGTACATCATGTACATTATAACCCATTTGTATGTGTTAAAAGACTTTTGAAGCTTTGAAATTTTGAAGTAATTTTGAAACATTTTTCGAATTTTTAAAGTTTTAAAATTCCACATTTTTAAAAGTATGAGTGTTTTTTTAGTGTGGTTAATATGTTCTTATCATCTATATTTTTTTCAATGAAAATTATTTTATTATGTGAATCATTTTCATAGTCCTTTGTAAAATTGGTTCCATATGACACAATTGGTGTACATTTTCAAATGTTTTAAATTAAAACCAAAACTTAAAATTGGATCAAATGAATTTTTATTCTAAGTTTTTTAACAATCATATGAGGGAAAAATGACTAACTTGCCATGATTACTATGGTTTTAAATGGTAATAATAATAATAAATGTTTGATTTTGACTAATTATGTCTAACATCTGATGCCATTTTTGGCTTTTAATTACGTGTTTTGACCAAGTTTTTAAATTTTAATGGCCACCAAGTTTATCTATTGTCATGTATGTTAATTGTTATGATGGTGAAAATATATTCTTATGAAGATTTGTCATTTCAACATTTTGTTTAATGCCCACCAAGTTGAAGATGTTATTTTATTTTTATTTTTAATTCTCAAAATTGATTATTTCTATTTTTGGCTTATTTCAAAGTCTAGAATTAATTCAATATGTGTTTAATTTTTAAGACCTAAATTGGTTGTAAGGGAATTTTCATGGTTTTGGAATTGTTGTAACTATTTTTTTGATACCCATTATTGTTTTTCAATAAATGAAGGCTTGTCAAAATAAAATTTTGCAAATATTTGGAATTGATACCCAATTTTGTTCATTTTTTAAAGACATTTAAATTGGTAATGAAACATGGATTAAAAAC
>Ga0116228_10004146_pt1 | contig 12798 bp, 8 predicted proteins | sample S1TSphfallax_2_FD_89694 | JGI IMG/M metagenome (GOLD analysis project Ga0116228, IMG submission 89694) | Host-associated microbial communities from peat moss isolated from Minnesota, USA - S1T2_Fc - Sphagnum fallax MG | ecosystem: Host-associated > Plants > Peat moss > Unclassified | place: USA... | reverse complement strand
TGAGATGGAATCGCTTCGCGATGCCATCTCAAATCTGAATCCGCCTCTAAAATATTCCTAGAGCGTGATCGCTTCAAGTAGCGATCACGCTCTAGGGCCGAACCCCAAGCCCGCTACGCCATCTTCTTCGACATCACGACATAGATCACCGCGGCGATGATGCCGCCGATGAAGAGCGAAAAGTTATTTATCGCGCCGCCAATGAAGCCGGTGCCAATCGCAACGAGGGCCCCCGCGACCACCGCATAGACGGCAACCGGGTTGATCCCGCCCTTGTACCAGTACGTATCCCCCGGCCGGTCGCTGAACAGCGCGCGGACGTCGATTTTTTGCCCCTTCACCAAGTAGAAATCCGCCAGCAAAATCCCGTAAAGCGGGCCGATGGCGGCGGCCAGTTCGTTGACCGTGTAGTGGATGGCGGTGGGGTTGCTGAACAGGTTCCACGGGGTGAGGAACACCGAACCGACCGCCGCGATCATCCCGCCCATCCGAAAACTGATCTTGCTCGGCCAGCAATTGGAAAAATCGAACGCCGGCGAAACAAAGTTGGCGACGATGTTGATGCCGACGGTCGCGGTGACGAAGGTGAACGCGCCGAGCAGGGCGACCGAGGTATAGCCGATCTTGCCAACGGTGACGACCGGGTCGGTTATCATTGTCCCAAACACCGGAATCGTGCCGGAAACCACCACCACGGTAACGATGGAGAAGAGTAAGAAATTAACCGGCAGGCCCCAGAAATTGCCTTTTTTCACATCGCCATAGGACCGGCAATACCGCGCGAAATCCGCAAAATTCAAGGTCGGGCCAGCGAAATAGCCGGTCACCAAGGCGGTTGCCAGCACCATTTCCCAGATCACGCTGAAACCATGCAGCTGGGTCGAGGACAGGTTGAAGCTGATATTGGATAACCCGGCCGAGGAGACGATCCAGAACGCCAAGGCGAGCATCACCGCATAAACCGCCGGGCCCGCCCAGTCGATGAATTTTTTGATGCTCTCCATCCCTTGCCAGAACACGACGGCCTGCAACGCCCAGACGACCAAAAAGCTGATCCAGCCGAGCGCGGAAAGACCGACGAAGCTGGAATTCTGCAGCGACGCCATCGAGGGAAAGATTTTTAACAGCACGATGTTCAGCGCGCCGGAGGCGAGGAAGGTTTGAATGCCGTACCACACCACCGCGATCAGGCCGCGGATAACGGCTGCGATATTGGCGCCGAACACCCCAAACGAGACTCGCGCCACAACGGCATAGGGCACGCCGCCCAACTGACCCATCTTGCCAAGCAGGTTGGCGAAAAACTGCACGATGGAAATACCTACCAGCAGGCAGATCAGCACCTGCCAGCCCGTCAGCCCCAGCGCAAACAGGCTGGCGGCAAACACATAGCCGCCGACGCTGTGCACATCCGCCATCCAGAAGGCGAAAATATTGTACCAGGTCCAGCTCTGCGATTTGCCCGGCGCCACATCGGTGCCGATTTTCGCAAGCGGGGCCAGATCGTCGTTATACAGACGATCCGAATACGGTTCGGCAATCGGCGCCGCGCCGGCATAGCTGCTCATGACGCACCGTTCAGGCGTGGCATGGCGGCGCAAAGCCAGACTCCGGCACAACGCGCCGGGATTGGTTGGTTGGTCACGATATTCATGTGCTGCTCCTTTGTTTTGGCGGAGCCGCGACTATTGTATCCAAGTCCCTGAACCCATAGAGTACACAATCAGGCAGTATTTTGTCAACAAGAGAGACAGAAATTGTGAACAATTTATCTTTGGATGTTCTGTCCACCGTCCGGCAAGCCTCCCGCGCGGCGCAAATGGCCTCGCTCGCCACAATCGGCTTGACCGTCCAGGAAGTGGATATTTTCCAGCGCATCCAAGGCGCAATCCTCGAACAGCGCCTGCCGCCGGCGACGCGATTGACCGAGGAAGAGCTGGCGGAGATTTTTGGCGTAAGCCGCATGCGCGTTCGCCGCGTGCTGCTGGCCCTCGCCCATACCGGAATGATCGCGCTGGCCAGAGGCCGCGGCGCCCAGGTGGCGAGCCCGACGGCGGAGGAGGCGCGCGCCGTGTTCGGCGCGCGGCAATTGATCGAGACGGCTTTGCTCGAACAGGCAGCGCCGCCCCCGCCGGCCGCGGCGGCCAAGCTGAAACGGATGATCGCGGCGGAAGAAGCGGCCCAGCAAACCGGAGACCGGGCCGCGGCCATTCATCTCTCCGGCGGCTTCCATATCGAGCTGGCGCAGATCTGCGCCAACCCGGTCGTCGCCGAGATCGTCGCCGGGCTGGTGACGCGCTCCTCTTTGGTGATCGCGCTGTTTCAACGTTCGGGCAATGTCTGTTGCCGGTCGGATGATCATGCCCAGCTGGTCGAAGCCCTGGCAAAACCGGACCGGCCGGCTGCCGTGGACATCATGCGGCGGCATCTGGCCAGCATAGAATCAGGGCTGGATTTAACATCGAAACGGCCGGACCTGCCCAACCTGCAAGACATCTTGTCTTCTCCGTAAGCGATTTTCTTCGCCGGCGTTCTGAGGCGTCTGCGCCAATCGGCTTGGTTCCGGCAAAACACATGCTCAGTTCCTTCCATAAAAGCGGAACCGCGCGACCGATATTTCCTTAACCCTGGGTTACTATATGGCCGGATCAGCGGCAGGTTTGTCAACCTATAGGATGCGCGGTTAAAACCGAACGCGCAACCCCGCCTCCCCGGTCTGCGAAACCCAGTTGCCGGCCAGTTCGGCGCTGTAGTTTGCGTAAAGCGACCAATTGCCGCGCCCCACCGAAATCCCGGCCGAGGCCTGGGCGGCGCTGTCCGCAAGCGCGATGTGTTGCGAGGCGAATTGCGTGCCATCCCGCGCCTGCAGCGTAACCGCCCGGCCGCGCGTACCGGCTTCATAAACATAGCCGAGCGCGGCATCCGGCGTGACAGCGATGCCGGATTGCGTGAGAAAAGCGCGGCTGATGTCCATGGTCACGTAGGGCTGCACGCTGTCATAGCCGCTTGCGGCGCCTGAAACGGCGAAGGGGGCGGCAAAGCCATTCCCGTTTTCATCAAACCCGCCGGCATTGACCGCGGCAATGCGCAGGCCGGCGGCCGGGGTGAGGGTAAGGCCGCGCAACTGCATGGCGGTGGAAATTTGTACCCCGCCTGAGAAAACATCGCCGGAATGGCTGGAACCCGCGTTGCCGGCCCCGGTTACGCGGTTGGTGGTTGTGTTGCTGGCGCCGTACATGAAATCCCCGGCGATGGTAAAGCGGCCCAACGGCTGCGCGCCGAACAAACCGACGCGCGTGGTGTCTACGGTTCCCTTGCTGCCGGCGCTATTCAGCGCGGTTTCATCATAGCCGACCGCCATGCCAAGCCGCAGCCCGGCATTGTTCACAACCCGGCTGATGCCGGCCAGGAAGCCGGCATTATTGGCGCCATATCCCGCCACGCCATCGCTGCCCTCGGCGCGCATCGCCGTGCCGGTGGCCTGGATCCAGCCCCCTGCCCCGCAAATCGCCCCGGCGACGGCGCTGGCGATTTTTTGCGCGCCAGCCTGGCGTGAAGTGCCCGGTGCGCCGCAACTGCCGGAATTCGCGGCATCGCCTTGGGCCGCCTTCGCCAGCAAGGCGGCGTTGCCCTGCTGGGCCTGGGCGGCGCTGGACTGGATTTCATCGGAGAAAATACCGTCATTGAGCGGCGCAACGGTAATGGCGGCCAGCGGCGCCACGGCAAGAGCGGCGAAGCTCAGCGCGCCATCGGTACCGGAAACCAGCGTTTGCCCCAGAAGCCCGGCGGGCGGGAGGTTGTATGAGGCGCTGGAAAACCCGCCGGTAATGCCGCCAGTGGCGGAAATGAAGGCAATGGTACCTGGATGATACGTGCCGGGGGCAAAATAATATTTTACGCCGCCCGCCAGACTCGCCGTGCCGGTGATGACGAAATGCGTGGTGGCAAACGCAGACGCCGCCGGGCTGACCAGAACGCGCAGCGTACCATCCGCATTTTGCACGAAATTGCCGTCAAGGTTCAGGGCCGCACCAGCCACGCCGGGCTGAAACACCCCATCATTCGTCACGCTGGCAATTTTCCAATCGCCGGAGGCCGTCCAGTCCGCGCCCGGCGCAATTTCTGCGCCGCTGCCGGCGCCGAAATCGGCGACCGGGTTGTTCATGGCGCCGCTGCCATCCAGCGTAATCTGCCCATCCGTCCCGCCGCCAAAAATCGTGCCCTCGACGAAGGAGCCGGTGGTAAGGGTGAGGAAGTTTTGCCCAGCCGTGCCGAAATCAATCGCATTCCCGCCGGTGGTGCTGATGATGGTCCCGGAATTGACCAGGGTGTTTCCGGCGCCGGTGAAGACCGCGCCTTCGGTGCCTTCGATGACGCCGTCATTGATGACGATGGCCGTGGCCGGCGCTGGTGCGGCCGCGTTGGCAGTGGCGGCAACGTTGCCAAACGCGTTCAAAAGAACGCCTGTGGTGCCGCTGGCGATCGTGCCTGAGTTGGTAAGCGTGCCGATGTTGCCGCCGTTCGTTAAACCGCCGCTTATGCCACCGCCTGAAGTTCCTGAGCTAACAGGTGGCGTGCCAATGACAGCCCCCGCGGCGCCGCCCTTGATGACTCCGCCGGCCGCATTTGTGGCCACACCCGCCGCCAGCGCCACACCATCGCGGCCGCCGGCGATGGTGCCGCTGTTGAACAGCGTGGCGATGGTGCCGCTACTGTAAATGCCGTCATACGCCCCGGCGATAACGCCGGTATTCGTCAACTGGCCGATATCACTGCGGTTATCGATCCCGGTCGCGTAGGAGGGCCCGGTCATCGGCCCGGCAATCGTTCCGGAATTCGTCAATGTCTCGATCAGCCCGCCATTGAAAATGCCTTCGGCGCTGGCCCGGATTTCGGCCGAATTGTCGAGAGACATGATCGTCCCGTAATTGGTGATGCCGGAAAAATCCGCGCTCGGCAGCCGGCTTCCGATCAGGCCGTTATTGACCAGCGAGCCAATGCCGCCGGCATTTGCAATGCCCGTCAGGCCGCCGGTAATGGTGGCGTTATTGGTCAGCGTGCCGATGCTGCCCATGCTGCCCATGCTGCCGATCGCGGGAGACGCATTCCACACGATGACATGTGGCTGATTGATCGGTGCAATCGTATTGTTGACGCCGTAAATGCTGCCGGAGACAAGGCCGCTATTCGTAAGCGCCGCGATGCTCACAGTGTTGATAACGCCGGTGGATCCGCCGGAAATAATGCCGCCGCTCGCAACCGCGAAATTGCATCCGCTGGTTGCGCTGGCCGGACCAGTGACATTGCCGCTTACCGCAGCCGGGCACGCCGCCAAGGCTGGCGCCGCAAACACAACCGCCATGGGCAGGATGGAAACCCCGCCCAAAAGGGCAAGGCGGAGCGAAATGGGAAGCTGGTGAATCCGCACGAAAAATACCCCTGTTCTCGCGCGGCGGATTGCAACCAAAGCCCGAAACGCATCATGTCCGCGCAACCTAGCCGGTAGTTAATTTCATGTCTATCTAAATTTGGAGATATTTACGTAGTTTTGGGTTAAATTTTTCGCGCGTTAGGATTTGCTTCACACGTGCCCTCGATTGCAAATTGCATCGCGGCACCTATCCCTCTAATCCAGTGAGCAGAATCATGACCCGCAAACCGGACGCACCGCCGCAAAACTTTTCCATCCCGGATGCGCTGGGCCGCGCCAATGCGCATTGGAATGCCGGCCAGGCCGACCAGGCGGAAATGCTCTGCCAGCGCGTGCTCGCCGCCTGGCCCGGCCAGTCGGACGCGCTGCATCTGATGGGCCTGATGGCGCATGCCTATGGCAATCTGGACCTCGCCATCCAGCATCTCCGCCAGGCCTGCATGGCGCCACGCGCCCCGGCGGTGTATTCCAGCAACCTCGCCGAGATGTGCCGCCAGCGCGGGCTGCTGACGGAAGGCGAAGCCGCCGGCCGCCGCGCCGTGGCGATGGATGCAACGCTCGCCGGCGCCTGGAACAATCTCGGCATCATTCTGCAGGAAGCCGGCAAATATGAGGAAAGCCGGCATTGCCTGGAACGCGTGCTCACCCTGCAGCCCCACAATGCCGAGGCCTATAACAACCTCGGCAATACCTGCAAACGCTTGGGCCTGGTGCAGCAGGCGGAAAAACACTGGCGCCGCGCGCTCGCCCTGAAACAAAACTATGCCGAGCCGAACAGCAATCTCGCCAATTTGCTCGCCGAACAAGGGGAATTCGACCGCGCCGCGGAACATGCCAAACGGGCGATCGAGCTAAACCCAAGGCTTGCCGATGCCTATATCAACCTCGCCGGCGTGGAAACCGCGCGGCAGCGCTTTTATGAGGCGCTGCGCTGGCTGGACGCGCTGCTGATGTTTTCCCCCCGCCATTCAACCGCGCTGGCGGCGCGCGCACTTGCGCTGAAGAAGCTGGACCGGCTGGAAGAAGCGCTGGATGCCGCGAATAATGCGCTGGCCGCCGGGCCTGACAATGCCGAGGCGCAGAACGCGCAAGGCCTGGTGCTGCAGGCGATGGGCAAGTTTGACGCCGCCATCGCCGCCTATGACCGCGCCGCCAGCCTGCCGGGAACGGTTGCCGAACAGGCGCTGATCAACCGCGCAATTCTGTTCATGGAAAAGGGCGATTCCAAGGCCGCCGAAGCGGCGTTCAACAGCGCCGTGCAAAAATTCCCCAACTCCGCCTCGGCCTGGTTCAACCGCGCGGATTTGAAAAAATTCGCGCCCGGCGATGTGGAAATCGCCGCCATGCAGGCGCTGCTCGCCAAGGGCGATGAAATTTCCAAGGGCGATACAATGCTTCTGCAATTCGCCCTCGGCAAGGCGTTTTTGGACACCGGGGATTCCGACCGTGCTTTTGCCCATCTGAACGCCGGCAGCCGGATGAAGCGCGCGCAGATTTCTTACGATTCCGCATCCACCAGCCAATGGATGCGCGCCATCGCCGCCGTGTTCTCCGCCGATTTTCTGGCGCGCCATGCAGGCGAAGGCGCGGCATCTTCCATGCCGGTTTTCGTGCTCGGCATGCCGCGCTCCGGCACCACGCTGGTGGAACAAATTCTGGCCTCGCACCCCGCCATATACGGGGCGGGCGAACTCAGCTTCATGCAGAACATCGTCAACGAGCTTGGCAATTTCCCAGCCAGCGCCGCTTCGCTCGGCCCGGCTTCGTTGCAGACATTCGGCGAAAAATATCTGGCGCAAATCGCCAAGCTGGGCGGGGGTTGCGCGCGCGTGGTGGACAAAATGCCCATCAACTTCGCCTATGCCGGGCTGATCCGCCTGCTCCTGCCGGGCGCCAAAATCATCCATAGCCGGCGGGACCCGGTGGATACCTGCCTGTCCTGCTACAGCAAGCTGTTCACCGCCGAACAATCCTTTTCCTACGACCTCGCGGAGCTGGGTCAGTTTCATCTGGACTACCAGCAGCTCACCGCGCATTGGCGCAACGTTTTGCCGGCGGAAAATTTTCTGGAAGTCGATTACGAGGCCGTGGTCGAAGACTTGGAAGCGCAAGCCAGGCGGATGCTGGATTTCCTCGGCCTGCCCTGGGATCCTGCCTGCCTCAGCTTCCATGAAACCAAGCGCCCCGTGCGCACCGCCAGCGTCAACCAGGTGCGGCAAAAATTGTACAAAACCTCGTCCGGCCGCTGGCGCCAGCACCAGGCGAATCTCGGACCCTTGCTGGCCGCGCTGAACATTCCTGCAGGATGAACCTGCAGGAATTGCAAAGCCGCGTTGCGGCTCTGCTGCAATCAGACCAGCCGGAGCAGGCCGAGGCGCTGCTGCGCCCGCACCTGGCCGGCGGCGTTGGCCCCATCCCGCTCTGGCGGCAAATGGCGGTGACACTGCGCCGGCTCGGGCGCATTGCCGAGACGAAACAAATTCAGCTGATGCTGGTGGACCACATGCCAGGCGACCTCACCGCCCGCTTCGACCTTGCCGAAACGCTTTTGCTCCTCGGCGAATTCGACCGCGGCTGGCGGGAATACCGCTACCGCTACAGCCTGGCCCACACCACGCGCATCGAGCGCAAAGTCCAGCGCCCGCGCTGGGAGGGCGAGAAAATTTTTGGCAAAACGCTGCTGATTCACGACGAGCAGGGTTATGGCGACACGTTTCAGTTCATCCGTCTGGTGCCCGAAGCGGCACGGCGAAGCGGTGCCGAAGTCATCCTGGAAGTAAACCACGAAACCTTGGAGATCGCACAGCGCAGCCTGCCAGGCCTAAAAATCCAGCCCCGCGGCCAACTGCCGCCGCCCTTCGATGTGCATTGCGAAATGATGAGCCTGCCGATGGCGCTGAACCTGCAATTATCGGACCTGCCCGGAAAGGTGCCGTATTTCGTCCCGGACCCGGCGCGCGTCGCCCGCTGGCGGGCGCGTCTGGCGCCTCTGCCCCGGCCTCTGGTCGCCCTTGCCTGGGCCGGCCGCCCGGCCCACCCGAATGACGCGAACCGCACCATCACGCTTGAAACACTCGCACCGCTCGGCCGCACCGGCGCGCATTTCGTCGCCATCCAGAAAGGCCCCGCGGCCGCCCAGGCGGCCACCCCGCCGGCCGGCATGAACATCACCTCGCTCAGCGATGAAATCGCCGATTTCGACGACACCGCGGCGATCTTCTGCAATACCGACCTGCTGATCTCGGTCGATTCCTCCCCCACCCATCTCGCCGGCGCGCTCGGCCGCCCGGCCTGGGTCATGCTCCCCTTCGTGCCGGACTGGCGCTGGCTCATCAACCGCAACGACACGCCCTGGTACCCCAACCACCGCCTGTTCCGCCAACCAAGACGGGGCGATTGGCCGGCCGTGGTGGCGAGCATGGCCAACGCCCTGGCTAGAGCGCGATGACATAAAGATGAACCGCTTTGCGGTGAATCTTTATGTCATCGCGCTCTAGGAATATTTTAGAGGCGGATTCAGATTTGAGATGGCATCGCGAAGCGATTCCATCTCAAATCATCCGGCTCTAAATCTGCCGCAAACCCTGGTGCCGGAACCGCCTTGCATAGCTGAGAGCGGCGGGCGGTGCCGCCATCAGCAGCGCGATCTTTACCGCCAGCCCGAACATTTTTGTTCGCGCGGCAAGCCGCATGATGGCGGCCGCACCCGCATTATCCCCCACCTCCCGCATCCCGGCGGCGGTGAAAAACGCCATCCGCCGGAACAGCAGTTTTACCGAGGCGTATTGGCCGGCGGGCAGCCCCGATGCCAGCAGGTTGCGGAGCAAGAGGAGCGCCCCGGGCGGTCCGTCCTCGCGAAGCAAAATACTGCGGTTCACCGCATCCCGGTTGTTCACCACCGTCACCCGCGCCGCATGGGCCATGCCGAATTTTTGCGAGAGTTTGAACCATGCCACCAGATCCTCGCCGCGCCGCATATCCTCCGGAAACCCGCCAATCTCCTGCAACGCGCGCCTCGCCACGCAGGCCGTGCTCGGCAGCACCAGCGACAGGCCCGCCGCCATCCGCGCGAAAAAATCATCAACCACCCCAAAAAACCCCGGCGGATAGGCCGAATGCGGCGTAAAAATCCGCCGCCGCATCTGGATTTCATAAAGCGTGCTGTACAGGCCAAGGCCGGGGCAGCGCGTAATCAGCTCCCGCAATGTCGCCAAATGCTCCGGCCCCCACGCATCATCCGCGTCCAGAAACGCGACGTAACCGCAATTTGCCCGGCTCGCGCCAATATTCCGCGCCGCACTCACGCCGGCATTATTCTGCCGCAGCAAAACCACCCCCGCCCCCAAAAACCCCCCCACAACCTCCGCCCCGCCATCCGTCGACCCATCATCCACCACAATAATCTCCGTCGCCGGAAAACTCTGCCCCAACACGCTACGCAGCGCATCGGCAACATGCGGGGCCTTGTTGTAGAGCGGGATGACAATGGAGAACATGCGCTGGACCGGGTTGCAATTTACAACCTTAAGAAGAATTTAATTTTTTGTCTACCACTTAAATTGGCGCATCAGAGTGGTCAGATCGAGATGCCCGCCTTCGGCATACCGCCGGCGTCTCCGCCTGACCCTCGCAACGGAATCATCAGAAATATCGATGGCGCGATTTTTTTCGGGCCGTCCATCGGTAAAAGGTCGACTTGAAATTTATAATTCTCGTTTACGAGTGTGCGTAACTTCTGCTGGGCCAGCCTGAGAAAAGTTATTTTCCAAGCCGGCAACCCCATTTGCCAGTTATATGCCTCGACAGCGCCAACGCACAGCCTGCATAACGCCTGGTCACCGGCTTCACGCAAGAGCGCCATGATTTCGCCCACCTCAGAGCGGATCATATTGCCAATCGGCCGGGTAGGTCTGCGAACATTTTCCTGCTCCCGGATCAACTGCTCCAAGAAAAAATGCGCTATGAAATGCGAGAGAAAAGTGGGTTGCACATCACCCACATCTTTATTAACTTCATCTTCAAATGACAGCAGCAGTTTTTTAGCTTCTATCCCGGTCAATCGCGCGCATTCGCGAACCAGGCGTGTCAGACCTATGGATTGATGAAAAAACATCACGCCGGCGGGCGCCTGTTTCTCAAGCTTTCGCTGTTCATCGTTACGTTCGTTCAATTTAAACCCGATGACCGGCGTGCTCAGGAACAGGGCCGGCCGGCCATGCAATGCGCCAAACATCGTGAACGTATGGGAGTAGACGTTGCCGTATTGCGGCAAATTGAACGATTTATGAAACTGCCGAACCGGCTCGGTCTTCATAACCAGGCAAGGAAATGTCGTCGTCGAAGTGACAAATCCAAAGTCATAGAACAAGTCTTCCGCCCGCTCATAGACGACCGTTTCAGATGTCGTCCGGATTGGAATGAAATTCTTGCCCGTCTTGGTCTTTCTGATAGTCGGATTCAGAAGTATCAGGTCAAGCTCAATTGGCGCTCTGAGAAGCTGAATGACCTTGGCAACACCGCCAATGAATACGTCGTCGTCGTTTCCAAGCAGCCACACATATTCCGTTTCAACCCATTTCAGGGCTGACAAAAAAGCAACCTCGGCATTGCCGCATTTGAATTCCTGAAGGCGGAAAACGAAATCATCGCGCCATTTGAAACTCTCGATAACGTCGGCCAGATCAGTCTCAGAGTAATCGTCAACGACCAGCACAGTTACAAATGGCTCTGCCTCTGCATGCGAAATTGATTTGAACACGGTCTGCAGCAGCTGCCTCAACGCGTCAGGCCGGTTGTAGTTCGGCACCAAAATTGTCAAAAGCTTGTTAGCCTCTGGCGATCCCTCAGGGTGCATGTCAACCACGTAAAAGCGCGAAAAATCCGCGGATTCCATAACGGCGGAACCCGAATGCGATACGGGATATCACCTTTCGCACACCACCCGCCCGATAACTTTCGTAAGCGAGAAGGATGGACTTCATGAGAAAGCCAGGCCTGGCTCCGTCGTCCAGCGAAAAGTCGTCATGGTCCTGATCGTCCATCTGCGGCGCCAAGGCCCGGCTGAAAAACACCATTCTGGGCTCGAAGGGATAGGAGATCGTTCCTTGATATTCCACCGCAGCGGCAAGGGACCGCCATTTTTGCGCCAGCGAGGCGATTTGACCTGGAACCTGCCGGATATAGGATTTGAGGATCGCTTCGCTATTGCCGATCGTTTTCCTCGCCCGGTCAATACCGCTTGGCTCGTCCAGCCGGCATAATCCATCCTTTCCGGTTTCGTTGATGGCTAACGGGTCGCCGGTGAAAAACTCATTTGGTACAAATACGGTGGGACAGCCACATAGGATTGCTTCAAGGGCAAGCGCTGTGTCTTCATAGCAATAGAAAAGCTCTGACTTCCAGAATAAATCGCGAACCTCGGAGCGGCTCATATGCTGGCTCCTCAGTATCTCCACGCTGCCCTCCGGGACGTTCTTAGGCTCTGTCTTATGAATTTCACGCAGCTTTCCCGCGTAATAGCATGTGCCAGATCGAACCTCCCGCGCGCCGCGAAGGTTCCAGAACTCAAAATCCGAAGTGGGAACGAACAGCACATCCGTTATCGCGGGGTGATCCGGGTATTCATTCGTGCAGTGATCAGCCAACACCTTTGTATAGGCGAGAGCAAACTTCTCCCTCTGTTGATATCTTGAATTCAACTTCCCCGGGTAATTCAGGATGAACCTGCCAAAAAACTTCGCATTCAAGGGATTGTCGAAAACCTCCGGGTAGATAACGATCGGGGTGATCTGCGCCTTGTCGTAGAATTCAAGCACGTCCTGAGTGATGAGCGGCGCCAGCATCCCGGCCGGAATCTCAGGCTGCATCTGTAACGTCGCATAATTCGGCAGGCTCCGAATCGGACCTTCCTGAGGCGGGTAGTGCAAAATATATGCGGTTTCACCTGCCAGATTCAGGTAGTGGCAGAGCAGATGCAACACGGTAACGCCAGCAGAAACCCGGGCGTAGGGTGGCGTTACAATAAAAAATGGATTGCTGACCCGAGGTATAAGCGATGTCGCATTTTTGGCAAATAACGCGGCTTCTGGCATAGTCTTCCATGCACATCGCACAGTCGCCGCGTCAAGTCCGTTGCCGGGTTGAGGTGTCAATTTCTGCGCAAGCGGGTGTGGCCGGCATCGGCCGGACTACCTGTCAATCCGCCAGCGGTATCATCATGTTACTTGCCAGCTCCTCGCGCGGCAGAAACGGCGCCATGTCTTCCAGGGCGGAAGAGGCCATGGTGCCGTCGGCCAAAGCGCGGGAAGCGAGTTTGGGGGAAAACCCTTGCGCGATGTCCAGCATCACTTCCACCAGCGCCGGGCCAT
>Ga0116228_10004145_pt1 | contig 12798 bp, 10 predicted proteins | sample S1TSphfallax_2_FD_89694 | JGI IMG/M metagenome (GOLD analysis project Ga0116228, IMG submission 89694) | Host-associated microbial communities from peat moss isolated from Minnesota, USA - S1T2_Fc - Sphagnum fallax MG | ecosystem: Host-associated > Plants > Peat moss > Unclassified | place... | reverse complement strand
CGCTTGCGACCGATCCTCATGACGTCGATCGCGTTCATCCTCGGCGTGGCGCCGCTGGTCGTCGCGACCGGTGCGGGCAGCGCGTCGCGCAACTCGCTCGGTACCGTCGTCTTCGGCGGCATGTTGCTCTCGACGGTGCTCAACCTGTTCGTGACGCCGGCACTTTATGTGATCATCGCTTCGCTCGAAGACCGCTTCTTGCCCAGCCGTCACGGCGGCACGAACGGCGACGGCGAGACGGCGTCGCCTGCCGTGCGTACCGAGGCGCCCGCCACGATCTAACGATTGCGGTAGGCGTCGATCCAGCCGGCGGTGGTGTAGACGCGGTTGGCGCGCGTGACGGTGCGCAGCCGGCCTCGTCGCGCGGCTTTGATCAACGCCTGATAGCCGTCGCCCGCAAGCGAGCGCAGCGGCACGAGCGGATCGTCGCCGCCGGCGGCGATCGTGCGGCGGCAGCTCTCGCCGAGCGCCTCTTCGACGATACCGACGAGCGGCGCGAGGTCGCCGGCCTCGCCCGCGACGATGGCGGCGGTGTACGCGCCGGCGCGTTCGCGCGCGATCGCCATCGGCGGTGCGCCGAGGCGCCGCAGCACGAGCGAGGCGGTGAGCCGTCCGGCTCGACCGTTGCCGGCCGCGAACGGGCGGACGCGTGCGAATCGCGCGAGCAGATCGGCGAGCCAGTGCGCGAGGGCGCCGCGCTCGGGCCGGAGCCGGAACCGATCCGCGAACCCGGCGACTTGGAAGGGCACCGCCCACGGCGGCGGCGAGACGACGTGGTGTTGCTGCGGCGCGACCGTGCGCCGCCACATGCCGGCTTGCGCCTTCGGCTGACCGCCGGATGCGAGGGTGTGCAGCCGGCGGATTTCCTCGACGGTGACCAGCGGGCGCCGGTCGTCGCGCACGTAGGGGCGTTGCGACCAGACCCAGGCCGCCGCTTCCGCGAGGCTTCGGCCGATGAGGTAGGCTTCGAGCGGATGGCCGCCGAGCGCGAGGCCGCGGTCGATGAGGGCGAGCACCTCGCCCCGGGCGAGCGGCGTCCCCACGATGGCGAGCGACCCATCGATCTCGTCCCGGCGCAGGCGTGCCGTTTCACGCGCGATCGCCGCCCGCGGCGCGAGGGCATCCACCTCATCGATCAGCTGCTCGATGTCCACGTCGCCTCGAATTCTCGCCCGAGTGGACAATTCGCTTCGATAATCGCCGTGCCCTCGGGTATGCTCGGTCGATGAGATCGTCGCCCTATCTCGATGCCCTGGCTCGCCGCGTGCTCGTGTTCGACGGCGGCCTCGGCACGGAGATGATGGCGCTGGAGCTCGACGATGCGGCCTTCGGCGGCGCCGCCCATCATGGATGCAACGAGGCCCTCGTCCTCTTCTCGCCCGACGTGGTGCGCCGCATCCACGAGCGCTACTTCGAGGCGGGCGCCGATGTCGTCGAAACGGATTCGTTCACCGCGTCGCGACTGAAGCTCGACGAGTACGGGTTGGGCGCGCGGACGGTCGAGCTGAACGTGAACGCGGCGCGCCTCGCCCGCGCGGCCGCCGACCGTTACAGCACGCCCGAGTGGCCGCGCTTCGTCGCCGGCTCGCTCGGCCCGACCGGCATGCTGATCTCCTCGTCCGACCCGGCGCTCTCGAAGATCACGTTCGACGAACTCGCGGATCTCTATCAGGAGCAGGCGACGGCGCTGGTCGAGGGCGGCGTCGACCTGTTGCTGATCGAGACCAGCCAAGATCTGCTCGAGATGAAGGCGTGCATCGCCGGAATCGTGCGCGCGTTCGACGCGGGCGTGCGACGCGTGCCGATCCAGGCGCAGGCGACGCTCGACGTCACCGGACGCATGCTGCTCGGCACCGACATCTCGGCCGTCACCGCGACGCTCGACGCGTTGCCGATCGACGTGATCGGCCTCAACTGCTCGACCGGACCGACGCACATGCGCGATGCGGTGCGCTTCCTCGTCGACAACTCGCGCTGCTACGTCAGCGTCATCCCGAACGCGGGCTTGCCGCTGATGGGCCCCAAAGGCGAGACGATCTATCCCGAGACGCCCGCCGAGATGGCGCAGGCACTCGGCGCGTTCATCGCCGACTTCGGGGTGAACGCGATCGGCGGCTGCTGCGGCACGACGCCGGCGCACATCGCCGCGTTTCGCGAGGTCGTCGACGCGCTCGAGCGCGACGGCACGCGCGGGCGCACGCCGCAGCCGAAGCCGCTGCAGTTCGCCGCCTCGGCGATGACGGCGGTTGCGCTCGTGCAAGACGGCAGCCCGCTGATGATCGGCGAGCGCATCAACGCGCAGGGCTCGCGCAAGATCAAGCGCCTCTTGCTCGAGGAGAACTACGACGAGATCATGCTCGTCGGGCGCGAGCAGGTCGAGGGCGGCGCGCACTTGCTCGACGTGTGCACGGCGCTCACCGAGCGCACCGACGAAGACCTGCAGATGGCGACCATCGTGAAGCGGCTCGCGCAGTCGGTCGAGGCGCCGCTCATGTTCGACTCGACCGAGGCGAAGGTGCTCGAGGCCGCGCTGAAGATCTACGCGGGCCGCCCGGTGGTCAACTCGATCAACCTCGAGAACGGCCGCACCAAGATCGACGAGGTCATGCCGCTCGTGCGTGAGGCCGGCGCGGCGGTCGTCGCGCTGACCATCGACGAAGCCGGCATGGCGAAGACCGCGCAGCGCAAGCTCGAGGTCGCGCGGCGGATCCACGACATCGTGACCACCGAATACGATCTGCCGTCGGGCGCGTTGATCATCGACGCGCTCACGTTCACGCTCGCGACGGGCGATCCGGAGTTCGCGCCTTCCGCGGTCGAGACGATCGAGGGCATCCGGCTGATCAAGCGCGAGCTGCCAGGCGTGCTGACGTCGCTCGGCGTCTCGAACGCGTCGTTCGGCCTCAAGCCCGCCGCGCGCGCCGCGCTCAACTCGGTGATGCTGCACCACTGCGTCGAGGCCGGTCTCGACATGGCGATCGTCAACCCGAAGGACGTCACGCCGTACGCCGAACTCGGCGCCGTCGAACGCGATCTCTGCGACGATCTCGTGCTCAACCGCCGCGCCGACGCGCTACAACGCGTGATCGAGCATTGGGAGACCGCGGTCGCGACCAGCGGTTCCGGCACGAGCGCCAAGGACGACGACGTCGACGACCCGATCGAGACGCGCATCCACAACGCGATCCTGCGCCGGCGCAAGGACGGCATCGAAGCCAAGGTCGACGAGGTGCTGAAGACGCGCGATCCGGTCGACGTGCTCAACAACGTGCTCTTGCCCGCGATGAAAGACGTCGGCGATAAGTTCGGCGCGGGCGAGTTGATCTTGCCGTTCGTGCTGCAGTCGGCCGAGGTAATGAAGAAGGCCGTGGCGCACCTCGAGCAGTTCCTCGAACGCACCGAGGGCGTGAGCAAAGGCAAGATCGTGCTCGCGACCGTGTTCGGCGACGTGCACGACATCGGCAAGAACCTCGTCAATACGATCCTCACCAACAACGGCTACACCGTCTACGATCTCGGTAAGCAAGTGCCGATGAACGTGATCCTCGAGAAGGCGATCGAGGTCGATGCCGATGCGATCGGGCTCTCGGCGCTGCTCGTCTCGACCTCGAAGCAGATGCCGGTCTGCGTGAAAGAACAGGATGCGCGCGGCCTCTCGTTTCCGATCGTGGTCGGCGGTGCGGCGATCAACCGTGACTTCGGCCGGCGCATCGCGTTCGTCGACGAGGACCGGATCTTCGAGCCGGGCGTCTTCTATGCGAAGGACGCGTTCGAGGGGCTCGAGATCGTCGATCAGCTGACCGCCGGCGCGAGCGCGCGCGAGACGTTCCGCGCGCGCGTGCACGAAGAGGCGCGCGCCGCGCGCGAACGCGATCGCGCCGCCGCGGCCGCGCCGGTCGGCGACGGGCGCACCGCGCGCACGACGTTGACCTACGGCACGCCGCCGCGCGCGCCGTTCCTCGGCCGGCGCATCATCGACGACGTCGACGTGCGCGAGCTCTGGCCGAACTTCGACCTCAAGAGTCTCTACCGGCTCTCGTGGGGCGCGGCGAGCGCGAAGGGTGCGGAGTTCGAGCGCTTGGTGCGCGAGGAGTTCACGCCGCGGCTCGTGGCGTATCAGCGCCGCGCCGAAGCGGGCGAATTGCTCGCCCCGCGCGCCGTCTACGGCTACTTCCCCGCCGCCGGAAGCGGCGACGACGTGATCGTGTACGATCCCGCCGATCCGCGTCGTGAGATCGCGCGCTTCGGCTTCACGCGGCAGATCGGCGGCGAGCATCTGTGCCTGGCCGACTACCTGCGCGAGCCCGAGGCGGGCGGCGCGAGCGACGTGATCGCGCTGCAGGTGGTGACGATGGGCCGCGACGTCTCGCACGCGATCGACGCGTTGCAAGCCGCCGCCGACTACAGCGAGTCGTACTTTCTGCACGGGTTCGCCGTGCAATCGGCCGAGGCGCTGGCCGAAACGTTGCACCACCGCATCCGCGCCGAGCTCGGCTTGCCGGCGGATCGCGGAAAGCGCTATAGCTGGGGCTACGGCGCGTGCCCCGATCTCTCGCAGCACGCGATCGTGTGGGAGCTGCTCGATGCCGAACGCGCGATCGGCACCGAACTGACCGAAGCGTTCCAGATCGTGCCCGAGCAATCGACCGCGGCGATCATCATGCACCATCCGAGCGCGGCATACTTCAATGCGGGAGCCGTTCGCGAACTGACCGCGGTTTAGGCCTCCCGTTGCAAGGGGGGCGCGTTCGGGCGCGCGTACCTTGGGGCGATTCGCTTCCGGGAGTTGCTAGATGCGGTTGAATTCGATTTCTCGCGCGGCGGGCGCCGGCGTGCTCGTCGCGCTGTTGACGGCCACGGTGCTGCCGCCGGACGTGCGCGCTGCGGGCCAAACGCTCACGATCGGCATCGATCTGCCGATCAGCGGCGCCGATGCCGCAATCGGCGTGCCGACGGCCAACGGTGCGATGCTGGCGATCGAGGAAGCGAACAAGCACGGGTTGCCGGGCGGCTACAAATTGGCCTCGAACCTGCTCGACGACGCCGTGCAAGGGAAGCACGATCCGGCGGCCGGTGCGCAAAACGTGAAGACGTTCATCGCCGATCCCTCGGTGATGGCGATGATCGGGCCGTTCAACTCGAACGTCGCGAAGTCGGAGATCCCGCTCACCAACGATGCCGGTCTCGCGCAGATCTCGCCCTCGGCCACCAACGACGGGCTGACGATCGGCGAAGACGCGAAGCGGCTGCGCGTGGCCAACCCCGACGTGAACTCGTTCTTCCGCGTGTGCACGCGCGATAGCCGTCAAGGTGCGGCGCTCGCACAGTTCGGGAAGAAGCTCGGCTTCAAGAAAGTCTTCGTGATCGACGACAACGAGACGTACGGCAAGGGGCTCGCCGACGTCTTCGAGGCGTCGTTCAAAGCCGCCGGGGGCACGTCGCTCGGCCACGAGCACATCACCGCCAACCAACAAGACTTCAAAGCGCTGCTCACCAAGGTGAAGGAGACCTCGCCCGACGCGGTGTTCTTCGGCGGCACGACGTCGACCGGCGGCGGATTGCTGCGACGCCAGATGGGCGACGTCGGCCTGAACGGCGCGCCCTACATCGGCGGCGACGGCATCGGCGATACGGATGAGTTCGTCAAAGAAGCCGGACCGATGGCGCAAAACGTGTACTACAGCATCGCCGCTCCCGACGCCGAAAAGCTCGCGAGCGCGAAGACGTTCGTCGCCGCGTACAAGGCGCGGTTTCACGATACGCCGGGCCCCTACAGCGCCAACGCGTATTCCGCGGCGCTGATCGAGATCGCCGCGATCGAGAAAGCGATCAAAGCCGACGGCGGCAAGATCCCGACGCGCGCCGAGGTGCTCAAGAACGTCGCCGCGACGCGCGATCTCGACACCCCGATCGGCAAGATCGGCTTCGACGCGAACGGCGACACGACCGCACCGATCCTCACGCTCATGAAGCTCGCCGCGGGCGGCAAAGTCATCACCGTCGATCAGATCGTCCTGAAGTAGGCGTCCGGCACGCATGGACGTCTTTCTCCAGCAACTCGTGAACGGGATCTCGCTCGGCGGGATCTACGCGCTCATCGCGCTCGGCTACACGATGGTCTACGGCATCATCGAGCTGATCAACTTCGCGCACGGTGACGTGTACACGCTGGGGACGTTCTTCTCGCTTGCGATCCTCACGCTGCTCGGCGTGACCGGCGTCGTGACGGGGCCACTGCTGATCGTGATCGTCGTCGTGACGATGCTCGGCGCGATGATCGCGTGCGGCCTGGTCGGCGTCGTGATCGAGCGGCTGGCCTACCGCCGGCTGCGCAACGCGCCGCGCCTCGCGCCGCTGATCACGGCGATCGGCATGTCGTTCATCCTCGAGAACGTGATGCAGTACTGGCGCGGACCTTCGCCGGTGCCGTTCCCCGACCTGATCCCCAACCCCGACGTGCACCTCGGCATCGTGACGGTCGCGACCAAACAGATCCTCGTGGTCGTGTTGGCCGTCGTGATGATGCTCGTGCTGCAAGTCTTCATCTACCGCACGCGTTTGGGCAAGGCGATGCGCGCGACGGCGCAGGATCGCGATGCCGCGCAATTGATGGGCATCGACATCAACACGACGATCGCGTTGACGTTTCTCATCGGGTCGGCGCTCGCCGGCGCGGCCGGCTTCGTCTCGGGCGTGTACTACGGCTCGACCTGGTTCTTCAACGGCTTCGCCGCCGGCCTGAAGGCGTTCACCGCGGCCGTGCTCGGCGGCATCGGCAACCTCGCCGGTGCGATGCTCGGCGGCTTTCTGATCGGCCTGATCGAGGCGATGACGACGCAGCTCATCTCCGACCAATGGAGCAACGTCGTCGTGTTCTCGGTACTCGTGCTCGTCTTGATCTTCCGCCCCTCGGGGCTGCTCGGCGAGTCGCTTCCGGCCAAGGTCTGATGCGCAAAGCGGCCGCCTCGTTCGTTGCGGCGATCGTGCTGCCGCTGGTGTTCCGCAACGACGGCTTCACCAACTTTCTCGCCGACGCCGGTGCGTTCGTGCTGCTCGCGCTCGGGCTCAACATCGTCGTCGGCTTCGCCGGTTTGCTCGATCTCGGCTACGCCGCGTTCTTCGCGATCGGATCCTACGCGTTCGCGATGCTCGCGAGCCCGCAGTTCGGCATCCACATTCCGTTCTGGGTGCTGCTGTTCGTGGCATCGGGCATCGCGGCGCTCTTCGGCATCATCCTGGGCGCGCCGACGCTGCGCTTACGCGGTGATTATCTCGCGATCGTGACGCTCGGTTTCGGCGAGATCGTTCCGCAGACGTTTCTCAACCTCTCCGACTGGACCGGCGGCCCGAACGGCATCGGCTCGCTCGATCAGCCGGTGTTCTTCGGGCTGAAGTTCGGCTTCAACGCGCTGCCGTACTATTACCTGATCCTGGCGCTGATCGCGGTCGCGATCCTGATCGCGACGAACCTGCGCGAGAGCCGCCTCGGCCGCGCGTGGATGGCGATTCGCGAAGACGAACTCGCCGCCGCGCACATGGGCATCAACACGACGACGACCAAACTCGCCGCCTTCGCGATCGGCGCGTCGTTCAGCGGCCTCGCCGGTTGCGCGTACGCATCGAAGCTGCAACTCGTCTCGCCCGATCAGTTCGGGTTCAACGTGAGCGTCGCGGTGCTCTCGATGCTCGTGCTCGGCGGCATGGGCAACATCCCGGGCGTGATCGTCGGCAGCCTCGTCATCTCCTCGCTCGACCGGCTCATCTTGCCGCAGCTCACCAACCTGCTGCACGCGATCCACGTCCAGGTCGACCTCACCAACTCGCGCTTCCTCATCTACGGCGTGATCCTCGTGCTCACGATGCTCTTCCGGCCCGAGGGTCTGATCCCGAGCCGTCAGCGCAAAGCCGAACTGCACGCCGACGCCGACGTGACCTCGGCCGAGCAGACGCTCTACACCGGAGCGCCGTCGTAATGGCGTTGCTTCAACTCTCCGGCGTCACGCAGAAGTTCGGCGGCCTCACCGCCGTCGCCGATCTCACGTTCGCGATCGAACCGGGCACGATCGTCGCGATGATCGGCCCGAACGGCGCCGGCAAATCGACCGTGTTCAACCTGATCACGGGCATCTACGCGCCGACGGCGGGCACGATCGCCTTCGACGGCCGCTCGATCGCCGGGATGTCGACGAGCCGCATCGCGGCGGCCGGCGTCGCGCGCACGTTCCAGAACATCCGTCTCTTTGCGTTCATGTCGGCGCTCGACAACGTGATGACGGGCGAGCACGCGCGCATGAAGTCCTCGTTGCTCGATTCGCTGCTGCACACGCCCGCGCAACGCGCGGAGGAACGGCGCGTGCGCGAACGCGCGCGCGAGCTGCTGCACGTCGTCGGACTCGACGGCGTCGAGCAACAGTACGCGCGCAACCTCGCCTACGGCTTGCAACGCCGCCTCGAGATCGCGCGCGCGCTCGCGAGTGAGCCGAAGCTGTTGCTGCTCGACGAACCGGCGGCGGGCATGAATCCGAAGGAGAAGACCGACCTGATCGATCTGATCCGGCGCATTCGGGATCGCGGCGTAACCGTGTTCCTCATCGAGCACGACATGCGGCTGGTCAACCAGATCAGCGAACGCGTGACCGTGCTCGATCACGGCGAGAAGATCGCCGAGGGAACGCCCGACGAGGTGCGCCGCGATCCGAAGGTGATCGAAGCGTATCTGGGCGTGCCGTCGTGAAGCTGCTCGAGATCGATGGGCTCGTTGCGAAGTACGGGCGCATCACCGCGCTCGGCGGGATTTCGCTGCACGTCGCGGAGGGCGAGATCGTCACGCTGATCGGCGCCAACGGGGCCGGCAAGACGACCACGCTGCGCGCGATCAGCGGCCTCGTGCGCCCCTCGGCCGGAACCGTTCGCTTCGAGGGGACCGACCTGCGCGCCATGGCGCCGAATGCGATCGTGCGGCTCGGCATCGGCCATGCGCCCGAGGGCCGGCGGGTCTTCCCGCGCATGACCGTGCGCGAAAATCTGGAGCTCGGCGCGTACACGCGCACCGGCAAGGCCGCGATCAAGGCCGACCTCGATGCGGTGCTCGCGACCTTCCCCCGCCTGGCCGAGCGGATCGAGCAGAAGGCCGGCACGATGTCGGGCGGCGAGCAGCAGATGCTGGCGATCGGCCGAGCGATGATGGCCCGTCCGCGGCTGCTCCTGCTCGACGAACCGTCGCTCGGGCTCTCGCCGTTGTTCGTCCAGACGATTTTCGGCGTGATCCGTTCGATCAACGAGCGGGGAACGACCATTCTGCTGATCGAGCAAAACGCGAATCAGGCGTTGGCCGTGGCGTCTCGTGGGTACGTCCTCGAGACGGGCCGCGTGGCCTTCGAGGGGACGAGTTCCGAATTGCTCGCCAGCGAGGCCGTACAAGCCGCGTACTTGGGCGGTGAGGCCGGGTCCTAAACACACGATAAGATTTGTGGTGTAGGATTTTAACGCGATTTCCGATACTTATTTAGGCTGATCAAGGAACCGTGGGGACCATGTCCGCTGTGCGCTTCTCGACCTGGGCTCGTTTGCTGTCCGCTGTCGTACTGACGGCGGCCGGCCTCGTCGCGTCCGTCGAAGCGGCCCGCGCCGAGACCACCGCCGTGTCGGCAGCGAGCGCCCGCGCTCACGACGCCGGCCGAGCGCATGCCACGTCGTTGAACTTGTCTTCCGGCGCGGCCAGCGCGGTCACCAGCCCGTCGAGCCGTTCGGGCATCCTCAACGGCTTCGTCTACTCGACCGGGCCGCAGTCGATGGCCTTCCGCGGCCGGGTGAACGTCGGCAAGACGCACGTGTACGTGCCCTACTACGGCAACGTGAACACCGACCCGCTCCACCCCGACGCGCAGGGCTTCGCCGGCCTCGGCTACGGCTTCCGCACGTGGGATGTCTCGGTCGTGAACGGCGGCTACAGCTCGGGGCCGCCCGCCAACGTACCCGGCGCCGACGTTGCGCGCCCCAACCAGTCGCTCTCGTTCTCGATCCACTTCTGAGCTAGGCGCCCAGCAGCACCTCGATCGCGCGCCGGGCGCGGTCCGGGCCGAGCTCGAGGGTCGCATCGCCCGTGGCGATCTCCCACTTCACGATGCCGTCGACGGGTGTGGGCGCGGGCTGCCGGATCGTCCACACGCTCTGCTCGCGGGCGACCTGCTGCGCGCGTCCGAGGAGCTCCGCGGTGCCGATCCGCAGGTAGGTGTGGAACATGTTGGTCGGCGGCACGGCCGGCTGAACGGAGATGGTGGCGGGCGCCGCGGCGACGATCGGCGCGAGCCACGCGGCGGCATCGCGATAGGCGGCCATCCGTCCGAGACGCCGGTCGAACGCGGCCTCGGCGGTCGTGAGGTAGGGGAAGAGCGTGAAGAGGTTGCCGCCGTGCCGGCGCTGCCAGATGCGCGCCTCGGCGATGAAGTCGCGCGTTCCCGCGAGCATCGCACCGGCGATGCCGCCGAGGCCCTTGTAAAATGACACGTAGATCGAATCGAACAACGCCGCGATCTCGGCGTACGGCCGGCCGTAGAACGGGCCGCATTCCCACAGGCGCGCGCCGTCGCAATGGACGTGCCAGCCGCGCTCGCGGGCGCGCGCGACGAGCGCGCACAACTCGTCCCAAGCGGGCAACGTTCCGCCGATTTCACGTTGCGGCAGTTCGATCAAGAGCGTGCCGAGCGGCGCGTGTACGGCGTCGAGGTCGGCGAGCGTCAGCGGCGCGAACGCGGAGCCGAGCGGCGCGAACTGCAACGCGTGGAGGTAGGCGTATCCCGCCTGCTCGTGGATCGCGACGTGCGTGGTCGGATGCGCGGCGAACGTGCGCCGCCCGCGCTCGTCGGCCACGATGCGCAGCGCGATCTGCTGCGCCATCGTCCCGCTCGGCATGAAGACCGCGGCATCTTTGCCGAGCAGCCCCGCGATGCGGTCCTCGAACGCGTTGAGCCGCTCGCCCGTTCCGTAGCGATCGACGTCGTTCGCACCGCGGAGCGTGCCGAGTTCCGAGAAGGTCGCGACCGGATCGAGGCGACCGTGGCCCGCGATCGCGTACGTGCAGTCGTCGGCGCCGAGCACTACGACTTGTGCTTGTGCAGGATGAATCCGTTGCCTTCCGTGTCGCTGGCGAAGCCCATCCAGCACACCGGCGTCTCCTCGATGTGATCGGATACCGCGACGCCGCGCGCTTTGAGCTCGGCGATCGCGGCCGGCACGTCGTCGACGACGAACATCACGCCGTCGGACGCCCGGAAGTTGCCGCTGTTGTAGAGTCCGAACGCGGTGTCGTCGGCGAAGACCCACTCGCTGAAGGCGTCGGGAATCGCGGCCGTCGGCGGCACGCCGAGCAGCTCCGTATAAAATGCGGTCGCGCGCGCGAGATCCTGCACCGAATAATAGGTCGCGGTGACGCCGGAGACGGTCATGTGGTGTTCCTCCTGCAGCACCATCTGACGCGCGTCGTCGGAGCGCCTTCAGTTCACCAGCAGCAACGCGGCGAGGAGTGCTGGGATCGTGGCGGTCGTGCCGATCACGGCGAAGCGCAGCGGCGTGCAGTCGATGTTCTCGCGGCGTACGATCGAGAGCCACAGCAGCGTCGCGAGCGATCCGTTCACCGTCGCGTTGGGCCCGAGATTGACGCCGATGAGCGCGGCGTAGGTGTCGTGGGCCGATGCGTGCACGAGCGCCAACGTCTCGCCGAGGCTCAATCCGACGGGCAAGTTGTTGACGATGTTGCTCGCTCCCGCGATCGTGACGCCGATCGCGACCTTCGACCACGGTTCGGCGAACGACGCGCACCAGCCAAGCACCGCGCGCGTCGCGTCGAGGCCGCCGTGCGCGTTGATCGCGCCGACGATGACGAACAGCGATGCGGTGAGCGCGACGACGGGCCACGAAATGTTGCGTGCGATCGTCTGCGCTTCGCGCGGCCGGCGCGCGACCGTCACGAGTGCGGCGACGACGGCACAGCCAAACGTGACCGCACCGAGCGGCCCGCGTAGCGCGGAGGTGCCGACGATGACGAGCGCTGCGAGCACGAGCGCGATCGAGCTCGGCACTTCGGGTCGTGGCGCGTGCACGGGCTCGCGCGGAGCGGCGCTCCCGCGGAGGTCATTGCGGCTCATGATCGCCAGCACGCCGAACGTCACCGTGAGCGCGGCGATCGCCGGCAGGCCGAACGCGGTCATCCACGTACCGAGCGCCGGCATGCCGCTCGCGAAGACGAGCAGGTTCGACGGGTTGGAGATCGGCAGCACGAAGCTCGCCGCGTTCGCGACGAGCGCGCACGCGATCACGTACGCGGCCGGCGGCGCGTCGATACGCCGCAACGCTTGGATCACGGCGGGCGTGAGGACGACGATCGTCGCGTCGTTCGAGAGAAACGTCGTCGTCACGATGCCGGCCGCGTACACGATGAGCAGCAGGCGCACGCGCGAACCGCGCGCCGACGTGACGGCGTAGGCTGCGAGCCAATCGAAGAGACCGGCAATGCGCGCCACTTCGGCGAGCCCCATCATGCCGATGAGGAAGAGGTAGACGTCGACGCCGCGGCCGAGTGCGCCCAGCGCCGCGCGGGGCGAGATCGCTCCGATCAGGAGAAGGCCGAGCGCACCGGCGGCCGCCCACCAGGCCTCGTTGATCCGAAACGGCCGGACGAGGACCGCAACGATCGCGAGGGCGGAAATCGCCCAGACTATGCGCGCGCTCGGGTCGGTCGCAGCAGGTGGGCGGAACCGTGCACCGCGTGCCCGCCGACGATGGTCGCCAGCGGCTGGTAGT
>Ga0116228_10004142_pt1 | contig 12802 bp, 9 predicted proteins | sample S1TSphfallax_2_FD_89694 | JGI IMG/M metagenome (GOLD analysis project Ga0116228, IMG submission 89694) | Host-associated microbial communities from peat moss isolated from Minnesota, USA - S1T2_Fc - Sphagnum fallax MG | ecosystem: Host-associated > Plants > Peat moss > Unclassified | place: USA... | reverse complement strand
GATTGAGGATAATTGTTTTGCTCCCTTGCTTGAGAAATTATTAAGACTTTGATTTACCAAATTAGCAAGTTCAAAGTCTTTGGAGCCTTTCTAAAAGCTCAAAAGGTTCTTTGTTCTTTCCCCTATGCAGGGACCCTTTCTTAAGTAATAGGTGAGGAAAAGCCTCATGGTTGGGCATCAATCTAATATAGCATGTGAGAAAAAAAACACTTGTTGGGCTAGCTTGGAAACAAAACAATATGAGAGAACCTTAAAAGTTAGAACCTAACCCAAGAATTGATAATGATGGCTATTAGGGTTAAGCTGTTAATTCCTAAGTAGAACCTTCAAAGCTAAACCCCAAACCAAGAATTTTTAATGATGGTTATTAGGGTTAAGCTTGTTAATTCTTAAGTAAAACGTTAAAAGATAAACCCTGAACTAAGAATTGATAATAATGGCTATTAGGGTTAAGATTGTTAATTCTTAAGTAGAACCTTCAAAGCTAAACCCCAAACCAAGAATTTTTAATGATGGTTATTAGGGTTAAGCTTGTTAATTCTTAAGTAAAACGTTAAAAGATAAACCTTGAACTAAGAATTGATAATAATGGCTATTAGGGTTAAGCTTGGTAATTCTCAACTAGAACCTTAAAAAAGTTAAACCCTAAACCAATAATTGTTAATGATGGTTATTAGGATTAAGCTTGTTAATTTTTAAGTAGAACTTTAAAAGCTAAATCCTAAACCAAGAATTGTTAATGATGGTTATTAGGGTTAAGCTTGTTAAATTTTAAGTAGAAACTTAAAAGCTAAACCTTAAACTATGATGGATATTGTGGTTAAGCTTGGTAATTCTTAAGGAAAACCTTAAAAGCTAAAATTCTAACCAAGAATTGTTAATGATGGTTATTAGGGTTAAGTTTGGTAATTTTGAAGTGGAGCCTTAAAATTTAAATTCTAAACCAAGAATTATTGATGATGGCTACTAGGGTTAAGCTTGTTAATTCTTAAGCATTTGCAAATACCCAATTTGCCAAAAACATGTGTTATTGTTGACCCAACATCTAGCTTATTAAGTTAATTCCATGCATACATAAATGTTGGTTTGCACTTTTGTTGGGTTCATGTTGACTTCAAACAAGATTCCAAAATTCATGCAAGTAAGCAAAAGAACCAAAGTTTCCAAGAGGACAAAGACACAAGACCTAGCAAAATATCCATTTTTAGGTGTAAAACATTTGTGTCCCCCAAGTCAAACAAAGTTAAATGCCACACTCAAATTTGGTGTAGGTTTGCAAGACATGGTAAAAGAATGTCATTATGCTAGGATAATATTAATGAACACCATTATAATATCCAAGGTTGATAGGAAAACACTTTGGGGACTCCAAAAAATTTGGATTGTAATTGATCTTGCAAGTTAAATTATTGGAAAAATATTTAAGCATATTCTTTAGAAATTGACAACATCTTTGGGCACAAATGACCCACACATTGTCATGGTTTAATTGGGAGGTTCTTTTTCTTAATATTTTTAATCATTATATCAATGCATGCCACACTAATCTCCAACTCTATTCATTTGCATCCATTAAGGTTTTGACTTTTGTGTGTTTACTTTCAAAGTCATGTGAAATTTGGCTAATGCATTTCAAATTAGAGAGTTGAAAGATGTTTTGATTTCTAAATGATGAAATAGCTTTTATTTGCATATATGACATTTACAATTCCTTGGTGGTCAAAAAACAATTGACTTCATGGCTTCATGTTAAAAGATGAAAAACATTTAAATTTTTGAATTTTTATGCCTTTGTAGCTATTTGTCTCTAGAATTGGTAAGTTTTTAGAAAATTTTACTTAACATGGTATAGATTGTAGGATGGTAACCTTTGGAAAAGTCACCAACATGTTCCACATGGGGGATCAACCATTCCCTTGGTTGGCATTACTTGTACTAAACTCTTTTAATAGTTTTTCAAAAAGTTATGTGCCACCCTTCAAGAGGTATAAGTTTAGGCAATGATGAGCTTTGTAACTTTCTCTTCTAGATTTTTTTTCCTTATACTTAGATTTACTAGTGATAATGATGATTTTGTTGAAAAAGGACATTATATTTCCATTATATTTTTGGCAATACTATTTTTGGTTGTTGAAGATGATTATTTTATGTAGATTAGTTTGTCCTTTGATATTTATGTTGTTTGGACATTATGGACAGAACTTAAATTTGTAATTCATATATGAAATAATATAAACATTAAATTTTGTAAAAGTCTGAAGTTGTAAATAATTATTTTGAGTTTTTTTTTTTTCTCGTTCAAGAAATTTGCGTGGACCTTCCATGTTTTGAAAGGAATTCCTTCCCATATGGCTCAACACCAAACCAAATTGGATACCTTCATTACACCAACTCATGAAACAAAATATTGAATGAATTCGAACTATGAAACTTTGTAGTAAAGTATGACATAAATAAGCATTTACTTGCAAGATTCATCAATCCAATAGATTAAGCTATTTGGCTATCTCCAATTATAGTTGTAAGAAAGAAAAATGGGGAGTTGAAAATTTGCATTGATTTTCAAAAACTTGATTTGACAACTAAGAGGGATCCTTATCTTCTTTTGTTTACTATGGAAGTTTTGGATGTGATAAGAAGTCATGAAATTTATTCATTTCTAGATGGAGTTTTAAGTTACCACCAAGTATGATAGCCCTTGAAGACAAGTACAAAACAATTTTTTATCACTAATTGGGAACTTTCATTTGGATAATCATGCATTTCAATTTGAAAAATGTTCCACCAATCTACTAGAAGGTTGTCAATTTGGCATTCAAAAGATTACCTTGGTAATTTCATGAAATTATTCTTGGATGACTTCAACATTTTCAATGTCATTACCACCCACTAAAATTATAGTTTTGTTTTGACAAATGTTAACATTTTTCATTTTTTGGTTTATTTGGGGCTTTTTTTTGCTACATTGTTTCCATTAAGAAGGAAAAACTCCCATACCTTAAGAATTATTTTGTGATCATTGATATGTCATAGTTATTAAAATCCATTAGTATTCAACATTGTGGTGCATTTTTACAAATGTTTCATCAATAATTTTGCAATAATCATGGCACCAATCATAAAGTTAATGCACATATTTGAAGCTTTCAAATGGACTATCAAATGTTGGACATCATAACAAACAATCAAGAATTGGTAAATGGACACACCCATTTTGATCACCCCTCATTGGGATCTTAAGTTCCATGTTGACACCAATGCATCAAACATTGATGTGGGAGCCATGTTGGCATAAAACATTATCAACAAATGTAATCAACCATTTAGTTACACCTCTCGAATTTTCAAATATGCCAAATGAAATTATACAACTAGTGAACATGAAACATTGGTGATGGTGTAACCTTACACAAATTTGAAAATTATTTATTGTGCAACAATTTTGTTTTCTATGTGGACCATATGGCATTGGTGTACTTGATTTGTAAACTACAAATCTTGGGTCAAATTGCTTCATGGTTTCTATTATTCTTAGAGCAAAACTTTTTGGTAATATGCAAGTTTAGACGATCATATTTAATAACCAATGCTCTAATTATTTAGTTATTGAATTCCACAAAAGACCCAAGGCACCAAATCAACAATTAACACCACATTTTTCACTTTGCAACCCATTTGGTTAAAAGAAGTATATGAATATTTCCAATCTTGATATTTTCATGTGCATTTTACTAACGAACAAAACAAAATCATCCGAAAGACTACGCTTTTGACTATTGTTCAAGACAACTTTACCGAATGGGGCACAATCAAATCTTGAAGATATGCCTCCAACTAGAAAAAAACTCAACTATCTTACAAAGATGCATAAACGAACAAATGGAGGACATTGTTTTCGCAAACATAACCTACCAAATTGTTAAATACTAGCTAGTGGCCTACATTGTACAAGGATATTCACATTTACTATCAAAGTTATGGTGATTGCCAAAAGATTAGCAACCTTATCACATGTAGCATAACAAAATTGATTCTTTTGCTACTTGTAAAATTGTTCATGAAATGGGACCTAGATTTCTATGACCCATTAAACCAATTGGCAAGTATATAATAGGGAACAAATATATCTTGGTAGTTATTAACTATGGTACCAAATGGGTGGAAGCAAAGGCCTTAAAGACCAACAAAATAGTTGTTACAATCAAATTCATTTATGAATTCATCCTTAGAAGGTTTAGAAGTCCAATCACCTTGGTAAGTGATTAAGGAGTTCATTTCATCCATGATGTTATTCAAATTTTAACTACTCATTTTTTTTGACACACCAACTCCATTACCTACTATCTTCAATAGAATGGACAAACATGATCAACCAACAAAATCATTGGAACATTAATGACCAAATTGGTTAACAAAATGAATAATGGTTGGGATGAACATTTGCATATTGTTTTATATGATTACCAAACATCATTGAAGGTTACCATTGGACCTACACCCTTTCAATTAATGTATGGACTTCATCCACTCGTGCTTACCAAATGCTTACTACCCACCAAGTCATTATTTAAGTACTAATTCTCTACTAAATCAATTAAATTCCTTACTTTTAGGATTACCAAATTCAAAAATTAATTGAAACCAAAGATGAGGTAACAATTATTTCATGATGTCAATGCATGGGTATGGTTGGACCTAAGGACATCAAATTTTGTGAACTAAGGAAATGTGTATATTTGACCAATGAAGATGCAAATGAACATTGTGAGGGCCACATGGTATAATATTTTATTCATGAATGCCAAGAGATGTGTGACTTGTACTATCATCAATCATGGTAATTGAGTGTTAGGCCTCAATATTGATGTGATGAACATTCTAATATATATATATTTATGTCAATGGAGTTTGTTTTCATTATAAAATTGTCATCAACCCTAAAAAAAGTAGCATAATTTTTGGGGATACTTTTGGAGTATTTTTCCATGTCCAAATGATATGGTACAAAATATTTTTGAAAAGTTAAAGGGAGACTAGAGGTGCCAATGAGAAAATCTAGATGTTCCATTTGATTTGTGATGCTACATGAAGGTTAGAAGTTTTGAAATTTGTTTTTTCTCTATTTTACAAGTAGACAAAAAGGTAACAAGTGGGGTCAAAATATCTTGTTTGCACCCTATATTTATGCTCAAGTGGACTCACTAAGATACACATCAAAGAATGGTAAAAGGAATAAAACTATCAAAATAATATTTTTTTACTTTTTTTATGTTTCTAATCCTAAATTTTTATTTTGTCATGTTAATCCATTGCATACCAAAGTATATGGCATTAACTATTCATTGGAATAAAAAAATGTGGGAATTATGGTAAAACTTTGTCCTAATTACAATGGCCCTTTTTAGAATCACCCTTCTAAACTTTGGAAATTCATAACTAAATAATACCTACTTGATTAATCACATAATACAAAATTTAAGTAAAAAACATTCCACCATACTTACATGGCTACAAGTTGACAAAAGACAAATGAACACACCTTTTTCATGCATGTGTTCAAAAAATTAAGAGAATCCTTACCATGCCCATGCATAGTTGATGCATTCTCCAAGTATCCACATCACGTGATGGCATCTTATCGAACATTCTTGAAGTCCATGCATGCTTTTGCACATTTTGCATACATGTTAATGAAGTTCTTTAATTTCAAACATAGCCATCTAAATCCCATCCACTTTCAATTGTCATGAGCGCACCTCACTCTTCAAGTACAACTATGATGGCACATGCATTCAACACTCCACAAAATTTAATAGAGTTTAGTTGCCTATCTTTGTGTTGCATTATTGAAATAATTCCAAACCTTTTGCTTTGCCTACATTTCACATGTCGCAACTGATCATTTCAAGATGGCATCTTGTGGAACACTTTCCCAATGTCCTCAACACTTGCACATTTTTGCATAAATGTCAACCAAGCTATTCCCAACAAAAGCACTTGAGTCCCATCTACTTTCATTGATTTACTCATGGGCACATTCACCCTTTTCAAACAAAACTATGCTAACACATGCATTCAACACCTCAAAAATGTAACTAAGTTCAATCACACACCTCTTTGCCCAATGCCATCACAACCATCAGTGTGGTCACCCATTGTAGGATTCTTCTACTTATAAGCCATAATGTTTCGTACCATCAAAATATTTTCCTTTTTCATTTTTCTACAACTTGAAATCCAAATCATGTATTGCCAACATCTCAACCACAAATATTGTCACAAAACAATCTGACCAACCTAAACTTTGTGACATAAAGAAGTTTGTCACAACATGTTACATTTACTTACCTTTTGCTACTTAATATCCCACAACATGTCCAAGGATCTAAAATTTGAATTTTTCCAATGTTTAAACCAAGATATGATAACAACCAAATACCGATTAATGAGATTTACACCCACAAGAGCTATGGTTCCATTGATGTGTGAACTTTCCAATGCGGTTGATATTTAGTTACCCTCTTTGGTGCGTGATCCCACCACTACAAAGGACCCATAAATAACTCCCATAATAATTTCTTTTTTTAACTTGTAGGGATTGTTTAAAAACTTCCATTAAAATCATGTAATTTCATGACTTAGAAATAATGATGAGGTATTGCATTTTCCATAAAGTGTGTCCAAACTTTTGATTTGCTTTTAAAGATATAAAATCAACATCATGAGGCAAAACCATGAATCAATGAACCAATATGTTTGCCCTTTTTCAAAGGATTATATTTTAATTGCCAAAAGAAAAAATCGTAAATAGGAAAATTTTAGCATTTTTAAAAATATTATTTTTACTTACTATAGTTTCCCCAATATATCACATGCTATTTGTTAATCATTTTTTAATAAATATAATCTCCTAAATATGTAAGATTTTACACTATATTTATGTGTTTTTTCTTGAAAGATTATCACAATTTAAAATCATGCAAAAACATGTAACTACATTGAGGCTTAATTTTTTGTCTTTTATGCTACAACTTTGTTTTAGACTCATGAACATCAAATAGACCCAAATATTCAGTTTTTGAAAAAATATCAAGTTATAGATTCTTTGTATTTTGAATGATTTTATGTGTGTCTAATAGTCCCCTATTATTACCAAAAAAATTCAACACCAAAAAGTTTGTATTATGAAAATCAAGGGCCATTGTGTGAAACTAGTAATGTTTGACATAACACTTGTTCAACTTTAAAGGTCCTTTGTTCAAATCAAAGCTCAAAATTGAAAAATACAATGGTTCAATTTAGTTTTTTCAACATCCATGTTAGTCATAAAACACAACTTGTAATGATTAACATGCACAACCTCCAACAATTATATTCACATTTGGGAACATAGAGGTGAAATGCAAGCTTTCAAACATTTTTTCACTTGTCATACATGCAATAAACAAAACCAACAAGTTCATAGTGTAAGCGATGGATCACAATGAAAGCACATTACGGTGTAAACAAAAAAATGTCACAGTTTGATAGTTTTTGATACCTATGAAACTTTGACATATCGTGGTGGATGTTTGGAAAACATTTTGTAAATCAAATTTTCAATTGATGGTGGTTTACATCCCAATATATTATTTTATCATGAAATTGGAACAAATATGAGCAAATAAATTAATATTTATAATACATTTTCACTTCGCAACAACCTTGTCACAATGTTGTAATTGTACAAAAGGACTATGAAGGACTAGATTAAATGGTATTTTATTCATGAAATTTTGCACATGTAAAAAAAATCATGAAGAAGAATCTTCTTCACTAAAATTCTCAATTTTTTTTCAAGTTGTGAAGTTCATATCAAATGTTTTAAAAATATTTGTTAGTACATTATGATGTTATAATGATGAAATTTTTTATCTTTTAAAGTTGTAAAATGTTATTCCGTTGAAGATGTAGATGGGCTAAGTGTTTTTTTTACCATTTAGATGTTTTTTAATGGATTTTCAAATTTAATAAAAAATGGTAATCTGTTATAAAGTAGGGTTTTTAATCAATGTTTATAAAATGTGTTGGTGTATTTTTAGACAATGATACAACTACTGATCAATTACATATTGATGGGTTTAATAATTTATTTTATGTTTGAAGTTCAAATTAACTACATGTGATATCTTAAAAAATTCAAAGTGAATGAAATCTTACATGCTACTACTTTTTATACTATATGTAGTCCTAGTTTTCCCTAAAATTGTTTACACTGTAGTGTGCTTTCATCCATCACATCAATTTCATGTAATTAGAAATTGAAAAATGACACACCAAGATCCATGAGTGCGCCATCAATGATCAATTGAAGTATTTCGAGTAGAGAGACAAAAAAACTTCACAAGACAATGAAGGACATGGTGAATGTGTTTTCTTAGCTAAACACTACCATATGCCATGCTTTCATATTCCAAGACAAGTTACTCATGCCTACACCTATGAACTTGGCTTTAGACTTGTCAAAATAAGACATAGCTATAACTCAAAATTAGTTGAATCCAAACAATCTTTGAATCTATTATGACAACAACAATATTAACAAGTTTGAACTTGATTGGATTGAAAGTGAAGACAAAAACAATGGATATTGCACATGTTTAAGACTTTCCAATTCATTGAACTTTGATGTTGAAAACCAAAAAGTTGAGATTCAACAAGAGACCAATGCCCTTTGTGATGTTTCCATTGTTTTCTTGCCAACATTACTTTTTGGATATAAAAGTTGATCTTCTTATGTATATTAGCTAGTTCTCTAATATTTATGTTGTTTTGACATCAGGGACAAAACTTCTAATACCTAGTTAGAATATGCAATGAAGTAAGCATTGAATTTTGTGAAAGTATAAAATTACGAGTATTTTTCATTGCTTACCAAACTAGTTTGGTACAAGCCAATTGACGTTGTGCATTTCTAAATTTCTTTTTGAAGTTTTGTAATTTACATACCCATAAATTATGTCTTTTTTATGTGAAATCTTTATACACACTTTTTTTTTAATCCTTTATATTCATTTGAAATAGCATTTGGCATATTTTAATCTTCCAATTTATATTCTACTTAATCATTTCTTGGAATTTTCATACATGCTCAAAGTTATTGATGAACCTACGTGTAGGTCAATAAACAATTGTTTCTAAATGATATGTTTTATTGTGTTATCTTCAAGTGAGAAATAAATTGTTAAGGCTTAATTTGTTCATTATTATTTATTAATTTATTACATATTGATGGATTAATTATTAATCATACTATAAGAAAATTACAAATCAATGATTGACTTTTGCAACTATTTATTAGTTATGAGCAACATTTGTGACTAAAAATGCCCTAAACATCAAACAACAAGTTGCAATCAAGTACCAGTTAAAGGCAACATAATTCATACTTTATTATATATATGTTCATCCATTATTGTATGGTGTATGGTGATTGCCCTTAAAACTAGTATGCAACTATTTTAGTAGCAATTTTTGCAAAATATGAACAAATCATCATTGGACATGTAACAAATTGAAATTACATACCTCCTTACCTACCCCTATTACATAAATGAATCATCAATGGGCATGTGGCTTAGGGCTAGGTATGTAGCCAATGTGACACCAAAACTAGGTTTGTACATGACACCTACATTAAGTTGCTTACGTGGCATGTGAACTAGGTTACTTATGTGGCACCTAAACTAGACTTGGTGCCTACATGCCACCTAGGCTATGGCTATGGCTAAGTAATTAAATGTGGCACCTCCACTAGGAAACCTACATGTGGCACTTATATAGGCACCTTAACATATGTGTTAGGTAGCTTACATGGCACCATTGTGGAACCTAAACTAAGTTGCTTTTGTGACACCTATACTAGGCTTAAATATAGGCCATGTGGCACCTAGGCTAACCTCAAATGGGCTACATAGCACCTAGACCTAGAGGTGCATGCCACATGGATTCTAAGTTAGGCCTAGACCTAAATAGGTGAAGCCATCACTTAGGCCTCCTAGGCAACCTAGGCTAGTTAAGTGCCTTGGCCCACCTAGCCCTAGGTTGCAAGTATGAGGATTTGGGTTTCTCACCTTGGAGGTGAGAAGTGAAGTCCTTGACCATTGCACCACATTTGCATAAGGTGTGACCTTTTGTCAAGACATAACTTATATGAACATTTTTTTAAATTATTTCATTTGTGTAAATAAATAAAAGGATAGGAAATAGGCAAGTAGGAACATTTCCTAGGTAGGTACATAATCTAAAAATATATATGCCATCTACCCTAGCCTTGGTACTTGCATATGTCATATGTAAGTATTATGGTTTTGGGTTAACCTTTGCACCTTTGTGCAAAAGAGATGCACACAAACACGCCTAGTGATTTAGGTTACCTTAAACCTTCGACCTTCTAAGTTCCAACCTAAATCTAACCCTATTTCCAACCCTATGTGGTCCATGGTAGAACCCTATTGTAAAATTCTACCAATTTGTGAAATGTGGCACTTTTTCCCAAATCATTTTTGGAACATTCATATGGTATTAATATGAAAAAAAAAGATTAAAAACCATTGATAAAATTTGCCACAAAATACCCATGAACAAGACATGGTATAATAACCATTTCATAGCAAACTTACATTGTAAAATCATTCCAATTTTATAATACATTACACCATATCCTATTGGTGCATTCATATTTTGAATTAAGGCCCCCCTCATGTTTTTGCAATTTATATTAATTGGTCGAATAGGGTTAATCTTCCAATCATTTTGACAAAATGACTACTAGTCATCTAGTTGTAAAAATGGCACAATTGCAAGGTATATATGACTCCATGACTATGTTTGGACACTAGTCATAATTTGTCCTAATCATGGATGCCACACCTTGGCATGCATAGTACAGCCTACCCTAACTTAGGCAAGTAGCCTATGTAAGTATGTAGCCTATCCTAGGTAAACAGGTAGCTAGGAAGGTGGGAATTAAGTAAAAAAGTAGCTTGACCTAGGTAGTTAAGTTACCTTAGTTACCTACTTACTTGTAGGTAGAGATGTTAACCTATATACCTACCTTGGTAGGTATTAGGGCCCTACTACATATTTAAGAAATAGGTAGGTAGTAAAAGCCTAACTATTTAGGTTTATAGGTGCCATAGCCTCTCTACTTGAATAATTAGGTAGCCTAACCTAGCTATGTATGTAAATAACCTAACTTAACCTAGCTTAGGTAGGTAGGTAGGTAGGTAAGTAGTTTAACCCATATACTATAATACATAATTAGTTTCATATTAGTTGCATACACAACAATGAATTAGTCAAATATGCAAGTAAAATGCAATATACTTAGATGAAAAATCATGAAATATAATCGATATCATTGTTTTTTCGCACCATTCATTACAAATTAATTGCATGGACAATTAAAGGTAGAAAATTGCCTTAACACTCTAGGTGTTAAATGATGATAATATTGTCATTGGATGGTAGTTACCACAATAACCAATAGATTATCGTTTATTGTCCAAGGAGGGAGCAACACCACAATAACCAATAGATTACCGTTTGTTGTCTAAAGAGGCATCAACACCACAAGAAACATCAGACTACCATCTACTTTCTAAAGAAACACCACCACCACAAAAAACATCAAACTGCCATCTACTATCCAAGGAGGTAGCAAGCACCAAAAGACGCATCGAACTTTTGTCTATTGTCCAAGGAGGCATCAACATCGCAAAAAGCATCACACTACCATCTATTATCCAAGGAGGTAAGAACGCCACAAGGAGGATCAAACTATTGTCTGTTGTCCAAGGAGGTGGTAACACCACAAGAAGCATTAGACTATTGTCTATTGTCCAAGGAGGCAGTAGCACCACAAGAAACATCAAATTATCGTTCATTATCCAAGGAGGTGACAACACCACAATAAGCATCAAATTATTGTCTATTGTCCATGGAGGTGACAACACCACAAGATGGATCAAGTTCCCATTTGTTGTCGAAGGAGGTAACAACATATTAAGAACCAAAAAACTATTGTTTATTATCCTAGGAAGCAACAACACATGAAGACCCAACAAACTGCTAACTAATATTTTAGGAAACAACAATACATCAAGACTCAATAAACTACCATTTGTTGTCCAAGGAAGCAATAGTAGAATGTTAAACCTTGGAATTCGACAACTTAATTACCATCAAGGAAAAAGGTTGTAAAATAAAAAAAGGATGAAAAATAACATGAAAACATATGAGGGTAAAACATTGTTTTATCTACCTACCATCTTGCAATAACTACCATTTTATAGTAGTTACCATCATGTTGCAACTACCTTCTTTTGCAAACTTGAAAGAAGAATTAATGTGCCTACAAACCTCTTATAGCTATTACTTATTGTCTACCAACCTTATAACTATTGCCTACCGTCTGTAGCACCTACAAACCTTTTATAGTTGATGCCTACTGTTTGCAACAACTCTTTATCTTCTATAAACCTCAAACACAATAATTATTTTTTTACTACTACCTTCCAATGGGAACTACCCTCTTGTAGCAGGTCTACTTTCATACTCTAGTAGCAAATACAAAGAGTATTTTCATTATAAAAAGGAAAGAAAACCAAACTAAGAAACGAATAGTCTACATCAACTAAAAAGGAATTACTTTCCCTGCTTTCTTAGAGGTCAATACAAATAATAATAAATAATGCACTTGACAACCTTCAACCATTTCCATTACATAACACCAAGTACAATATTCTTTCATCTTCTTCTC
>Ga0116228_10004139_pt1 | contig 12809 bp, 11 predicted proteins | sample S1TSphfallax_2_FD_89694 | JGI IMG/M metagenome (GOLD analysis project Ga0116228, IMG submission 89694) | Host-associated microbial communities from peat moss isolated from Minnesota, USA - S1T2_Fc - Sphagnum fallax MG | ecosystem: Host-associated > Plants > Peat moss > Unclassified | place... | reverse complement strand
TGCCCTTGTCACTAGTTGAGGCCAAAAGTTGCAAAGAACATAGGTAAGCAAGAAATTTGCTACTCCCAATGAAGTAGGTTGCATCCACTTTTGAGGAACAAATAAATTTGGTCACTTCACTAAAGCAAGACGCCACTTCACTCAAGACAACTCATATTTCAAATTGTTATACAAATAAATTCATGAAAGAAGTTGGATCACTTGACTAAAGCAAAATGTCACTTCATTTCATTGAAGACACCTCTTGCTTCACATTGCCCCAAGTTTTATTCTTGCAACCTATTTAACTAATGTGATCCTCAGTTTGTCCCCATATATGCCTTGCCCCCTCTCAAGTTTTGTACTCTTGCAAGCAATCCAAAGGAGGAGACAACAATATACTTATTTTGGGACTCTCCAAAGCTTGATTTTTCATTGTTACAATGGGCCAATCCAAGATACCCATCACAACTAAAAAAATATTGAACTTTGATGTTCCCATCATGTTCTCATCAAGCTTCAAGGGTGGTTCCCACGGACACTCGGAGAGTTTCCCCCAACAGAAGTGCTCTCGAAATTGTTGCCAAAAAGCATCACACTTCATGCCATTTCTTTTGCCGAATATTCTACCCGTGTCAACCTACATTGCTAAACCCAAAAAGGAAAGGCTATGTACATAAGCTTATAGTTTGAGTGTGTGCACAATGTGACAATTTTTTCGGTGATAAGCCAATCAAAGAGACCCATCAAAGGAGGCCTAGGGCAAAAAAAGTTGTCATGAGCACACTTGCAATTAGGAATTTGAACTTTAGGTGTCGCACAAGTAATCAACATGAATGACACAAACTAGGAACAAAGTTTTGTAGTAGAATTATGTGCAAATGTGGCCCTACATGGCAGCTCTCTATGTGCTTGACAATATATTGTTTCGATTCAAAAGAAGGGAAATAAAATAAAATTCCTGGGATACTTGTGACAACAGATGGACAGCAACACCTGCTCCAGGCTTTTTTGCCCAAGAGAATTAGTTGTTGGGTGCATGCTTCACTGCCACATCAACAATTACTCGATGCACCAAAAGTTGTAATATGATGAGTCATTGCGGAGCAAAATGGCCAAGCCTACTAAGTTAGGCCAAACTTGTGAATGTCCGTATTCTTCTTCTTCTTCTGATGCAACTAGTTACATCCTGGTTACATTCATTGCCTTTCAATATTTGGGTTGTAAAATTCTTTCAGAAGTTTGCTAGGTCTAATTTGGAGAATACATTCTTTCTCTTGGGGAAAATGTCTTGATATGATAGAGACATCCTGAAAGTCACCCAGTCTTCGCCCTAACCTTGGACCTCCTTTCACCCCCAAACCCCTCTTTCAGTGGGATCAGCAAAGTAAGGAAATTTTATTAAATCTGGGTATGAAATGCTAAAACTCAGCATTTAATGCACAGGGTTCGAGAGTAACTATTATAGTGCATGTACAGGTAGGAGCAGTGAAAATATATGTAGCAGCTGTGGAGACGCTGAGGAAAGACAGGATGTGGAAACTCAATTACCCACCAAAATTGATGGTATTTTGAGTTTCATCCCCCCTCCTTGAATGTTGAAGTACTTTTTTGCAGTTTCTCTTTTAATATCACCCTGTTTATGACCAAACTCAAGGTTCAAGAAATCTCTAATGAAATTTCCAAAAAAAATTTAATTACGAGATGTTTCCACTTGAAAAAAGGGACTTTTTTCTCTCTTATTTTTTGGGCAAGAACTTTACAAGGCATAACCTTCCTCCTAGCCTCCAAGGCACTGCAAAGCACTAGGCCAAATTTCCTAACATGTCTAGAGGATTCATTGTAGAGCATAAAAGCCCAGCAAAAAAAAACACCAAAAAAATCATTTCCTTGTGACACCCGATGGGCATGGGTATCACAGATTTTATCTTTTAAATTGCCTGCACACATTATGCCAGGTACCCTAACGTCCAAAGAGCAGGGAGTTCCCCAAATAACCGCCCTTGCCTCCAGACTCAAGGGTGATTCTTTTGAGAACTCCCCTCTCCTCGGGCATTACCCTACTACACTTAGGGTAAATCACCTCTCCCTTGAGACAGATTACAATAGTGTCTGTTTCTAATGTCACAGAAGGGCTGATCGCATGAAAGGTTTCTTACATTGTTCTAAGACTTGGGAACTGGGGCGTACCCAATGAGATCACACCCTGCCTTCAAACAACATAACTTTTAGTGGTCGGGTATCAAATTTTGCATATATCAGCTGATCCTTGTATCAAGTTTTTCTTTTTTTTTTCTTTTTCATACCAGGTGGGGGTACTGCTAATTGGGTACTTTAAAAAAAACTTGCATACCAAGTCTAGTTTGGAGTATTTTTGAGATATATCCAAGTTAATAAAATGAGCATATTTTTTCAAGTTTACATACTCTTGAATATGCATTTGATAAGAGTATATTGAATTTAAGAAAAATAAGGTAAGATAAATAAAATTTGTTAATTTTTTTACTTGTACCCAGCGAGTATATCCGGGTAAATTATATACCCGTGCAACACTGGTATACTCAAATCCCTCTCCCCCCCCGCCCCCCCGCCGGCCCGCGATGCAAGTTGGCCCTAGTACTATAATTATTCGCTGTGCTCATGCACGTGTGCGTGTGCATGCATGTACAGGACAGGAGAACAATTTGATTCCTTACGATTCGACTGGCACAACCCACTTGATTGGCCCCAGCGGTGCTCAGTATTGGGACGCTTCACATTAAAAAAATTGCATGAACAAAAAGTCAAATTATGCGGGTTTAGCTCAGCAAATTGGTTTGGCCCAACATTTTTGCATAGTTTTACCCAAGCATCTGAGAGAGAGAGAGAGGAGTGTAATAAATAGGACCTGACTGGCTTGCACATGTCTTCCCCCTCCCTCCATGATTCTGATTAGCGTATCATAATGATTGGTTCAGGTGGTTTGCTATTAGTATCCAGTCTCCATCCAACCTATTTTCAGTCCCAATTTTTTTGTTTTATCAATGGGTTTGCAAAAGGTAAATAACTAAACTTGGATGTGTGATAAAAAAAAAATTCAAGGTTACATATCGTGCACCCCACCCCTGGGGATGATGCTCAGACACTCACATAAGAGGAACAAATTGGATGCACAGCACTCAAGAAAAAAACAAGTTGGACAACTGAAATTCACTCTTATTACACTACACCCATCAAACAAAAGCACACAGAACCACACACAGAAGAAGAGCACAGGCAGACGGACAGACAATGAGCAACACACCCATCATCAGTTGTAGCAAGGAAGTAGAAGAAGAATAATGATAATAAGTTGATGATCGCATGAAGTACAAACCTGGATGGTCGAGAGAGAGAGATGCGTAAACGCCTGACATGACGATTGCAGGAGAAAGGGAACAAATCGCATGAGACAGGACAGGTCTGATCTTTTCTAGGCCATCCATTGTAATGGTTCAATATGGAAGATGGCACCGCAAAAGAAAGGCAAAAAGAATGAAGGTCGACCATAAGCATTAAAGATGCACATGGGAGGACATAGATTGCGACAGAATTGGATTCCTTTTTTTTGATATTTTTTCGCCATTGATTGCCCATTGATTGCTCCTGGTGAATAGTACAGTGACAAACATAGTCTCAAAATGTCAGGCAGTTTCACAATAGAAGTTGAGTATAAAATATAGTGACAAACATTAGTCTCAAATGTCAGCGATTCACAAGAGAAGTTGTGTGTAAAATATAGTGACAAAAATAGTCTCAAATGTCAGCCATTCACAAGAGAAGTTGTGTATAAAATAGGAGTGACAAAAATAGTCTCTCAAATGTCAGCCGTTCACAATACAAGTTGTGTGTGTGCGGGGAAGAGAATATTGGTCCCATTGGTATTGCTGCTAGCTGGCTACAGTCCATGCTCTTGTTACTATATTCACACTGAGTGTGAGTGTGTGTGCTCCCCATTCTAAGCTTTGTCGGAACCATTCGTATCAAACCCACCCCCATATCCTGGTGCTTACCCAAAACAAAATGTTTATTGTCCTCAAGAATCAGAATCCAGCACTAGATTGGAAGAAGTTAAGCCGCTCATACAAAACTAAAAACCAAAAACCCCGGAGACATGCAGAACAAAACAAAGAGCTAAAACATAATAAATAGCTAGTTGTGCAACTAGAGGCCATGTGTGCCGTCTCTTGGTCCACTTCATATACTACCAAAATAAGGTCAAGTGAGCCATTGGTAGTAGATATTTGTTCACAATAAGACGAATGTTTGGGAAGATTGATTTTTTTTTGTGTGTATGTTTGAGTTTTCTTTCTGGCTAGAGAAAATTCCTTTGTGTTTGGCTCTAATGTCTTAGGCTAGTATGGTGGAACTTTATCCCAAGAATTTTTTTTAAATCAATCTTCACATTATTTTTTCAATTCTACCAAGCGAATGAAACTCTCTCAACTTACAACTTTTTCTCTCTCTCTTTTTTTTTTCCTTGCCTTCCTCCTAATGTTTACACCATTGTAATATTTTCCCCAATTTATAGATGATTGTTGAAAATTATGCAAATATTGCTCGAGTTGTTTCACATCTATCTTGAAGAGATTTTGGGGTTTCTTAGCATATATACGTCTCAACATATGAGTATCTCAATTATTTATTTCATCTAGGTAGACACATTCCAAAGTACACCTTTTGTAATACATATCTAGCTTTTTGAATTGTAGTTCAATGACTATTAAAGCATTTCCATCATTTACTTGTTTTGCCATGTCATACCCTAAATCTAGTAGTGGCATTGATGTGCCAAAATGATGGGTTGCCATCTAGGCTGAAATCACTCCCCATCCACATTGCCACTTCCTAACCACCATTGTTATTGTTTTGTTTTTCACATCTTGAGTAGGCTACACCACCTCATTGTCTTTCTTATCTATGACATCTTAAGCAAGCACAACCATCCCAATACCTAATCATTTGATGCAATGATCAAATCTTCAGTTCACTTGATTTGGCTTTGTGATTTGTTTGTGCAATTATAAGTATTTGGGTTGTTATTTGTGCACTTATGGGACAACAATTTGTTGTTTATGTTGTTGTAGGTGTCTCAAAGAATGGAGCAATGGCAACTTGAGCTTTTAGTAGAATTATATATTGAATTGAAGGTTGACAATTAAAAACATGCCTTCCCTCATATGTTGCAATCTACAACCATGTTTATTGAATATGTTCGTCATGGCAAGTTTTGGCCAAGTTCCAAAATAAACATTGGAAGGGATAGAATGATGAAAAAGGAAAAAATATGGTGTGATTACTTTGCACAAACACCTATGTATGATGACAAGATGTTCAAACGATAGTATCACATGTGGTGTAGTTTGCTTTTACACTTGGTGGATTCAATGATAGCACATGATTCCTTCTTTGTTCAAAAGCAAAATTCTTACAACCAAATGGGAATGTTGTCATTCCAAAAGTGCATAATAGTGATTCGAACAATGGCTTGTGGCAATAATTCTTGTGATGAATAATGCTACCTTGGAGAAATCACAGTCATGCTGTCATTGAATTTTTTTGTGTGTGTAATTCATGAAGTCTTTAAAGATCGATACCTCAAACAACCAACTAAAGTTAAATTTCAAAATCAATGTTATTAAAGGGTTTTTGAAAGAAAGAAAATTCCTTAGATTACATGATTACAAGTGGAAGAATTGTTCTATTGATTGATAAGGTTAATTCACCAACAAAAAGAAGAATAGTTCCATCCTCCTTAAAGCTATTGCTTCCAAAAGTTTGTGGATTTGGCATTGTTATTTTGGTTTACTAAGTGATAAAAGTGACTTTAATGTTTTGAATAAGAACATGGTTGTGGTTAACATGTTGTTTAGTGTAGGTAATGAATTAGGTTCAAGATGACTAACATCAAATACCCTCAATACTTGTCAATGGATGGCATGTATCCTAAGCAAAGCATCTTTGTGAAACCATTCATGAACTTCATGGAAATAGAAGTTGCCATGTTGCAAAATACCAAGAAGTTTTATAAAAAAGGACATTGAATAAGCTTTTGGAATGTTACAATTGCACCTATGCAACACGATTGGCATGATGGAATTTGGAATGGTTGTTTTCAATCGCCATCATCATTTCACACAAGACCAACATCTCTTCACATGTTTGCAATGATGCCATAGCTCCCATCCATAAAACTACAAGTGAGCATTTTATTTTAGCACAATCATTTGTCGAACCCATGTGGATTCTCAATACCATGCAACAAGATTTCAAGTGAAAAATGTATTTTTCCAAAGCTTGCACATTTTTTGAAAGTCAAATTTCTAAACATGGGGTTCTGAAAATGGCTTCATCAATAAATAGTTTGGCTAATTACCATTTGCAAGTCTTTTATTAACAACAATGGAAATGTTCTTACATTTTGAAACACATCCAAAATGGGCCATACTATATTTGGAGGATTGAAATGTTATTTGTTAAATTAGTAGGGTTGTATAGTGGTGTATTCAAAGCAAGTCCATCCTACCTTCATTTCTATTTAATATATTTTGTAATTTACTTGCATCATCTATTGGCATTTATATGCTACTTGTTAATAACATTATTTGCTTGTATGTTGTTTTATCTTGGCAATTTACTTATCACTTGTTTGAACAATAAAAGTTTATAGTTTTGTATTTGAGGCAAGTGCATTATGTTTCATATCTATTTACTGAATTTCACTATCTACTTGTAATGGCATTTATATCAACATGCTACTTGTTCAAGGCACATTATTTACTTGCATTTTTAAAAATCTTAATTGTTAAAACTTGTTACTTGCTAGCACAATAACATTCTACAATTTTGTATTTGAATCAAATGCATCTGACTTCATGTCTACTTATTGAACTTTGCATGCATGTTGAAAGAACAATTCAATTCAAGGTGAACATGGTATCATGTTGTGGGATAAATTTCAAATTGTGTACCCATTTTTGTTTCATGGGTTCTGAATCTATGGTTTTTGTCTAGTAATGTTATGAAATATGTGTTAAGTTCTAGGGCTTGTACAATTTGACTTGTTTGAAACATGATATGAAGTACATGCATGTTTGACAATGTGTTGATAATTGTTTCTAGGTCTAATGTTTTCAAGTTGGGTTATGTAGTATCACAACCATGTTCATTTGTAGATTCATAATTTAAGGTTTAAATATCATGTAATCCATAGATGTTCGATGGAAATATGTGATATAGTTTAGAGCATAATGGGTTTACTTGCTTGTAAATAAACTTTTGATGCAAGTATCAATTCTAGACCAAGGATCACAAACAATTGCCACACGATGGTAGGATGTTTTGGTCATATTTTGGTTTTGAACGTGGGAAAGGAGTTCATGATGGTGCAAAGACAATTCTCAAACAAGGCATAAAAAAGGAACATCTCAATATGGATCCAAGGAAACCACAAAATGGTGTTGAATGTGGTATCATTTTGTCAAAAGTGGTGAATGGAAAAACATGGTATGAACCTTAACATGATCAAACATGCATCTCACTTCTTTCATTTGGTTAATCTCAATGATGTTGATGGGACTGGAACATGGGATTGCAAAAACATTATAGGAATTTGTTTCTTACATTTTATAACTTGGATATTCCACAAAGATATCACCTTGTTAAATTTGAAAGACCTCACATCTTTTACAATGAATGTATGGATGATAATCCATTTTTTTGTGAAAACAAAATCCATGTACAACTATGGAAGCTTCATACAATGGAACAAATAAATATCATACAAATTAACTTTTAGTTTCAAACATATCTTTGAATATGTATTTGTATTTGAAATTCATTCCCATCACTAGCACCACGTTACATTGGATTAAAATGTTTTCACATGTTAATAGCCCTTGTCATATGGGTTCTCATTTTAGTTGTGTTCTAGGTCTAATGCATTATATAAAACATAAAAAGGTTCATTTTTTAACTTGACAATTTTGGCACAAATGAAGAGGATGTGGAAAGTGAACCAATAAAAATGGAAGTGGGGGACAATTTTGTTGTTATTTTGACTAAACTAGAAAATGGCAATCCCTTTTCTGTTGTATTATCTGACAAATATTGTTGTTTGGATTATTTAGCTACGTAGCCTACCCTAGTTTACCTACCTACTTAAAGCTTGTTTAGTTACTTCTAGCTACCTTCATATCTACCCTAACTACCTACCCTAAAGCTACCTACCTATTTACTTAGCCTACTTACATAATTACCTAGAGCTTAAGTAATTGCCTAGCTCTTAACCTATGGCCCTACCTTGCCTACCTACTTAATTTACTTAAAAAACAACCTACCTAACTTAACCACCTACCTTTCCTCGGTCGAAATTATTTAAGGTGTACCAAAAATTAACTAAAATTGGTTAAACCAAGCTAAAATAAGTTACATATATTTTATTAGGTTAAAACTAGGATAATTAACTAAAATAAAATATTATAAATTAATTTAAATCATATTAAATTAAACTACATTAGACTAATTAAATTAAATTATGTTATTCATGATAAATTAAACTAAATTAAATTAAATTGTGTTAAAGTAAGTTATCAGGTTATGGTTAATTAAACTAAACTATTTTTAAAAAAACAATTTGGTTATATTATTCCAAATTCAATATGAATACACTAATTGTGTAGTCATATTCTTAGTTATAATTACTTTTAGTCATAATTATAGTCATGTGTATAGGCATGTACTCATAATTTTGACTGTAGTTATTAAAATGGTAGTGACTAAAGCCACATACGACTACATGACTATGTTTGGACATTTGTCACAAAATGTTTTAATCATAAAAACCACATTTTGGTGTTGTGAAAGTCCACTTTGGGAGTTTATGAGTATCCCAAGGTTTGGAGATCAAAATTTGTCTAAATTGGGTGTTTTTGACACCATTGGAAAAGTCATGAAGAATACAAATTTAAAATGGGTTGTGTTTTCAATTTACAAAGTTGAAATACAAATTATGGCCAAATGATTGGTCAATAATCAAATTGGTAATTTGATTTTAAGCCACTAAATTGTTAAATAGAAGTGTCAAACTTGTTCCAATTTGAGAGCTTGATCTACCATTGGAAATTTTTGTTTTAAGGCTACAAATTTTTTTAAACATATTTTAAATTGAAATCCATATGAAAAAATTATAACCCCACAAAGTAGTAAGACTCATGACTTGGCAATTTCAAAATTTTCAGTAGGAGTCTTGGGAATTCATCATTTCAATGTAGTCCATTTTTCCATCTACAAAATATAATATAGGGAGGATTGTGGTACCTCCTCCCCCAAATCCAACCCATGGTGATTATGATGAATGTGAATTGTTCATGCTTAATTCACACATCATTTTGGTTCCAAACTACACTAATTACCTTCTTTTTTTAAAATGTAGTTTGACATGTTCATAAGTTCAACTTCAGATGCATTTCTTTGATTCATTTCAAAGCTACACATGTTTCTTCTTTTTAGGAATTGGTGAGTGCACCTAGGGTTTGCATTTTGTTACAAAATTGAACATCAATAAAGTTTTTTACCCTTTATACTTAATACATTCATACTGTTTGATGAACCCAAAGGTGCAACACAATTGTTTTTTCTCCTCCCAATGATAACACATTTGATTGCACACATCAACAAATGATAAAATTCACCATGTAATTTAGATATCTATTGCTTTAAATTGATGGGAAATAAAAGTTGATGATTTTTGCCCATTGCATAAGCTTCATAGAATTTGTGGTATTATTAAGATTGAATCCACATGAAATCTTTTCATATTTAAAGGAAAACCCCACATTTGAAACTACAATTGTGGGGTTTAGGCCAAGCCTATACCTAAGCCACTCATGGTGAATCTAAACCTAAACCACATGGCACCTAGGTTAGGCTTAAACTTGGGGTAGGTTTAGACCAAAGTCATTTAGCAAGTAACTAACAGAAAAATATTTCATTTTAAATTTAACCTTTGAAATCAAACCTTTTTTATTGGCTCATCCCAAATGGTTATTTAGTTTTCACATTTTTTATTTTTTTCTCAACATTTAAATCTTGCATATGGATTTATAAAGTAAAAAACTTGAAATGGAAGACAAATATCGAAAAACCTAATTGCACTTAATCATAGCTTTTATTCACTAACAAGTACCTAGGTACCTACCAATTTAATTATAACCTAATTACTTACCTAGCCTACTATTTATTAATCAAGCCTATTAATTAATGTTTAACTTATCTGGCATTTAGGCTTGGCTTAAGGCCAATCAAAATGGCACTTAAGCCTAGACCATTTTGGCCATGTGACACTCATGCCTAAACCACATATGCCACATGGTGCCTAATTAGGCTCAAATCACTTAGGCAACATGGCACCTACTTTTAGACCACATATGCACCATAGCATGTATGTCTAAACCTAAGTCATGCCATGTGTCACATAAACTAGGTTTCAACTTAGGCCATGTGGCACCCTAGGCCACACCTAATTTAAACCCCAACCCAAGTTATGGCTCAACCTACGTTAGGTATCAACCTAGGCCATACCATGTGACACATAGGTTAAACCTATACTTAAGCCACTTATTCTAGGCCTAGACCTAGGCCATGCCATTTTGTCACCTAAAGCTAAACATAGACCTATGTCACATGGCACCTAGGTTAGGCTAGGCTTAGATTTAAGCTTTGTGGTTAAACTAGGTTACGTATATATGTCATAAATTAATATAATATCTAGGTAGGTACCCTAACTTAGATTACTTACATACCTAGGTTAAATATAGATAGATAGATAGTATAAATATGTATTATGTGTATAATAAATAGCATAACATAGACCTTTGTATACCTATGTAATAAGTAACCCAACCTAGGTATGTATGTAACATAAAAAGGTTTTAGTAATATATTTAAATATAAAGTTGTAAATGTGCACAATGTTTCATCCATTTAACCTTTTTTTTTTTTCCATCCTTTAAACATGATTATCAAAATAATTAACCATATGACTTGTGATGTAGCCACCTCATCCAATAGTTGGATGATGTTTGATGATGTCATATTTCTAATCAACGTATCAACTATAAGACAATTGAAAAGTTTGTCGGTGCCAAAAGAATTCCAAAGGTGCCCTTTCAATTGAGAGTTGTTTTCAATTGTCTACCAAATTAGTAGGTAGATTGACTTACTTGATAATCACATGGAATTTTGATAAATATTTTTTATAAATGGAATTGTGACATAATTGAAAACAACGTGTAGTTAAAAGCTTTGTAATTTAAAACAAACATTTTTTCCTAATGCCACTAAATTTTGATCCTCCTTGTCAAGTTGATAGTACCCACATTGACAATGAGCAAAGTCTATCATGTCAGAATTTTGAAAGTATGATATGACATAAGATATGAACTTATCAAAAAATAAATTTCACATAGCTATTGTCAAATCATGGCTCACTAAATTTGTGATGTGTTTTTGAAAAAAAATAACATGTCACATCTAGAGGAGGTGACCGATTATAGCTCTCACTACTTGTCTCCATCAATGATATTCAAAACGATCACATTGGATCCATTGCCACCCTTGTTCAAAACCTTTTAACATCAATTGCATCAAATCTTGCTCCACTAGATTCTATGAATAGCCATGTTTCCCTCTAGTGTCAATATTCTACATTGGTTAGTTTGTTGGGAGTGTTAAAAACCAATCCCTAACAACAAACATTAGATGTTGTACCATGGATGTTATTTTCACCCATTAAGGCTTGCTCCTTGTTTTCTATCCTAGCTATCATGCCCTTTGGATTGCGAATTCTTTGAAACCTTCCTATCGTTTCCTACGAGGTCTTTCATTTTTTTGTTTAGCCCCACTTTCTTTTCTTTACCATCTAGGCATGAAATCTTCACTTGTGTGTTAACAAGCAAGCCAACTTTTACAACATGAACTTTTCAATTTTTGGAGCAAGCTATTTTTTGGTTCTTCATGATTTCCACATCATCTCCCTTATGTAATAACCTAATGGGTACTAGTGTCATCAAAATGGCTAGTATTAATCAATGGGTATCCATGTTATTTTTAAGAATATTTTATTATAGCCTAAGTGGTGATCATCCATAAGAAGATGTATTTAAAAATGATAATCATCCATAAGAAGAGTTAACCAAATCTCGCTATAAACAATATATGATATACAATTGATTTAATTGACTTTTTATATTCATGGCAACACACTAAAAACCAAGTATAGAAATCTAGTGTTTTTTTTTCCCGCCCTCCCCCCGCTCACATTTGGCAATTGAACCCTCCAAAATCACTTCCTTTTCAAATTTTGATTTTTTGGCAAAATTCCACTAGTGAAAAAACCGCTGATGGGCATTACATTAATCCAATGGCTGGTTTCACCAAAGGGTCCTTTGATCAAATGGGTGGTGTAACCTAGTGGGTACTTTCATCAAATGAGGGGTCACACCCAATGGGTACTTTCATGAGATGGGTGGTGTAACCTAATGGGTACTTTCATCAAATGGGTGGTGTGACCTAATGGGTACTTTCATCAAATGCGGGGTCAGACCTAATGGGTGTCCTATTGTCCAATACACCTTGTCCCATGGTGCCACTATGAGGGTCTTGGTGCCACTTGGCTGGTTGAAACTTGAAGTTGATCCCACCAAAGTCAGAGCACATGCATTTGTCAGGAGAAGAAGAGAGTGTGTACTTGAAGGGAAGAAAGCACTTGGTATGGCAGCTTGTTCCTTATACATATATATTTTTAAATTTTT
>Ga0116228_10004138_pt1 | contig 12809 bp, 9 predicted proteins | sample S1TSphfallax_2_FD_89694 | JGI IMG/M metagenome (GOLD analysis project Ga0116228, IMG submission 89694) | Host-associated microbial communities from peat moss isolated from Minnesota, USA - S1T2_Fc - Sphagnum fallax MG | ecosystem: Host-associated > Plants > Peat moss > Unclassified | place: USA... | reverse complement strand
TAAAAATAAAAATAAAAACTGGCAACAAACTTCATGCATGCTGCAGCAACAAAGTGGTCATAAAAATTAAAAATTAAAAAAAAAGTCTTCCAGTGGAAGTGGGTAGGTAGTAGGTACCTAGAGGCTAGTTTTGAAGGCAAATAGGTATAGGCAAGGACAGCCAAAGGAAAGTGGAAAAGAAAACAACAAAGTCAGTTCACCAGTTCACAAGTTTACTGACAAAAATAAAGATTCAAATCTTTGTTGGTTGTACTTCCAAGGGTGTGCAGTTAAGAGCGTATTAAAGTCCAAATGTTGAGATCTTTGCTGTGTGTCCTTGGGTTTGATGATCCTGCCCCTATTCCTGTGCCTCTGTGTGCTCTCTGACATGTTTGGGCCTTCCTTGGCTTTTTCCCCCCTCCTCCCCCCCCAAACAACAAAACTGGTACCCAAGATCACTTAATGGAGGGGGAGACCTTCAGTAGAATCTTTTATTTTTCTATACCAATTTTTCTATAGAGTATGAAACTCCAGTTTGGGCCTGTAAATTATATCAACGATTCAGTGCCACCCACCCAATATAGGGCTAATTTCTTTTATTGGCCAGCTATAATGAATGATAGGCCCCAGGTGGTGTGACACTTAAAAAGAGTCTCTCCCCTTTATATTATTGGCTCCATATTTGTTGTGGGTACTGTTTATGACTCAAGGATGAGGGTCATAATCAAACAATGTATGGTGGATGTGATAAATATTGATAGAGGCCCAAATAGGGGAGGGGGAGCAAGTGTGGGTGGAGATGCTACTAGATCACTTAGGATCACTACTTTGTCAATATTTATGTCCAACTCTCTTTCTTTGATTCTCACCTTAAAAAGCTGGAACAGAAAAGATATCACCCAATTTTGTGTAGCTTGTCAGGTGCTTGAACATGATACATTTAGATCTTTGTCTGAAGACATAATAATGACAGAGTAGTAATTTGGTGATTCACCTTTACCTCCTTCTCTCTCCCAATCCCCTCCCAAAATAGCTTTTTATCTTTGTGCAATGGAGTCCCTTTGAAGGTAGATGTGTCAAAAACCACCTTTGTAATGAAAGGAGGAGACAAAAAGAAAGGAGGGGGGGGGGAAACAAAAAAACTACCTTTGTAAAGAGGAATTCCAGTGTCTTGGAATCAGAGGAAAAAAAGAACCTCATGAAAAAATCACAGTATATTACATATAGTATTATCTATTTTTATTTATCATTTATAATCTAATAAATTCATATTTTGTTATGAATTTTAGAAGTAGTTGACAAAGAGAAAGGGATATCATGACAATAGATGGGTTTGGCCCATGATAGACAATGAGCTCAAACTTCATAGAAATAACACTCTGGTGAACATTCCTCAAGATGTGGGGACCAAAGGAAATCTTACATAGGTTCTGTGAGCTCAGTATCTTTACAGGGTCCAAGCCAACAACCATGTTAGCTATTATTATTTTTTGAATGCCTAATGAATTTGTAATGATTTTGGTTCACAAACTTGTCACAGTTGTTCTTAATGCTAGTCACTTTGGATAATCACATGTGATCAATTTGTGAATCACATGTTGTGATACTTTGATGAAATTCAAAAGTTTCATTATATTGAGAGAGATATAAAGCAAAGTAATTGAGAAGAAATACAAAGGAGGAAATAGGAGTGACAATGGACTCATGGTAAAATAATGCATCCATAATCTAATGCTCATTAGACAAATTAAATTGTTATTAGGTAACTCTATTTGTGATGTTAATGGTGTAAGGTGTGATAAACTTTAAAGGGTAAAAAAGACCTCTCCTTCCCCACCCCACCCCCCAAAGGTTGCCTTTGATAAAATGACCTAATTTTTAGTTTTTCACTTGCCATCACATGGGTACATAATATATCTGTTCTATTGGCAATTATTGGCAACTCGGTATTGAGGTGCAATACCAACATTGCATGGATATATGTAGACAAGCTCAGGCTGTTGTTGTGTCAATGAGCTTGTAACCCGATGTCCAAGGTTGAAATAATGGGTTTTGCTTGCTGTTTGGGAGATGGAACTTTACCATTTTGGGGATTAATAACGAAAGGAAGGTATTTAGACATCCACAAGGACATGGTACCAAACTTACCATCCTTCTCTAATAATTCTCAATCCCAGGTTATTGTTATTATAACCAATAACCAAGGAATGATAAACCCGGGTGGTTCCATCTCAATATTGGGAATGCTACTTCCATTGTTCCCCAATGTGGTTGTCACCATCTTTGAATGTCCACACAACATTTTTCTACTTTCTACCATGGAAATATATTCAACAAAAAAAGAAAGAAATCCAACTGAAAATCAATAATACCATTCTGTTTTCTGTGTCTAGACTCTACCACATACAATATATTACACAAAAAGTATAGAAATTTACTTTAAAATGAATAATAACATGCCACGAACAAACAAAGGGCAAGCCTAAAAAGGACTAGGAAAAAGCTGGCCACAATGAATGAAGAGCTACCAGTGCAGCATCCATTGAGTGCACCATGCCATTGAAAGCCCATATAATCAACAACTCAGCTTTGCCAATGAACCCAAAACACACGCACACACACACACACACATACACACACAACTGTGTGTTTTTTGTTTTTTGTTTTGGGAAAGCACAAGCAACAAACCCAACCGACAAGCAGTCGGCACCCACACAAGTCAAGCTCAGTGTGGCAGAAGGCTCTGGCAGGGCTTTCAACCTGCACACCAGCAGGTTTGAAGCCCAGACACCTGTTCTGAGGTCCCCCAAGGTCCCAGACAGGGGCTCTACCACTGACCCATCATCAGCCCTGGGGTCTTGGGCACAACTGTGTTTGAAAAGCATGTTCCAAATTGGACACACTTTCTCTCATCAGACTGGATAATAATAATAATAATAATTCATTCATTCACTCACTCACATGATGCTGCTGTTACAGCAAACGTTTTAGGAGCTGCCACAAAATTGGGGTGAAGTAGCCACACAATCCCCCTTTAAGTGTCAGATAGTTTTGCTTCTCCTGTGTGTGTGTGTTTGTGTGTTTTTTTTAGGTCGTTCTTCCTATGACATCAGAGTGCTCATCATCCTGACTCTTTGAGAAGTCATGGGCTCTGTATGTATGCGCGTGAGTTGTGGATGGGAAAGAGAGAGAGAGAGAGAGAGAGAAGAGCTGGGGGAGGGGGGGGACCAGCAACATGCAATAAGAATGACACTTTTGTTGTTGTTGTAGTACGAAGGCAAATTGTGTCTGCAAAGTGAGCATCATGCCAATAGTTATTTTATTTGTGGAGAAAGGGAATCCTCCCTTTTGGATAAAACTCAGCTGAGTCCCATTAAGGAGGGGAACATGCTTGTTCATTCCTTTCCCCCTCCCAAGTACCAGGGAAGTCCCAGCTTTGTGAGTTCTAGTTTTGTACCCTTTGCTGAGTTTATTGAATCCATAAAGAATTAAGTGGTAGAATATTTGTAGTTGTATGTATGTGGAGGGTGCCTTACACTTGGTCAATGTTTCTGTCGCAACACAGGACACACATCGTTCCTTCATGAGGTTCCTAAATTGAGCAACCTTGCATGTGCGGTTTCTCTCCTTCTCCTTCTCAAACAAAATCATAGCCATTAAAAAGTTTATTATTAGATCTTTACGGCGGATAAGGACCTTGAATGAGGCAGTTCTGGGAATTCGGGTTCTGTGCTCAGCTCTTACACACTGTTTTTTTAAAGGAATTTTGGCTTTTGGCCAAAGTGGTGATCACCCCTAGGAAAGATTTAGCCAAATCTGGCTACAACCCATTTAAGAAGAACAAAAATTTAATCATCCTTCTATATTTTTTGGTTCCTCTCTGAAAAAAAAAGTAGAAAGTTCGCATTTTTTTACTATATTTTTTCCCTCAATTTTTTCAATTTTTGATAATCAACTTTCAAAAAAAATTTAATTTCTCTTTTCTCCAATATACAAAGCATTGCTCCCATCTTGTGGCAGGCCCTCATTCCCCCCGCCAACAGCCCCATTCTCAGTCCTCATCCTACTTGTAGCCAACTCCAGCCTTTTTCTTTTAGCAGTAAAACCTTGCCAAAAATTTAAGTTCTAAATTCTATAAGAAAAAATTAATCTTTTGGATTAATTTGTTTTTTATTTCAAATTATATTATTATTCTAGACATCTAGTATAACATTGTTACATGAGTAGTGAAATTCTTCAGATTGTAGCCTACCATAATTATGATGGTATTTCACATCTCAGCTTCATATTTTCACAAAAAATTCATTTCATCTTTTTTTTAAGGATGATTTAACAATGAAACTGACCCTAAAGTGAAGTAATTCCTAACTGATTTACTGAAAGCTAATACATAATTATAACACGGTTCTAATTATGTTGCACCTTGCAGTACACATTAGCTTTCAAGGTTTTAAAACCCAGACCCACATGGGGGTGTGGATGTTTGTTACAAGTAGTTTAGAACTGGTTTCTTTCGGTTATAGACAGCATTTGGATGTAATAGTTTTATAGTTTGTAGGTAATGAATGACTAATGGCTCTTCTACTACTATGGAAAGCATGGGGAGAAGTTTCCTAGTATATTTGGAGGGCAAGTTATATGCATCAATATCCATCCAAGAGTGAATAGGGCATCTTACACCTCTTCCTTTTAGGACCGGGACAGAAACTATAAGTGTTGGCAGGTTAGGTGGAAGTCATAGGTCAGGTTTAGAAGTCTTTAGATCGAAGGTTCTAGTTGGAACTACCATTAGAACCCTCACCAGACAATTGATTTCTTTTCGAAATTGAATTAGAACCTACTAAACCAAGGTTCCTTTTGTCTTGTGTTAAATGGGTTTTGACTCTTGAAATAAGCCTTACATTGTAAACAAGTTGTTGTTGCATTTGATTGATTGTACATAATTAATATTATATCATTTTTATTTTTTTGAATTACGTGCACTACTTGAACAAACTATTTCATGTCAAATTTTTGGTTAGTTGTGTGTATTGGAGATGCAACCAGACTTGGTCTTAAATTGTTACATTCTTTATGAAAAGGATAAGAATTAGAGGAATAAAAAATCCAAAGAATTGGTTTCAGAACCAGACCATCAAAAGGTTCCATCAAAAACCACAAAAAAAAAGGTTAAAATTGAGATTAAAAATTCCTTTTAGAATTGAGAACCAAACAACATGAAAAATTATGTGTACTTGTGTAAAAAAAAACCTTAATGTATTTGGAAAGCACCATATGTGATTAATATCCCTCCTAGAAAAGAGAAGCACCTTATACCCACTCATAAGTGTAAGATCCCTACCACTCTTAGGAGGGAGTAGGGTTAAAAGCCCTCACCTCCTCCACCTCGTGATCCACACATGTTTAACTTCACAACAACATTTGTCTCATGCATGTGACAGGTAAAGTTGGAAGAAGGAGGGGACATTCCCAAAATGTGGGGCCAGACTTGACTACCACCCCATCTTAGGTCCCACCCTGAGACTTTACCCTATAACTTATCACAAAACCTCGAAAACCTTAGTTTTTGCGCAAGCTAATAAGTAAACTCATCAGTGGTAAAATGGGTGAAAGTGCGGGGTGTCACTAAAAACCCCGGGCAGGCAAAAAAGAGTTTGTAAACAAATTGAGTGATTTCATCTGTTAATTAGTGAATAAATGATGCAGATGCCATGTTGTACTGAAGTCATGCTTTTCAGAACATACCACCAACCTTGAAGCTCTAGACATATATTTATATAATAAGGGGAATAACTTTCATCCATTAGCAATAACTTGAAGTTCTTAATAAAATATGATATTATAACTGTGGTTATCTCTTTGCCCAAATGTACTATGGAATCGTCAAGCTCCTGTTCATTATGTTGGGTAAGGTGCCAGTCAAGCCCATTAGGACAAACTAGGTGGCACACCCAACATAATTGGCAACCATGAGACCATTCCATGACTTTAAGGTCTGGGGTGGTAGACTCAACAATTTAACACAAAATTCATGTTCCACAGACATTTTTAGTCACACTATCAGGAGATCATGATCATCATTGGAACACTATGTCTCATAATATGTGATCAAGAAAATGATAAAATCTGCCACCCCAAACCTTAGGGTGTGTAGAAAATTGGAACACAAGCTAAGCCTTCTAATATGCAACTCCTTGTCACCTCATATTGCTGTAGCATACCCTACTAGTTTGGAAATTGGAATCAGCCTTTTTTTTGGGTGCAAATTTTCACAGTTTTGTAAAAATTTCAATAATCTTGTTGCAAATTCAGTGGTTTTTAAAATTTTAAAGGCCAAATTTCAATAAATTTTTAAAAAAATATCCCAGAAAATTGCCAATTTTCTATACAATATGGTTCAAGTGGGTAGCAAAAATATATATAAGGATGTTTAGATTTTATTTTTCTTTTCCTATTTTCAATAGCCAAATTTGGCTAAATTGTCTTATGGATGATGCCCACCTCAGATACATCACCACATCACACAATATCCTAATTGAAATACTAAACACATGTAAATATTGGTGCAGAATATTTGTGAAGAGAATTTTTTTAACATAGGGATCAACTATTGAGCCACTGGGTTCTTAATCCCACCAACCTACCTACCAAACCTAGTGCTTAATTCTTTTGCCATCTCCTTTGACATTGAAACCATTTTGCCTTCACCTGTAAAGCACCCACTTAAAATAATTGAGAACCTCATAACAACTTTATTCCTTTTTTATCGGCCTTTTTTTCACTAGCCAAATTGCCCAAAAAGTGAATTTGAAAATTGAAAATTCGAAAATAAGGTTATTTGGGGGGTTCTTCAACCACCAAAATTTGAAATCAGATTAGTAAAATTTGCCAGATTTCTATATTTTTGATTCCAGTAGATAGCCAAAAAATATCAAAGTCTGCTCAATTATTTTTACTTTCATATCTCACTTATAGCCAACTTTGGCTAAATCTTCATATGGACAATTGCCACTTTGGCTTTATCACAAATTAACCAAAAAATAGCTTTGCATTGATTCATGCAAAATCTACATCCTCTTCACCCACTTTATGGTTTTTATGAACATCCTTTTGGGTGGGGAAAGCGAGTTGTACATAATATTTTGGAGATTTTGGCAAGTCATTTCTATGATGATATGATTTACATACATCTGTAATTACTCTGTATCTACATGAAAATTTAATATTCAGAAAGTAAATTAATATATTAATATCTACTCATGCATGCAAATAATATTGCTTGCTAATATATTTGTTGAATTGATTGGTCCTAACTCTTCCATTCCAAAACGCTTGTATAGCAGCTGCTGTTGGGATACAGATAGATCAGAACTGACCCTTTTGAAGATGACAAAAATTGATGATGAACAAAAATGTGTAAAAGCTGATTTTTTTTTTTGGTGATCTTTGAACAATGAATTTATTTTTTTCTCATTATAGCGAGGTAAAATTAGAATCTAGTATCAATGTGATGATAGTGATGATGGTTGCAATATTGCAAGCTCATGGTTAAATTTGTAATCTTTGATTCATGTGAAAATTATTGTTCTTCTTCTTCTTTTATGTATAAATCTCTCTCTGGTATCATGTGATCTAGTGCCGATCAACAATTACAACGCCGTGCAGCTTAGCTAGCAGCAAGGGGATAGCAGGGACGGTGGGAGTGGATTGAAAAGAATGAAATGATTTGACGCATGCATATTGCAGCAGCTGCCACATTTGGAACAAGCCGTATAAAGAAAGAAAGCTAGAGTATTTGTTGTTGCTAAGTGGATGTGCCTGATATGTGTATATATATATATATATATATATATAAACTTTAAGCATAGAGTTGCAGGTGATGAGCTGATGTATAATATTGTTCATCTTCTTTTATCTTGCAGCCATCATTGATCTGATGTCGAGTCATGAGATCTCTAACTAGTGCAAATTCTCTATCACTAGTTTGTAGGTCCGTGCTATTTCACCCACTCGTGGAGTCGTATGAATTTGCAGCTCGCATGATTTCCCCACGTATATAGATCACATCCAGGCCGTAATATTCTGCAAAGCTTATAACTTGACCATGTAGACTGATTCTCATGTTACAGAGATAGATCTCTCGATCTACTTGTGGATCACATCCGCAGCGCGCCGTATATTTCAAGCTTTATACTTATTACTTCACTATGATTGCAGATTCTCATACTACCGTTTCAGTCTGATCCGGTCCACTTATGATGATCACATGATCCAGCCGTATATTCAAGCTACAAACTTGACCATGAGTTGTGGATCAACATATCGTTATCGCTGTTCATCGATCGACCGCCGTAGCATGTCATGTCCCAACCAATTCAAGCTATAAACTTGACCATGACTACCTGCGGATCATAATAATATAGTCGTTGTTGGTTGGTTGGTTGGTTGATTGGTCTCAAGACGCCGTATCATGTCACGTCACAACCAGGAAAACGATTGATTAATATACTTGGATTTGCTTGGCTTGACTTTTACCGTATCTATCACAATACATGTCGCACAATGCATAATTACCCGGCCTCCCGCCAGAAATTTCCAAAAGAGGGAAATTTTCAAGCTCCTCAATTTCATATGTCCTCTTTCTTGAAGCAGTTTTCAACAATTCAGTACATGAACCACTCTAGTAAACATGAATGACCTATTTTTGGGACGGGGAACAAGGGATTTGTATTGGATGTAAGAAAGAAAGCCATGATAATACTACATGGTACTACTCTTCTGGATCCATCCGTATGCCTCAATAATTCATGGTTCTAGCTAGCTTTACACTAATCCAGAGCTTATGAATCCTCATTAGAATCATCTTAAGTTAGATCCGCTAAGTATTCTCTCTTTACTCAAAACAAGTCAGAACTGCAATTAGAACACTATATAAATTCGGACATGAAACCTGTCATAGAACTCCAACCATGAATAAATACATATACACACACACACACACACACACACATATACATTATGCAGGTTCTGCAAGTTGCCTGCATTGTTCCTAATCTTTACCTGACAGTTAGTTTATGCTTCTACTCAGATGTGTGTGTGTGTGTGTACATATATGCCTTTTCAGATCCAAACCAGCAAGTCATTATCACGAGCAATATTGTCAATTGATGCCATCAGGTCTATTTTATGCAGATTGTACCCATGTGCCAAATGATGCTATTGTTGCTAGCTACAGTGTCAAATCTGAGTGATGACACACAAGTCTTCATATTCAGCTGAATTCAAACAGGAATTTGAATTCTTTTTACAGGAGGAGGAGGTGCACGGATCATTCAGCTGACTGTATCCAAAGAGGGACCAGCACAGCCCCACCAAGACATTATGAACCACTAGGAATGATTGCAAAGTCTAGATCTCATCTGATAGGGTTTATCCAAACGACCGAGGGGCGAGCTTTGCGGCTTTGAAGAACGTGAGAGAATAAAGCGTACATGAAAGAGACGCAAAAACACTCAGGACTAACTGCAATAATATGAAGACCTGCAAGATAAACGCTCCACCTTCTTTGTCGAACACGATACGCTGTACATGACAGAGACCAGAACCGTACGCGGAAATGAAGGCTAATTTTCCAAGAATCTTTACCTAGGTTAGCTGCACATTGTAAACTAAAAGAAATGAACTCTACTGAAAATTATACATCATCCGACAATGTCAAGCGGGCATGTGATAACTCATGTCCGATACGCCATCGCTCACACAACGGGCTTGGAACTTGTGAGAACAATGTCCGTAGAGGTTATTGAACGCATGTTGATGGAAAACTCCTGCATGGCGCTACTGCCACGTCCTATTATACGGAGATACAAATTTGCTGCAGATGTAACAATTCTTATAATATGGACAAAAAGGACCTCGTGCAAGGAATAGGGACTCGACAGGAAAAAAGAAACAGGACAAGTTCCAGGAGGCAGGCAGCTGTTGACCCACCCTGGATTTAGATGTAACCTAATTTTTGAGGACAAAATCCTCAGGACTCCAAATGCATGAATGTTCATATCACATTAAATGTACAGATAGAAACTTGACAAGAACTAATTTTGCAGTGCAGCTGCAGCAGTTAAATTAAGTGCAGAGACAGTGTTTGTATTTTCTAAGTTATATGATTAGTGTAGAATTGACCTACATTAACAGAGGAAGAATAGAGGAGTACCAGAATTATCAATCCACCAGATTTAAACAAGGGTGGTTACCTGTTGATGTCTCACCTACCTGCTGCAACTACTCCACCACCGCTCGAGTACTACTCAATACGACGCCTATTAAAGACAATTTAGCCAAAATTATGATGAGCTATTTATCAATCATACTTGTTAATCATCGAAGCAAATCAGACCACTTAGGTTATAACAGCTGCACTTGCTTATAGATCTAGGGGCCACCTACGTACCTTCCTACTTGCATCTTTATACATGTAATTAAAAATTATGGATAATCTCATTAAATCAGCTTATATGTATTGTGATCACATCGATCTGAGATGAAAAGTATGGATTAACTCTTTATAAGTATAATTAAAAACTATGTATAATTTCATTAAATTAGCTTATATGTATTGTGATCACATTGATCTGAGATGAAAAGGATGGATTAACTCAAGGAGGAGGAGTAGGTTCACAGCAGGGAGAAACCATGTGTTTTGAAAAATAGTGAAAATCAATGTATTTCAATTATTGTTGTAGATTAAATGTCATTAGTAAAGGCCCAAGGCCGGGAGGGAGAACGATGTTTTGAATTTGTAAACCTCGACTTGTGTTAATATTTCTGGACCGGCCGCCCCATGAGACGTATGCATCGAATAATACGGAGACATGAGACGTTGAATTTTTAAGTGTGTAAGTATATATAAAGAGTACCGTTTTAAGGCTGGTATTTCACAAATTAATTACGGTTGTAGTAGAAGGGATTAGTACTCGACGTGTAAATATGCAATTATCATCAAAAGGCCGGGGAGAATGACATATTGAATTTGTTATAATCCTGATTTCTGAACCACCAACCACTGATGATGATAGAACGCATGCGCTGAGAGCTACGGATCACATGTAATTGAATTATTATAAGTGTAGGAGTACGTTTAAAAACAACAACAACGCTGGCAACAAATTAAAACTGATCGTAGCTGAAGGGATTATCACTACAAATACGTTGTGTCGATATAATAGGACCTGTACATAATTACTAGAGTGGGAGAAATCTACATGTCCGTGGAAAAATTAGTTATGACGCCCCTCCCTCTCTCCCTCCCTCCCTCCCTCCCGCTCTCCCTAATTGTGCTGTACAATAATTGATATTCCCCATTAGCTTAAATTATAAAATCGTCCACTAAGATAAAGACTGCATATATACCTCGCCTAAGTTACGGAATGGTGTTGTTTACATGATGTATCATGACATACATATGTATAATAGCGGTTAATTATCGAACATGACATCTTCGTATCCATAATTAAGGGTCCATGTGATGCCTCAGGTTTATTTTCCAAGTTAATTATATGATGGGTATAATTAAGTGAAATCATGATAACGAGAAGTAGTTAGAGCGATTATATATATATCTTAAGTGCCCATTTCTTTTTTTTGATGACAGGTTTAAATCATTAATTGAGGAAACGACAAAGTTTTCAAAATTATTGGAGCAAATTAGGGTTCTCGTGTTGCAGCAAATTAGGGTTGGAGAATATTGATGGATGGTGTGCTTAATTAATCATGAGCTGGAATAATTTCTTGTAATGAATATCAGTTTTTCCCTCTCTCTTTCTTGAACGACTACGTGTATACTCATCGATGGATGGATGATGCAGCTACTAGTTAGTTGCGATCAGCTGATTCTAGCCCCCAGAAATAATTCACTCCATCCAGTGTAGTGGTTGAGGACACTTACACTGGATGAACTTTGCCATCATCAGCATGTGACAATGCGACAATACTGAGTACTCATGTACTGCGAACAATTTGATTTAATTAGACGCGTTATAACACAAAACTCAACCCATTCCAATTTCAGTAGTTATCATACAAATGAGCCGGCCCTAAAAATTACGGCCTGGAAAAATAATTATTTGATTACCAAGTGCATTATATAACACATGAGTCGAACCCTCCAACGACAACAATAAGCTGTCTATTCCGTAGTGAGACAATGCGCCGTAAAATTGCTGGCGGAAATAATAATTGAATTCAGACGTGCTTACTGCATAAACACACGAGTTCTACTGAATTAGTCCATTTCCGTAGTTATACAATTATTCCCGTAATTTGCGGCCAAAATAATTTGATCTAAGACAAGTGCATAATTACACATGCTCGAATGTACGCAACTAGCTGTCGATTCCGTAGTTATACGCTGCTTTCCTTACGTATTGAGACTTGTTTTCTTACGTATAAATTCTCGTCATCAACGCAGTACTTGTACTTAAAGAAACAGAATTATTTGTTTCTCATTTATCTAGTCCCTAGCCACTCAAGAATAAATAGTAATTGCGCCGCTTGTGGCACGTATTATCTCAAGCTGTTATAATTATTATTTTGGTTCAATTATCAAGCTTTCATGATCAACAATAGTATTATCTCAAGCTGTTATAATTATATTTTGGTTCAATTATCAAGCTTTCATGATCAACAATAGTATTATCTCAAGCTGTTATAATTATTATTTTGGTTCAATTATCAAGCTTTCATGATCAACAATAGTATTATCTCAAGCTGTTAAAATTATTATTTTGGTTCAATTATCAAGCTTTCATGATCAACAATAGTATTATCTCAAG
>Ga0116228_10004137_pt1 | contig 12813 bp, 19 predicted proteins | sample S1TSphfallax_2_FD_89694 | JGI IMG/M metagenome (GOLD analysis project Ga0116228, IMG submission 89694) | Host-associated microbial communities from peat moss isolated from Minnesota, USA - S1T2_Fc - Sphagnum fallax MG | ecosystem: Host-associated > Plants > Peat moss > Unclassified | place... | reverse complement strand
TAGGGTATAGGGTATAGGGTATAGGGTTAGTTTTGAGTCTAAGAGCAAAAAAGCTGAGACAATAAAAGGAACCCAGTCAATCATTCATTTGTGCTGTTTAACATTAGTTAGTCATATGGGCTTAGGGTTTAGGGTTTTGTGTACCTAAAGACAAGGGGTGACAAGAATGTCAAAGCAGCGACCCGGGTGTGCCAGTTGGATTGATCAGCAGCAGATAAAACTGCCTCTGCCACTTCATCCAATTGCTCTTTGGAAAATGCTTGCCACATTAAGAGCTGCATTGTCGATTTTGCAAGTGCTTGCACATCCTTATCCCATGTATCCTGTGTAAGTACCCGTAAAATTGCCCCCATCAATCAAATGTCAGAATGTTGTTTAGAAATATGTGATAACGCAAATGTTGTAATTGCTCGAAGAGAACCATCAACCTTTCAAATAAAATCCAGAGGAATAGCACAATGCATCCAGAGAAAAAACTCCCAAAAAATTTCAGCAATTAAAAACTCCAGAGCAAATTTCAAAAACTCCAGTGCAAATTTCAGAACTCTTCAACAAATTCAAAACTCCATAAATTTTTTTAACAATTCCATAACATCCAGGTTGACAGAAGAAGTACTACCTGCAAGGCAAGTACAGGTTGGAGGAGCCTGAGAAGGACTGGCATGAGCACTGCTGCATTCCCCGATCTTATTGCCGCCACCACAAAATGCAATGCCTGGATGACGATCCCAATAAGAAAAAGAATTTTCTAGTTTTAAGGCCCAAAACCCAAATCATGAATCTCCAAACTAAATCTGAGATCCATCAACAAGAACCCTGAGCAGCATCAAAAAACCCTAAATCCTAAACTTCCAAGAACACTAACCCCAAACCCTCAAATCTTGGAACTTAATATGAGATCCATCAACAAGAAAGTAGAAATCAACAATACATGGCTGTTAGTTTCAAGATTTAGGGTTTTGGTTTAAGGTTGAGAACCCTAACCCCTAAAACCTAATGTCCAAGAATCCTGAAATCTAAATCCTAAATCTTGAAACTAATAGCCATATATTAAGAGAGACAGAGACAGAGAAGGAAGGGGGTGGGGAGGTAATCATTACAGTTTCAATGCACTTGAGAGCTTCTTTGGAGGAATCACTGGAAGTGTCATCGACACACATCTTGCTCACACCTGCTGTGCCTTTGCTCTGAATAACAATTACTGCTGATTCTGCACTCTCCACTAACATGGTGCTCCAATCCTTAATCTTACTTCCCATTATATGGCCTTGGTTAACTTGGCTTGAGCCCAAGATGTTGGCACCAAGTTTACAAATAAGACCACCCACTGCATCTCTCACCTGTATCAATAATGTCAATGTCACATTCAACCGTGCAACAACAAAAAATCCAACTTACTTGAAAAAATTGCAACAAAGAGGGCTTATGAATTTTTTTGCAGGTTAGATAGAGGATTGCATGCAAGAAAAAGTGCTGTACAAACAAAAAAAGAAATTCAGGGTTTTTTCTGTACCTGGGGTGCAGGATGACTCATATAATCCAAGACTTCACCGAGAAGTTTGATCTGGAAGTCCATTTCTGTGTCAGGTCCGAGCTCAAGAAGTGATGCCTGTAGTAGCATGAGACGCTTGCTAACAAGACTCGTAGCGCTGCCTGGAAGTAAAGGCTCAGCAATACACTCGAGAACACATGATCTCAAAACTGGAACATGTCGCCCACTTCTTCCTTTTCCTCCAACTGCAAGTCGTACGCAAGCAGCCCACTCACATGCTGATTCCACTGTCGTGTGCAGCAGCACTTTCCATAATAGAGGACGTAACCAGCTATGCCAAGCTTCCACCACACAAGGCATGTCTGAGCGTAACAATCCACTGATGATTTCAGCAGCTATGCATTGCTGGCTACGATCTTCTACAGCATTCGCCGCCTCCTCTAATGGTGTTCTTAATTCTTGTAGCACTAAGGAGCCACATTCTCTGACAAGAGACTTGAAGAGCTTTGCATATGCATAATTAAACTGCTCTCCTCCACTGTTGGAATCCCATGTCCTGGTGTATGGCCATTCGCGCTTGGTTGATGGCATGAGAGATGTGAGACCCACATCATTCAGATTTGATGACTGGTATGTTTGTCCTTCAGCATAGTTGTGGTCTAGTGCCAGATGTTTCACAATCCTCTTCCCAAATCCCGGATTCTTGAATGCAGACGATATGGTGCTTTCCATTGAATAGCAATCATTGTTGTTCTTCTTGTTGTTTTGTGTCTGGGTGGTGAGGTGCATTCCTGACACTTTAGAGATACCGCTACAAAGTGGTTTCAGAGCTGATGATGGCACAAGAAACAAGAGAGCGAGCACTGACAATAGACGTAGAGCTGGTAAATCGCTTGTCAGATTGTTCAGAAATTCACCTGCAAAAATCATACAAAAACCAACAGCCCCCACCACTGCTCTCACAATGCAAATCACAGATCTTAAACCCTAAATTGCATCTTAATCTAATCAAAGATTTAGTACAAAAATCACAATCTTAGAAAGCTTGCTGTCCTCCTTTCTCAGAGAAACACATAATTCTTTGAGATCTTGTGGGCAACGTGTATTCTCTGAGATTTGGCAGAAACATGTATTTCTCTGAGGCAAAATCCCTCACTTGTCAATAAAATAACAAAACAAAAACAACCACTGACTCTTGGGTACCATGAAAACCATACCAGCAATACTTTGTCGTGTCTTATATGCAATACTTCTTGCATCTTCCAAACCATTGCACAGGGTTGAAGGAGCTGGCAATGCTAAAAACAGAAGCATTCCATGAGCCATAAGAACATATCTGTTGCAACAACCCACAACTTAGGCATGAAACCAAGTTGGAACCCTAAACACTAAACCCTGAATCCTTCTTCTGAGGGCGAAGCTGTAAATGCACATATTTTCATAGCAAGAACAGTGGTCAACCAAAGGACCCATTACAAAACAAAGATTCAGGAAACTGCAACTTGATATTTTTCCAAGTGTTTTTAGATCTCTGGTTGGCAGGGAGAAGGTGCTTGTTACCCACCGCCAATGAGAGGAGCCTGTGCCTGTTCCAGTAGCCTCTACTTTCTCCTTCAAGTAAGCAATGAGTGCGCTGTACGTCATTCCATCTAAATCTTCTCTGCCGTTGCCACCACTGGAGCTCAAAAGCGTGTCTACAGGAACTCCTTTAAACAGGAAATTGAACCACAAAAACAGCTGGCTCATCGTCATCCATCATCATCATACCACAGGTTCAAGAACACTACATGTCAGTTTGGTAATCTTTTACAAAAAATTCTCAATACTATTGACTACAACACCACCACGAACTTGCTAAATCTGGGATTTGTAAATCCCGGTGAGTGACAAGCAATAAGAGCCAATGGGTGACGATGTGAAATGCAGTCTGACAACACTTCCAAAATTGCACATTCAAGGAGAGTGTACTATGGTGAAAATCTTATGGTGTCAAGAAGGTATTGGAGAAGATGGGAAATGATAGCACAAACCTCAGTGATGGCATTTTGTGTCTTCACAGTTTCAATATGTGCACTGTTTTCCACAGACCCCAAGAACAAAAGCATCCCAATAATCAGTGCCAACTTGGTATTATACACCTTGATACACAGACACAAAGAGATTGATTTCCTTGGGAAGGAGGGAGGGAGGGAGGGAGGGAGGCACACACTCTGCATACAATGGTTGCAGGAAGCAAAGCATTACATACATCACAAAACATCTTGTAGCTGCAAACATGGAAATTACTAACCTGCTAAGCAAAGCGAGAAGAAAAGATGACATTGAGTTCCAGTCCTGCAGTAGTCACCCAAAAGAATTAGATTCCCTAATTCCTAAAATCCAATCCAAGCTGCCATGCATCAGAGAACACAAAGTGCATAGTAGACATGCTAAACCCTAAACAAAGTACTGGACATTAACAAAGTCCAGAGAGAAAAGAAAGGAAGAGGAGAAACAAACAATTTTGTTGTAGAAAAACCCAACTGCAGATGAAACTGAAGAGATGGGTAGCAGTTTAAAAGGATGTTACTGAAAACACAACCAAATAACCAACCAACCAACCAACCTGCATGAGATGACGCAAGAGGGATCGTGATTTGAGGATATTGCAAGCGCCGAAAGCGGCTTCCTCAGTTGGTGCCACAACTTGCAAGCTTTGGGTGAGCTTTGGCACACAGTTCTTCACCAACGAAGGGTATTGTTTCAACATAATTTCGAGTCTCTCTCCAGCAAGTCTGGGGGTTCACAACCAATGCCACAAGAAAGCCAAACATGAGTATGAGAATATACAACATCACCCATCCTCTTCTTCTTCTTCATCATCTTCTGCAGATTTGGAAATCTAGTATTTTGCATCCACGTACTCAAATCGGGAACCAAACATAACAGTCACTCAATTAGAGCTGCATTTGCACAAAATCTTCTGCAAATCTTTGGAGCTGCTCAAAAGAAGAAGACAACTGTTTTGCATAAACCCTAAACCCTAATATGTGCAGATGGTGCTCCATACTGAAACCCAACAATTTTGGTTTTTAAGTAAAAAAGGATAAAAGGTTTGTGGGGAATTTTTACGAGCGAACGTTGTGGTAGTTATGAAGGGAGAGATCCAAAAGATCCTGTGACAGAATGGCCAAGTGCAGAGGTGCAGTCATAATCTGACCATGCCAGCCTCCTTGTTGACTGCTGCGCCAAATGTTATGTAACTCCACCTTGTCTCTGATGATTGAGAAGGGCCTTTACAATTTGGGCATAGAAATACCACCACCCAAAACCAGAATTGCAATCAGACAGAGAGGAAAAAAAATTCAATTTGGAATGAAATGATGATGATCAGATAAGACATTCAATCTGTGAAATGCTGCAATTCAATATGTCACATGGGTTTTTTTGCATTTTTTCCCCTAGTTCTTGTTGATTCTAGACTCTGAGCACAGATGTTTTGGGTCTTGTGTTCCAGCAAAAAACTACCTACCTGCGTCGTCTGCGTGTGTCGCAATTGGTGATGAAATTGATATGTGGTTCTATCAGGCATTTGGCATCTGCTTCCAGAAGCTGACGGTTCTGCCCCCAGCAACTGTACTCCACACTTCCTGCTCAGCACAAATGTGATGAAGCAAACATGGGTAGGGTTTTCTTTGAAGAACAAACACAACCACATGGGTAGGGTTTTCTTTTGCATTACCAGCAAAAACAGCATCTAACAACACTCCTGGAGGAAAAAAAAAAGTTGGCTTTCCCTTTGCAATAAAAAACACCATGTACATTGATTGCTGAACAAGCTGATCATCTGTAGTTTCCATTCAACAAACAACCCACAAAGCTCTTTTGCACATCAGTTGTTAGAAGGCTCGAAATTTAGGTGGGTTTTCGATTTCTTACCATAGTTGCCAATTGCACCAATCACTCGGACCAACATACTAAGGGAAGTTGTATCATCTGCATGCTTCCTCAACATGTATCTGCTTTCACCATGCACACCATCAAAGCCACAAAATACCCAGTTACAAATGTGCATCAAACATCCATTGTTTCTAGTCCATGCACAAGCTTTGATGTTTTCTCACACATCCATTGATTTCTAGTCCATGGCAAGCTTTGATGTTTGTCACATATTGTTTGTCATACTTAACAAGTGTCAGTTAATCTCATCACATGACAACCATCAAGATCAGTTCTTCTCAACTCCAAGGAAAATGAACTACCACTCCACAAGAAGAAGATCACCACAAAATCACAGGATGGTGAACCCTAAACCCAAGATATCGGATGTAGGAGTCACAGATTGAGAGTTTGAAGGTTTTGGGGTTTTTGTTTTACTTACTCGCAAGCTTGGTGAATAGTGTCTGCAGCTTCTTCTCGCAATGCAGGGCTTCCTACAGGAATACCCACTGAACCTGCTAGCTTCAAGCACTTTGGCTCCACATTTGCATGAGAGAAATCAGGCAAGCAAGCTCCAACACCAAACAAAGTTGCCTCCAGTCGTAGAAGAAGTACTCGGAGATGCTCTTTTTGGTGTTCTGCACTTGGAAAAGCTCCCCCCCACATTCATGCAAATCCAAAGTCAACAAAAATCTCCCCACACAAAAATAACAAAGTAAGCAAGCAAAGTAACAACACATGTGCACACAAAAATCCTCTCCGACCAATTACCTGAAACTTCAACCTCTTGACACATGTTACGAAGGTCTTGGAGAGATTTATGCAAGTGCAAATGAAGCAGCTCCTCCGCAAACTCAATCTCCACTTGTGATGGGAGATGCCATTGCAGCTTACTTCCCTCGGGTGGGACCAATTTGCCCTTGGTACTATACCATAAGTCAATTCCATTTGAATCTGTGCCAACCCTGCAATTATAAAATTCACCATCACCACCACAGTTTGGGGACACATTCAAAATCTACTATCAATTTCCACCCAATTCCCCAAAACAATTAAGGAATTTCATTTTTCTCTTCTTTCTTCCTCTTTTCTCTCACTCTGTTGCTAATGGGTGATGGTGATTCTAGACCAGAAACCACACAACAGAGTTCTTTTCTTTCTTTCCTTTTTCCTCCCACGAGTCAAGTCTCATCACTGGAATTCACTTCTGGTTATTTTTTTGGGTTTAGGGTTTAGAGTTTAAGATTGCTTCAATCTTTTTTGCCAGCTTCTGTAGAACAACATTTTTATGTACATGTATATATAACAAGATAGCAAGTCACCACCACCAGCTGCCTTGGTTTTCAATACTTCTGGCAAAGTCCACCAGAAACACATACCAGGCAGGATAGCTACCAGTAATGTAGTAGTGAGAGAGGCTCGAAAGTAAGCAAATTAACAGACCACTTCCTGCAATATTGACCTGCAAAACCAAAATTATTGCAGCTCACAAAACCGCAGCAACAAAAACCCAATGAGGGAAAAAAATATTCCACTCATGTTCTTCCACTTTGTTGAGACAAACCCAAAGACGAAAAAATTGCATTTCTTGCAACCCAAGTATATATATTCACAGAGAGAGAGAGAGAGAGAGAGAGAGAAACTTGACGAGATTTTCAGCAAAGGTACGTTTTTTTGTGGAAGGTGGATGTATAATATAAATAACCTTGGAGCTTGGAGCATCAAAAGCAGCAGCGATCACTCTTTTGAGAAGTTCAGAATGAGCAAGAAGAGCATGACCACCTTTGCTAATTCCATCTCCTACTATATTGAGTTGGTATGTCACTGTGCTCTCTAACGCATCTGACAATCCCACCTGCTCAAGAAGCACACCCCACAAAATTCAGTACCCAATTTCCAATCAACCCCAATTACATACTCTTATACTCTTCTCTTTACAATCGATCTTTTTTTATTGTGGTGGTCATCATCTGTTCTTTCAATGGTTTTGCAACAACAAAAAAAAGTTTAGCAAAGCTATTCTTCATTAGCACTGTTTTTTATGGGGGTTTGGGCAAGAGGAATTATTATTATTGACCTTAAAATCAGCTCCCAAAGTGCGTACACCACTACCACTAAACCCTGTGGAAGGAGATTCAGCCAAGGATGAGACAATCGATTCCATGAGTGGGACCAGTAAACGAGTGACACTCTCTTCAGGATGTGCTGATACAATGTTAAAACATAGCACACCAATCTCATCTGCAGCTCCTGGCAATACTGTGCTATGCACAAATTTGCTTATGCGCTCCAATGCCTGGCACCAAAAAACAGAGAGGAAAAAAAACAACACACCAGTCAAACACTGCCACCCAACATCATCATCCATCCATCTATCCATGAGCTTTTAAATCCATGTGAATCTAGCATTAAGCTTCTTTCCATCCATGAATTCATATATCCGGCATACATAATTTCTGTCAATACAAAAATCCAGTGAACAAAAAAAGAGATTGCAAAATAATGCAAAAAGGTGCATCATCCAATTTGCAAACCTGCTTGTAAAGAGAAGGTTCCACCCTGGAAAACAAGATGTCAACCACAGATCTATACTGTGAACCCGAGTCAGTTAAAAATCTGTCACGTGCCTCTGTATCACTCCTGCCAGACCCCAGTGAAATCATCAGTTTTGGCTTGAGGCACCTTGAGGTTTTTGAATGTGTATTGAACACATTTGGAGCTATAAATTACCCTGTAATTGTATGGAAGCACAGAAGCAGGAACCCAAGTATTTTATTTTTATTTTTATGAGAATGATAGTAAAGATTAGCTTTCTCACATGTGTGTATATATATATATATATGAAAGTCTAACCTGCATTTCTGGAGGAAAATAAAAATAATAATAACAAAAAAATCAATATATACCATCAAATTCTTAGAGCCCAGTGTATGACTTACGAAGTGATGCTTGGCTCCAAGTTCACAAGGAGAACAAAAATGCGAGATAAAAATTCGTCAATCCACTTTGACCAATCAAAAGCCAAGGCACCACTCGCTCCGTCTTCCTTGGCTCCCAATACACCCACCTGTATTTGTTTCACCATATCCCAATCCAATTCAAGCTTTCCTTGAGAAAGAGTTAACCCTATTGTACCCCCCCCACCCACCCATCCAACAAAGCTCCTCAACTGGATACGACAAAGCTTGTAATATTATTGCATTGCCTCAATCCACCTAATGCCAAATCACTCACAAAGACATATGCAATGCAATGCCCATTTGTACGTGAGCTTAAAACATGTATCACTTTTCAACACCCACCTTGGTATTGAATTTCTCTTAAGAAGAAGAAAAGGAGCTCTAAGGACTTTCTTTTCCTTTCTTTTTTCTTTTTTGTCTTGTTTTCTTTTTCAAGTGAGAGTAGTTGCACCCAAAAAAGTCTGAACTTTTTTTAATTTTCTGGATTAGAAAACCCAACTATCTCTTTTCACACAAAACTTACACTGGAGAGAACAGAGCAATACAGCTGCAAAGTAGCCAGTGTTTTGTTGGGGTCATTTGCATCCAAACCCGGAAGTGTGTCAAACATGGCATCCATCAAAGTTTTTTTGCAATTGGCAAGTGATGTTATTACACCAGAGTTTAGCTTTGTGGAACCATCAAAACCACCCATTTGAATGCTGCTGGGGTTATCAGGGGACCTTATATGACTGGATGCAAGAAGAATGGGTCGTGCTGCAAGCGCAAGGTTACTAATGGCAAACTCCAGTTGATGAGTAGCAGTTATCTGCACCATCAAATGCCAAATAAACAATTAGACCACTCTACTTGAAGCCCTACACATTGGGTTTGAGCTTTGTGGACATTCAATTCAAGGGAGTTAAAATTTTGAGAACCAATACTTGCAAACATCTATTTTGGGGGGGGGATGTTTAGGATTTATGCATTTGAGAACTCAAAGAACAGAAATGTATAGCAACTGAACTAAAGGTGAGAAATGGGAAAAACATACAGACTCAAGTGCAGTTTGGAAGCCAGAGATAATGGGTGGCAACATGAGGGCAGGTTCCACATATGCCAAAAAACAGGATGTAAAGCCCACTGTGTTAGCCAAGCCAACATTTTTACTATACTGTCCTCGTTCTGTTAATCTCATCAGTGTGTGCACAAACATTGCTCTTTCCCTTGGCCCCAATTCTGACCCTAATTTCTCGCTCCTTCTGCACACAACCCACCATCCAAAAAACAAAAAAAAAAGTTTTAGGGCCATCAATCAAATGCAGAACCCACCGAACTTTGACTCTCTAGTTCATAATTCTTTCTTTTATACAGTTGCCTGTTTAAAAAAAAATGTGCACATTCATTCTATGCAAATCCATCATCAACCCTTTAGAACCTAAGATTCCTAACATTTTCTGCTGTGCTTCTTCTAAAACGCACTCCAAAGGACAACTTTAAGAGTCTCGTAAGCTTGGAAGCTCACAGACTGAAAAAGAAATTCCTTTCATAAGTAGTCAGTGGGTCCCCAAATGAACCACACAAGATTGTTACCTACCGTTGCTCACTATCCAAACGTTGGAGAAAGTAACAAAAAAGACAGCGCAATAATCGCTCCAACGATCCTGTCCATGAACCCCCATTCGATGGATGATAGAACCTGCACATAATGACAAGTTTAAATTACTACTACTGCTACTTTACACAAAGAGGTAGACACTTCCTAGTTACTGTAGTAACATGGGAATGCGGTTGTCCCAACTTCCTTCAAGGTTAACTACTATTCTACTTGAACCAAGTTTCAGAAACCAATTTTTTTTTGGTTTTTCTATTTGTTTATCATTTGCAAAACTCTTTTTTACATGTAAATTTAAGAAACATACTGTTCCAGAAGATCAACAAGTGTCTCGAGATGACCTTGAGCAGAACCACCAGGAGTGAGTAAATATACCTGTAAATAAACACCCCCCATGAGTTGTCAAGCAGAATAAACAATCCCACAGAGATGCATCCAAAACCAACCAAACTCCATGCCAAAGACATATGGATTTCAAAAGACCACATCTTGCTGCTATGATAGTGGACACCCCCTAAAAAATGGAGGATTTTTTATCTTGTGCTAATTCTTACCCAGCTTACTCATGCATTTATGACTGTGATGGAGGACCCAAAAGTCACTAAATTACAAATTGAGATCAGACACAGAGAGAGAGAGAGAGAGAGAGAGAGAGAGAGAGATTTTGTGGTGGATGTACTTACTATGGACTTTGCGTAAACTTTTGAGAACGTGAGACTTGAACGGGAATCAAAGGCAACTGCAACTTCATGAGGAATGTGCCTTTGAACAGGAGACCACGCACCTGCCTTACCAACAGGCACCTGTTGTGGTATACCCAACCACCACAGAAATTATCAGATTACTGGTTTCAAGTTACCAGCGGAAAAATGCTGATTCCAGTGATAAAATATGAGCAAGCAAATTGGGTGCTATCCTATTGTTCACAAACCAAATTGGGCATTGGCAAATCGCTCTTTTAGTGGCAAAAATGCAAATGAGACGTAGCAAAAAAATTAAAGCATTATGAGACCTGCCCATATACCTCAAAAGATCGAAGAAAACTTGTAAAGAGGGTAGGCAGGAATGGCTCCCAATCAACAGAGCCAACAGAATGCTTGATGCAGCGAGCTATGAGAGATGCCCATTGAAGATTCCAGTAACGGCAATTTGGCAAAGAAGCCCACAGTTTTAAGCATTCTGATATCCAATCTCTGTTTTGACCCAAACCCCCCACCCCCGGCAAAAGCACAAAAAGAACATGAAAACCACATTCTTCAAAACAAACAATATCACAGCCATAACTGTTTGCCTACAATCACATATAAGTTTCATAAGACCCACAGGTGCAGATTCCTGCATAGAAACCCATCTCTCTTCTACAACTAGAATATTGCAAGTGACCAAACAAGCCAGCCAGCCAGCCTGCCTCATGATGAGACAGAAGGGTATTATTAATAATTATTTTGCCACAAAAAACAAGCAGTATTAAATATACTCACTGTGTTGACAATTGCAGATCGCATTCTGATCTCTTGAGAATTGATGTTGGTAAAAATAGGGAAAGGAAACCAAGTGACTCCAAAGCTGAGTTGTGAGTTATATCATCAAGTGCTGGCCTGCAAAAATTATGAAAACACAAAATTCCACAACAAAATGTTTTCACTAACTTCACTTTACATTTTGAGCTTTGGGTATTATAGAGTTATTAGTATTATTATTATCAGCACACCCCAAGGGGGTGGTGGATTGAGATTTTTTCTTTTTCATTTCTCTTTTTTCTTTTTTTCTCATTTGTTTTTTTTGTGGGCCAGTTGGAAGGGGTTAACTTGTAGAAAAGCATTCTGTTTTTCTTGCAGACATGGATGATGATGATGATGCATTGGGTGCAGGAACCAAGCAACAGTTTGGACTTACCGAAACTCAAACCAAATTTCAGCACCTGAACTGAGTGGAAAGAAGCGGCGACAGCAGCGCACAAGAGCAACAATGCAGTCCAAGTGATGTGTTCTCATAGCCAATCCTTCATACGAGTACCGCCTGAAAATTCAAATCACACAAATTAGGTCACCCAAAAAACACTTCATGTAAGCTTTTAAAACAATGCCAGCTCCAAACATGCCAAAAATGCCAATTTAATGTCACTAACCAAAATCCAAAATAATTTAATATACCATTAATTTTATGTATACACATGTATGCACCTTTTGAAGTGTGTGCTCAAAAGCATTGCATAAAATGGCTTCCATTCGACCTCCAAATGCAATTTCTTGTGATACTTGCACACTAACCGTGTCACACAATGTCCCCATCTTTGCTGTTTCATTTGCAATTGCCAACCCGATCACAAATTGATCAAAATTTTAAAACCAGAACTGCAAACCAAACACTTAAAGAAAATTCAATAGCCAAAAAGTATCCCAGGCTTTTTTTTTTCCAGACAAAAGATGGACATTCAAAATTGAAACTATAATTTTTTTAGTAAAATCTCAAGATTAACCCCAACTCCAAAAACCTCTTGATCAACTTCTGGGAACTCAAAAAATCTTGATCAAGTTTCTGGAACCTGAAAAATTCTTTCTTGATCAAGTTGTAGAACTAAAAAAATTTCACTTGTGATCAAGTCCTGGAACTCGGAAAAAAAAGCATTCTTTATCATGTTCCAAAACTCCAAAAAATTCATTCTTGATCAAGTTCTGGAACTCAAAAAAATTCCATTCTTGATTGAGAAATTCTGGAACGTGAAAAAACCCATTCTGGAACTCAAGAGGTGCTGGAAACTTGGAAGAAATCAATGAAATCCAAGCTGCAAAATGTTTTTTGTTTGACAGAAGAAAGAAAGAAGTATGCTGTTGTTGTTGTTGTTGTTG
>Ga0116228_10004136_pt1 | contig 12815 bp, 7 predicted proteins | sample S1TSphfallax_2_FD_89694 | JGI IMG/M metagenome (GOLD analysis project Ga0116228, IMG submission 89694) | Host-associated microbial communities from peat moss isolated from Minnesota, USA - S1T2_Fc - Sphagnum fallax MG | ecosystem: Host-associated > Plants > Peat moss > Unclassified | place: USA... | reverse complement strand
TACAATCCTCTTCTTTAAGAGTGCTAGTTGAGGATAATGCCCAAGGACTGGTGTTAAGCATCCCCACCCCTCTCACCCCCGCCCACGGTTTAGTCAAGGGAGGAACCCGAACTAGGAACACCCCGTCGGAGGGTATTAGTCAATGGAGGAATACCCCCATCCAAGGGCATTTAGTCAGAGGGAGGGACCTACACTAGGAACACCCCGTATGAGAGGGAGGAACCTGCACTAGGAACACCTTGTCTGAGGGCATTATTAACCCACATAATAACTTGGCATTAAAATTTTCCTTTTTTTTTCCCTGATAATGGTCAAGGGAAAAAAATTCCCCAAATAATCGTCAAGGGAAAAAAAAAATGGAGGGTGTCTCAAAAAAGCTAGACACCTTGTTGGAACCGATATTTTTGTTTTCAAAATGCCTTACATTTTTTCTACGAGGCAATAATACTCTTGTAAATGAAGTGGCTTCCCCTAACATTTTTATTTTTTATAAAAAAAAATTCTGCCCATGTTTATTACAATATTGTAATGTATTCCAAGGTGGGTGGGGTCTAAGTATCTTTGCAACATTATTCAATTAATATCTTGCATGCCCAGGAATCACTACTTACTTCTCCACAAAGTGAACAAGCTCCTATGTGCAAGCTCCTATGTGCTGTTGGTTTAGCACCAACTATTCTCTCTCTCTCTCTCTTCTCTCTCTTCTCTTTTTTGCATTCTCACCAATTTCAAGAACAACATTTGGGATTTTCATCTTTTGCTTGGAAAGAAATTATTCTCATTAATTTAATCGGTTTTTGTAAGAAAACATCAACTATAGAAACATGATTTACAACGCATCAATGCACGTTTGCAAAATGGTAAGAAAAAACTCGCCACCCTAAACAAGAATAATAGATTTTCTTAGCCCTGAATGTGGGATGGGGAGGGAGTGTTAGGGTTGCATGCATGGATGGGCTTCCATTTTTATTTTAATGTGAATCCTCGTATACATTGTTATCACATCAAGAAACAATTAATTTCCATTGTTCATCATTACAATTGATTAATTTCATTATGAATCCAAGCACCACATGTAGTTGTATTGCTCGACTTGTTTAAAGTAACTTAAAGCATAGGCAACATGCTTGGTGATATCTTCACGATAAATCAAAGGCACTAGAGATAATATTTCTCATGTGTTCATGTATATGATGTTACTTGACATTGAAACTATCGTGGATGCCAACTTGGTAAACAATGTTAAATAAATGGTAGTATGAGTATTAAATTATCATTAGTGGTAGTGAGATGTTACAAAAATGAGATTGAAGTAACTTTGTGATAAGTTACTTGCTCAACAAATGATCAATTAGCTTGGTGTTACAATTTGTAAACCTCTTCTTGCCCTTTTGAACCCTTTCATCACCTTTTACAATGATTTTGTCATTTTGCAACATTTGAAAGTTTTGATGATTTTCCATTTTGTCATTTACAAATTTTAATGTTAGCCATTAACATGATGCAAGGTCATAGAAAGTTGAAAAAAATGCAATTCAAATTCATTCTTGAGATAAGATAAAAGAAAGCAAGGCAACCAAATTTGGAACACCTCTAAACATGATCAACTTTGAGAAGGTATATCTAAGAAATAATATTGAAATAACATTTAGCAAATGAAAGAGGATAGTAGTTGTCTAATAGTATGATGCATTCAACCAATGGAAATTATAGTCATTGTTTTTTTTACAAGTGATGGAATGTAATTAAAGGTCATAATAATAATTATATTGATTTTTTTATGGTTTGCACTCAAATATATGTGATATTTTATATGTGTAATGTAATGCATAAAGTGTTTTTGAAATTATAAATAGTTACATTGTATCTTTGAACTTTCAAATCTATAAATTTGTTGAATCATTGCTGTAAACATAGTTGGAATATTTCAAAATGGACTATCAACAACTAAATTGTATTAAACAAAACATATTGTAATTTTTGCATTGATTAAAGCCATGGGATTGGTTTTCCTCAAAAGATTAGGTGAAACTATAATCAACAAAAATGAAAATGGAACTAATAATATTGTGAAGGCATAAAACGATGATGGAAATGCATTAAATAATGGAAAGGATTAAATGACAATATTGATGCATTAAATAGTTTAATTCAATTGATCTAGATAACTTCGTTAATGACATTTTTATTATTTTATAGCAAAATGATTATGCATGTGTACCTTTTCAATTGCATTGACACCTCAAGTAATTTAACTCTCAATTGATATATGGTTGTTCATGTCCTTGAACTTTTATATGATATTCAAAAATAATATCTTGATTCTAGTTTCCACTCCTTTCAAATCAAGTGGTGCTTACAAATCCTGAGTTTTGTGATTTATGATCTTCATTAATTGATCAATGTCAAATTTCTTTTAATCAAAAATCAAGTTATGCAAGAAAAAAGATGTGAAACATATGGTACTATTGCAATACAAATATTTGTTTTCCCAAATAATTTCCAAAAGTTTTCTAAAAGGTTTTCAAGATTCCAAAGGTGTTTTCCACCACAAAATGACCACACTTGTGCTTCCTATTAAACATCCCAATAAAAAAATGACAACCTCCTTTACAACGAGTCATTGGTCATGAAATACATGGGAACCCTTTATCACTAAATATATATGGTGGAATGCCATCTTGGCAACCCCTTCTATAGATCAAAAAGACTCCTGAGTTGTGACTTTTTTGTAAAGTCTTAACAATTGTAATACACAAGAATCATTAACACTCACATGCATACAAACAAATATATTTATAATTTGTTTGTCACAATCAACAACTTATGCAACCATAGTGTAACTTCTTGTTTTATGAAAATGGTAATTTTGAACAAAAGGGCCTAAAGGTTTTATAATGTGGATCCATCTATTGCTCCATGAATACTTAGAAGTGCACATAACCATGAATTGAATTTTTCCATGATTATTTACAACCTTGCACCTATTGCCACAAAATAATGTTTCTAAGGATATATTGATTACTTTAGTCACTTCATGAATCACTAAGGACATCGTCGATCATCCTATGGCAAACAACTCATTGCATATGAAATAATTTGATCCTTGTGCAAGTTTATAAATAGCACAACATTTTAATTTCTACTTTGATTCCCAAACAATATCTAGTGTTTTGTTTTTTCACATAAAGTTTTAGCTTCTCTAAAATGTAAAATATTGTCTCTTTAAACATTTGAAAAAGTTGCATCCATTAATCACTATGAATTTTTTTAAATAAAAAGTAAAAAGACCAAGTTGTGCTTCAAGGTTTGATCCAATCCCCAAACTCTATATTGAAAAGTGACATCAAAATTTAGGACAATCTATAAATATGAAGTGTAGAAATAACAAGAAGGAATTACATAGTTTTTGTGATAAAATCTACATAAAATCTAAACAACAAGAGAGGAAAGCTTACTTCTTATGTATCCAATATGTTTTGTGCCATGTCTATGAGGAGGAAAAAAAAATGTGAACAAAATTAGCTCCTCGATGATTTGATTATAATCAATGTTGCACAAAGAAATCTTACAATTGACATGAACAAGACACTACAAACAAATCTTGCGATTGACATGAACAAAATTCAACAAATAAATTTCAAAAATCATGCAAACATAAAAACAACAAACAAGTTTCATAAATAAGCTTAAGATGTTTATTTCAATGATTGAAGAGAAATGTGTGATCTAACTACAAAGGCTAAACTATAAACTTGAAGTGTGAACATGTGAAAGATAAAAGTGTGGTAAGTCTCATCTATCTTAACACCTATCACCATGTGCATGCAAAGGTGCAATAGAAACCAATTTTGTTGTTATTTTGGTGGTTATTTTTTAAACTCAAGCTTATATTTTTGTTTAGGACATCAAATTAAAACATGGTTTGTGAATAAACCCCTTTCACTTATTGTTGAAGGTTGTCTTATCTTTGTTGAACTTTTAATAAGATGCGAGGAAAATATTTTGTATGTGTTTGAAAGGTTGTGATGTAAGCTTGTTTTCTTCCTTTTGTTTATCTTAGGATTTTTAGGTAATAAACATAAACTACATTTGTGTATAACGTTATTCCTTGGTTCAATAAACACATGTAATTTATGTTTCAAAATGAATGTATGACTTGTGTTGAAAACAACCTTGAAAATTAAATTACAAAAAATAGTATTGGGCTAAAAATTCAACCATTCAAGTTCAATTTGGATAAGACATATTAACCCATTTACGAAGCACACAAGATGAAAAATTTAAGGTCATAACATTTTTTTTACCCACAATTGTTTATGTGACAATCGTAATCAACCTTAATTTTTAATGTGATGTTATGGTAATAGTTGACACTAAACTCATGACATAAGAAAAAGAAGTTGAACCAAATTCCTCAAGGTGAACAAGAATTAAAACCATGATTTTCAGAACTTCAAAACATGTCTTTCACGATCAGGACATTTAATGACTGTCTTTAATCATGTACAATCATAAGTCCTTAACCATAATACCTTTAATCATTGTTACAACTACATTGTGATGACATTGCGATTACATGACTACATGTTAACCTATATACACCTAGTTCATAGACTATGTTAGGCTACCTACTATTTAAATGTGTAGGCTAGGCTACCTAGATACCTATTTCCAAGGTATGTATGTAGGTTAGGCTACTTATTTAAGTTATGTATGAACTACCCATGTTAGGTATGTAAATAGGCTAGGTTGGGTTATACTATGTACCTAGATAGGTAGGTAGATTATGTTATGCTACACCACGTAAATAAATAGGTCATAGGCTATGTTAAGTTACATATTGAAATTAAGCTCCCAATCTATGCTAAATTACCTACTTACCTATTTCTTACCTTGTTATGTATGTACCTAGGTTAAATTAACTACATCCATTGGTTGTTCAATTGAGTTAGCTTAGGCCACCTATATACCTAGTTTAAGCTACCTGCATACAACAAGCGGGTCAAAACCTGTAATTAGGAGCCAAAAGGATTACTTTGGAAAAGGACTACAAGTCTTTTTTCCCAAAATTAATTTTTACTTTCAAAGGAAATTTTGAATGAAACTTTTTGTAACTTGTTCTAAAATATTTTTTTATTTTTTTCCCAATACATCACATTATTTTGTTAGTCATTATTGAATACATATGAATTTTTGAAAGCATGCAAATTCTTTACATATTCAATGTTTCATTTTGAAAAATGATCAAAATTTTAAGTCATCACTGAAAATTAAATTTTCACATTTTTTTTATTACACTATAAACTATTGTTTTTATTAATATATCATTATATTGTAACCCATTTATATGTAGTAAAAGACTCTTGAAGCTTTGAAATTTTGAAGTAATTTTGAAACATTCATTGAATTTTTTAAGTTTTAGAATTCCACATTTAAAAAAATATGAATGTTTTTTTAACGTGGTTAATATGTTCTTATCATCTACAATTTTTTTCAATGAATTTTTTTTATTATATGAATCCTTTTCGTAGTCCTTTGCAAAATTGACTCCATCTAACACAATAGGTGTACATTTCAAACGTTCTAAATTAAAACCAAAACTTAAAATTGGATCAAACAAATTTTTACTCTAAGTTCCTTAACATTCATAAGAGGGAAAAATGATTAATTTGTCATGATTACTACGGTTTTAAATGGTAATAAGAAAATAAATGTTTGATTTTATTATGTTTAACATCCAACACCTTTTTTGGCTCCTAGTTACATGTTTTGACCCAAATACCTACATAGGTTGTATAGGCTATTATATAGGCTACATAAATTAAGTTAATTACCTACCTATTTCCTACCCTCTTATTTATGTAGGTTAGGGTAGCCTACTTACATACATAAGCTACTTACCTACCTATTTATTTCCTACCTTCCTATGCATTTATGTCCAAATAAATTATATTCCATAAAATTGGGACTAATGGTTGTTTAGAAAAGGAAAAATTACACAACAATGATAATAACCTTATTGCATGGCATTTTATTTCAATTTATGAAATGCCCTTGCACAAGGTAGGCATGTATAGGCTGATGACATAGTCATATGAATTTTTTTTGTTTATTACGCAAGGTAATGCCTTTACAATTGGGCATAACACCTTGTGAACAAATAGAATAGGACTTTATTTTGTACAAAACTTGTGATTCGAACAAAGAAAGGTCATAGATCATGCTTCTCTACCTGGCTAGATATTAGTTTATATTTTGAATACAACATTGTGATAAAGGCAAGTCCCTTGAAAAAATTCAACAACCAAACCAACATTGTTGTGGGTATATCACATCAAGCCCTCGCCAATTATGAAGGCAATTTCTTAATTTCATAGCCATTATTTCTCAAAAAATAAAAAATAGATTCAAGTAATTGGTGTTGGTTGGTATGGAAAAAATACTCAATTTTGAACAAGGGTCTAATTAAGATAGGTTATACATAACTAACATGTAGGATCCTAAATTTGTTAAGAACTAAATAAATACCCTACCCATCTTGAATATATTCAACAAAAACCCAATGAGACCTTTATGCACTTGGTATTTTTTTTTAAAAATCAAAAACTGATCTATACCCTACAATGTTTTGTCACAACAAGTTAGTGAATCCTTAACCCTTAAATGCCATAGTGGCCCAAATAGGGCCCTTGTCCAATTTTTTTTATTACTTACGATGTCTTAGGCTAAAAATGACACCCCTATGGTATGGGGACACATCATACCATCTTCCTCACCCTTGTAATGTCCCATTAATGTTTCTGAAACCACATTGGTAAGTCTTTTCAAGCTTCATAAATATATAATATCTTTAATTCCCAAATTTTGCACTATGCCAAAGCTTGACATCTATGACTAGGGACCAAACGTAATCATGCAATTGTATTTACCATGTTTTTGCCTCTAGACATAAACATGTAACAATGAATAAGATTGCATAACTAAAAGTCTTTTCCGAGGCAATTTGAAAGTTGAAATCAATATTTGTGAATAAAAGTAATATGAAATGGAAGGTAATAGCCATTAAAGCTTGTAAATAAACAAACATATCATTAATGCACAATATTTTTAATTAATTTTCTAAAATCTAAAATATATGATTTTGTCCTAGGGTGAAAGCATGGTAAAATATACACAAAAGTAGTGCAAGTAACAAAATACTAAAATCTCTAAATAAGAAGACTATCAAGTAGATTTTTTAGGGGAATTTTATTTATTTTGGGGTACATTATTTTAGAATTTTTGTTCACATGGAATTCAAAAGCTAAATCATAATAATTTTTTTAAAAAAGTACTTGCAAGTATTTGAATTGGACCTAAAATTTGTGACAATTTGAAAAATAAGTTAAAGTATTTGAAAGTAGGTCAAATGTTTTTGCAAATATTTGGTTTTTTTTCAAACACCTCAATATTGATGCAGTGAACGTTATAAAATAATTATTTTGGTTAATGGAGTTTGTTTTCATAACTAAAACCATCCATGACCATTTGAAAAATGATGTAATTGTTGGGGATATTTTTGAGGTATTTTTTCAAGTTCAAATAATATGACACAAGTTGTTTTGAGAATTTAAAAGGAGGCTAGAGATGCCCATGAAGAAAATTTAAATTTTCATTTGTTTTGAAATCTTAGAAAAAAGGTTATTTTAAATTATTGTTTTCTATAAATATGTGCAAAATATTTTGCTTACACCCCCTCCTATAATATGTAATTTATGTAGCCTTTACATAGGTCTATGTAAACCCCAACTACGACCAAGTAACCTTTAATAAACCCTAGGCAACCCCTAGGAATGCATATTTAAATCCTAGGTAGCCCTAGGTACCATAGGTGACCATTAAGTAACCTACACTTAAATAAGCCCTTGATAAACCTAAGTGGCTTTAACTATTTCCTAAGTAGCCTAAATAGCCCCTAGGTGGCTTAGATACATTAAGGAGTCCATAAGTACTCCTAAGTAGCTTAAGTAGCCGATATGAAACCATTGGGTAGCTTAGGTAACCCCTAGGTGGGCATGAAGTAAACCCTAAATACCCCATAGGTACGTCACATAACCCATGTGAAGATCTATGTAACTCCTAGGTGGCCCTTGTGTAATCCTTATGTTGGTTTTAAATAACCCCTAAATAACTTAGGAACCCCATATCATTATGCCAAAAATGCCATTTTATGATTTGTCCTATATGACTATAAATGGATAGCAATTAAAAATGGCATATTAAATGACAAGTCCAAATCAATTACAAATGGCATAAATGACTAGTATATTTGTTTAAGACTAGTCATAAAATGGCATTTTTGGTATAATGTATGTAATTACATAACTTAAACAACCCTTAAGTAGGGCCTTAGGTAACCTAGACAACCCACGAGTAGCCCCTAAGTAACCTACATAGCTTAAACAACTTTTAAATAACCTAAATAGCCCTCAAGTAACCCCTAGATTCCTTAGGTAGCTTATGTAGCCCTTAAATAGGTCATTAATAACTTAAGTAGCCCATATGTAGCCTAGATAACTTAAGCAACCCCTAGGTAGGCCTTTAAGTAGTTGAGATGGTGTAATCAATCCCTAGGTAGCCCCTAGGTTCATAGGGAGGCCCTAGATAGCCCAAGCAACCCCTAGCTCCCTAGGCAACCTTTAAGTAGTTGTAGATAGTCTAGTTGACCCCTAGGTAGCCTAGGCAACCCCTAATTAGGTCCCTATGTAACCTTTAGGTAGCTCCTAGAAATAGCCTACATAACATAAGTAATCTTTAAGTAGCCTAGTTGGTTGAGGTAGCAGTTAGGTAACTTAAGTAGCCTAAACAACCCCTAGGTAGCTTAGGTAGCCTAGGGTAGGTTAGAAAATATGTATATTAAAATATGGTTAAATTTTATGTTATATTAAAAAAATTGGTGCAATGGTAAGGACTTTTTATGTGACTAATCTAGGCTATGCCACCTAGGTTCATAAAATAGACAAGGTAAGTTAGACCACATAGATTAAATAGGTTAAGTTAGGTACCTAGCCTAGGTTTTTCCATGTGGCACCACATCATGTTGATAGATGTCATGTGACAAATGGTTATATTAAAATTTTAAAATTTTAATATGTTAATTCAATGAGCAAGGATGAAAAATTGAAATAAAATCATATGGTTTATATGACTATAGTCTTGGTCACAAATGAAATTTATGTCCAAGGACAAAAATATGACTAGTGGATGCACGTGTTGTTCAAATTGTTTAACTAATCATGTAGTTAATTGTGACACTTATGATTACAAATTTTATCATGGATGTAGTCATATATGTCATGTTTTAGTTTAGTGTTGCTATCTACCCATGCTACAAAACAAAGGTTCATAGGAAAAGGGTGAAATCATATAAGGAAAGACATTAAATACCCCTAACAAGCTTTGTCAAGTCTCGCAACAATGTCTTAAAAAATAGAAAAACGTGCATCATCTTATGTAAAATCTCATGGTTATGTAGCAATGTTTGATTGTTTTAAGCCTAGATAAAGTGAAATAAAACAAGGCACAACTTGTTCCTAATGCCCAAAACTATGTTAATGGAAAAATTCATAGCTCTCATTTTGGAGGTGATGGGATCAAATTTGCTGAATTCTATAGAACATGCAAGATCTTATTTCATTTTATTTGATTGGTTTTGCTTGTACAACAAGTGAAACCTTATCATTTTGTGTGGGGTGCAAATGGTCAAGCTCATGCAAACCACTTAAGGCACAAGAAACAAGCCCAAACAAAGCACCAAAAAGTGATCATTAAGGGGATGTTTAACACTTCACCGTACAAAATGACCAAAATGTAGCAAGGCTTGGGAATAGTCCCAAACAATTATGGTTTTTTTCTATTAAAAAATAGCTATATTTCTATGATTTGGTGTAGAGTTATATTGGATGGCCAACTTTGACCATCCATTTCTCCTTCATCTCAATTCCATTTTGCGCAATTGTTTTTCCACATCATTCATATGGATGCCTTCTATTTACCTTAGAATTTTTACTATCAATGAAGCATGGAATCTTGGTTTAACTTTTCAAAAACTTGTAATTTTGAAAGTCACTTGAACACTAAAAAGACTAACCTATCAATGTTGACAATTTTCCATTTATGAATCGAATTTCATTTTTTTAAACCAAAATATTCAACTTGAAGTCCTTTACCATTTTGCTAAGTTAACATTTAAAATTTTTGATGTAATGCATGATGCATGAAGAAATAAGATGGAGGAAGATAAAGAAATGTTTAGCACAAAATGATAGACTTATCTACTTATGTGTAAGGTAAAGCTTGAGGGTGAAGGCATTATCAAAATAAGAGTGTGAGGTGAAAGTAGAGGTGGGAGTGAAGTCATTTCGAGGGACTACTTATTCCGAGGGAGTTACTTGATGTACTTTATAAAATTGAAGGATGACAAACTATAACTCACTTAACAAACTAAACTCATTTAACGATATTGCGAAATGCTTGAAGACTTGTCCAAACTCCGTTCTACCTCTTGGGAGGGAATCTATGCTTTATAAAACCCACTCTTACAAGTGTTAAAGAACCAGGCCAATGCTCTTATGGTTATGTAGCACACTTGTCACAAACCATATGCCCAATTTGTCAAAGAGCCCATCTCACTTAAACCACAATCTAGTTCTAGAATTGTAACATCACAAGAGTGTTGCACTTTAAGTATTTTTACTTTTAAAACAAGATTAAGACAAGATTTTGCTTCATTCCCAAATGCCCAATTTATAGAACCACGAGGGAATTCCTTCATGTAATTTTAGTTCCATAACTCATTTAGTCTCAGCGACTTCTCTTGGCACTAGGTGCCTTCATATTATGCAAACTTTTAAAAATAAATAGCAAAGCTGTTAATGTGATTTTAAATCTGTTAGTCTAGAGGCAACTTTGTAACGATTTCAAGATTTGTAAGGTGCCTTAAGATCTTAGTAGGAGGATCATGCTTTATAAAGGCCCACTTTACATTAGGAGTCTAAGGCCAATGTTCAACTCAAATCAGGCATTCCTATTGATGCAAAAGTTGAAATCAGCCCCAAGGACTTTACACTAGGAGTCAAGGCTAAAATAGAAAAAAACTTTTCAATCTGCCCCAAGTTACTAATAAATGCTGAACTTTATGGCTTGTGTATTGGAACCCAAGGGTGAAAAGAAGGGCTACCATTGAATTTGGGAAGCCAATTTGCAACCCTTTGGCCCAATGTTCCCAGCATTTTTTAATATCGTGACGTCAATGTTCTAGCATTTATTAGTAACTTGAGGCCAAACAAGAAGCCAAAAATGCTCAAAGTTGGTCCCAAGTTTTTGCAGCCCTGACTCCTAGTGTAAAGTGGGCCTTAGTCTAGAGGCAACTTTGTTAAAAAAATTTAAGATTTGTAAAGTGCGGTAAGATCCTAGTTGGAGGATCATGCTTTATAAAAGAATCCAGGAACTGAGTTCATAACGACAAGAGATAATAACAAAACATACATGGGTACCGTATTTTTTTTAATGTTCAACTCTATAGATGCAAAAGAATGACTTGAAATTTGGTGTTTGAAGTTTGGATTACTAGTAGGGTTGAAAAACAATACAATGATAAATTATTAACGTGTGCATCGGGTTTGGTGCACAAGAGATTCCTCTTCTCCATTTCAAGCAAAAGAAGAAGAAGAAGAAGATAATGACCAAAAAGGTTGGTAGGCTAAGGAATGAAACCCCCGTGTACCTGGAATACACATTCAGCTGCACATTTCATGACAAACATTCCCCCAGGAAGTCTGCAAGCAAGCACAGGTGCATGCTCTTCTTTCCCCTTTCTTCTTCTCATGGTATTTTTTTTTTCCATTTTTTCAGTGAGTCAAACCTGCTGGCCCCAGGGAATCGATCTCCTTCACCATTAAAGGTTATTGGAAAAAAAACAATCTGAGGTTATAACAAAATCAAAGAAACACCCAACAACATTGCTCATTCACATGGTGTTGGGTGTGTTGGGTGTTGTGTTGTGTTGGCTTTGAAAAACCTTAGCAACCAGAGCAAACAACTGACTAGCCCCTTCATTCATCTCTTCAAATTCATGGCACAACACTACTTCCTTTGAAGAAAGTAGTGTTGGGCAGGTGTGGCCAGGTGGGGACCCCCTTATGTATAGAGACTGGGACTGCACTCGGTATCAAAGATTGAACTAGACTGATATGTCATGAGGCAATACCAGCAGCCCTGTACTGATTATTATTATTATTATTATTATTATAAAACAAATGGTTTCATTATGTTAGAGGTTCGGAGTCCAGGAACCTATCAAAAAAGCTGCCTATATTCATTGTTGAAATTACATAATTTATTATTATTATTATTGTTATTTTACTCATGAATAGGATTTTGAAAAAGAAAATAATTATTTGGCACCCCAATGCCAAACCTGACAAGGTACTATGGTATGAAGGTTTTGGGTATATAGGTTTGAAACTGGTATCAATGATGGAATTAATACTGGTATTGAAGACCAGACTAGTAGTTTTTTCTTAAAGGGGCAATCAATAGTTGGCTTGATACAAGCTTTAGCCTCAATCCAAATTTTGGAGAAACCAGAGAGAAAGAGAGAGAGACACCCATTTCAGTCTGGTATTAGTTTTTAGACACCAATTTACATACTCATACCAGGGAGCCATCCTCTTAGCTCCCCTGGTATGAATCCTACCTATGGCCATCTTTTAGAAACCCTAAACCCAACTACTAGTCATGGCCATTGCCTTTTTTAATGGGGGTGGTTTGCT
>Ga0116228_10004135_pt1 | contig 12816 bp, 9 predicted proteins | sample S1TSphfallax_2_FD_89694 | JGI IMG/M metagenome (GOLD analysis project Ga0116228, IMG submission 89694) | Host-associated microbial communities from peat moss isolated from Minnesota, USA - S1T2_Fc - Sphagnum fallax MG | ecosystem: Host-associated > Plants > Peat moss > Unclassified | place: USA... | reverse complement strand
GAAGCTTCCTTGAATTAGGTCTTCAAACAAGTATAAATAAAAATAGGACCCTTCATTTTCTTCAATTTGTTCAACACTAATTTTAAGCACGATCTTGCACCATAGCCTTATCATGTTCATGTTTGCATATGTTAACATAATAAAGATTTGTTTTCACATTTGTTTTGCACATCTAATGTTCTTGTTCTTAAATTTGTGTTGTTGTTTTTGAATTGGATAATCTTGTTTTGTTCCTTGTTTGAAAATTACACTTAGACCTTTCCTTTAGCCTTTGTTCTTGTCCAACTTCATGTCCTTAACAATTGCATGTTTATCAACCAACCTTTGAGGTACTTGTTCAACAATAGTCAATGAAATAGTCATTCATCTAACCTTTTTATTTTTTACTTTTTCATTTTTATTTTTGAATTTCTTTTATTATTTATTTTTCCATAGTTTTTTGTTACAACATATGATTAGTTATAATCTATTAACTATTATTTGTCCCTTTTTTTCTTAAAAAAAAGATGTAGAAACAACAAGTTTACAAGATGCAAAGATTATGGGGATTCATTTGTAGAAATTTGGACTACATACTTCAATTGATAAATAAGCCCAAATAAGTTTTCTTCCATTCCTGGACATGTTTTCTTCTAACCTTATTTATTCAATGATAAGAGGGCTCCTTAACATCTCCAGATAATATCTTAGTTGTTGAACCATTATTGATTAGGTTCATCAACATCATCCCTTGTTTTTTTAATTTGTAATGCAGATGTTATGTTCAACATGGCAACATCATATTCCCCCCATTGTTGATGGGCATTAGTTGTTTCATTCCAATTGAGTTGTTTTCATTTAAAATGTTATTTGTTGTTGTGTGTATTTCATTGGGTTTTGTCTTGTCATCTATTGCCCTAAAATTAAGTGGCTAAATTTTTATAATCTTAAACCTAGATTTGATGTTTTGTGTGAACAATGATGAACCTTATTTACCTAGCTTGTGAATGCACTCTTATTATATTCACTACAATTATTTTTATTCACAATGTTGTTTTTATTCCCTAAAGGTTGTTTTCTAGGGTTTGAAACAACCCACAACTAACGATTATAAGACATGGGAAATGTGTAAAGGTACTATGATCATGTCCAACCCAAACTATTGTCATATATACTTATTATATCACTTCAAAACTTATATGCATTAACCATGCCCATCTAGATTTAATAGGTGGTGATTAGATTTTTAAATGACCTTTTGAGGAATGATAGGAATTTCTTGAAGGAAGAACATCATCCATGCCTTTTTTTGCATCATCACACATGATCCTAATTTGTAGTTTTTAATGTAACCATCTTTGACTCCTTCATCCCTAAATATGTAAAACCTTTTTTTAAAAACCCCATTTGCATTTACAACACAATTTACAATCAACCATTCCCTAAACTTGGGTATGGTGCTATATACTTGCAATGACCCATGTTTAATTAAAACACAAGCACCTTGTTTATTTGTTTGAATTCCTATCTCATCAAAATTCGAAACATGGTTTATAATGTGATTGTGTGAGTGTAGAGTGTTTGCAAGTTAAATGGTAAAATAAGTTGCATGATTAAGTGTTTAGACCTTTTTTTTTTTGCAAATTATGTAGCCTTTTTTAATATGAATTATAAGTTTTGAATATCTATGTTTAAACTAATACCACCAAGAATTTCCAAGTACAACACCTTGAAATGGTATGAATGAATTTTGTCACCTTCAACTTGAACAACTATTGCAATGATTAGACAATCCACATTTCTACGTATTTAAAGTCCATGCAACCATAGTTGCATCATCTTCCTCTTTAAGACATTTGGTGCACCAATAGTTTTCTTAGATTTAATCTTTGCAAGTCAAATGATTAAAAAATGGTGTTAGTGGTATACTCCAATGTCTATTGGACACCCTCATGGATGTTACACCTCTTTCCATAACATTCATGGTCTCTAATTAGGCATTTGTCCATGTGTGTCTTGGATTTGCAACAAGGATCCTATTTTCTCTTATTGAATTTTTGCTTTGAATGTGATGTAAGTTGAGGTGGATAGTTTCCTTATCCATAGTTGGCTCATCCAACAAATGGCTCATTCTCTTACAAGGCAAATTGAACATTTTATGAGCTTGGTCCTCCTAGCCCTAGCCTTAAGCAAGTGGGGGGTTTTTACCTAGGCTTCACAAAAGGTATGCCCTTGTACTTCCTATATTTCTACTAGGGGAAGAAAAAAAAAGTTAGATTAAGAAAAGATTAAACATCATGCCATTTTGTCATTCTAGTAAAAAGATGAAATAAATTTTTTTGAAAAGTTTTCTTGCCCTAAATCCTCATCTATTGTTGTTCTATAGGTCATGGGTGATTTTTAAGCTTCTATGCATTGCAACATGTTCTATGATAACTTTCTTTACATTCTTTCCTTCTTGTGGGACAATTACAAATTGTCGTATCCAATAATGATACACATACTTGGTAAACTATTCTTTGTAAACTTTTTTACAATTATGCATTCATCAAATTGGCCTTCTACTTTCCCATCTATTCTATCCTCTTCATATTTAGGCTTTAAACTAACATCTTTAGGAAATTTTAGAACTCATCTAACACACTTGTTGATGAGTTGGACATGCTTTGAGTGTGTGAAGGAAATGAATGACTTGATGAACGATTGGAATGAGCTTGGCATACTAGAGTTGAGATTGTGATGCTCCTATTATGGTGGGAAATGCGAAGTGTAAGGATTCTTATGGTAAAATCATTAAGTTGTGCAAAAATTTTGAGTTTTAACATCCCAAGGCAACAAGGCTATATGTGCATTGAAAGATAATTAAGGTTTTAAAGCATTTATAGTGCTATCGTATCCTTTTAATGTATGAAATTGCCTCCCATCACCAAACATGGTCCTCACAAAATGAGCTCAAAATCTATGAATCTACTTTACATCACAATACTAACCAATCATTTAAAACCTCCCATGCATATACATTTTTCCAAATTTCTATTTTTTTTGTGGATTGGATTGTGACAAGTAAGAGCCCATCACCAAACCCTACCCTCACTGAACTCTAAATTTTAAAAATCTGCACTACATTGCACCTTTTATCAAACACTTGAAGCCCCATGTACTGGGATACCCTGGATTTGCATGCCACCTTGCCCCTTGAAATGTGACATCTCCCAACCCATTACCAAACAACTTTTTTAGATAACTGAACACTTTTTTTTGACATTTGTTATATGTCACATTCATTACCAAACAAACACCCCTCACCAAACACATTTATGATACCATTGGTTGGAACCTTGAAGAAAGCTGAACACAAAATTCATATGTTGTCCATTTGGTCATAAGGAGCCATGACATATGGTAGGTGCTTGATCACCAGCCTGTGTTTGATGTGGGCATATTTACCATAACACTAGTGCATTCTCTTAACCTTACATTGACATACAGTCTCCACTATTCCAAGTACATGGTTATATTATAAGTATGAAACCTACAGCCTAAGTATCTTCAAATGACATGTCTGACCTCTTGAAAAGCTGATTCAATCATATTAATGTCCTAACTTTACATAAATTATCTTGATTTGTGTTGAAAATTTGAGCAGTCAGACAAATATAGGTATCAACCATGAAAATTGGCTCAGTCAAGAGGCATAGCAAATTTTTAAAAGTCATTAGCATTATCCTCATTCAACCTGAAACAAACTTGTGATTCACCCTGGCAACTATCATTCCCCTCAAGAAGTACATGGAATTCATGTTGCAACCAAACATGCACACAACAATCAACTCACTGAAAATACTTGAGTGGGAAGTACATGGAATTCATGTTGCAACCAAACATGCACACAACAATCAACTCATGGAAAATACTTGAGTGGTAAACACTCCTGGATGTCAAGTGCAACAAGTACTAATGATAACAAAGTCCTTCAGGTTTTGCATCTGCACTCTAACTGACATGATCTAAGAACCTGCCACATAGCTCCTTGTGGGAAGTAACGAAACAGGGGACACTGTCCTTTGTCCAGGTTCTTGGATCCAGGTTGTCTGGATCAAGTTCAGCAAGGGCTGCAGAATATTGAGAGTCAAAAGATCAACCCTCAGCTCCACATCTAGTGGCATCCCTAGAGCACTTGTTGATTAAATCGTAAAGAGATGGGGCATTTGCATGTAGTGTTTACTTTTTCTTTCTGATGTACATTTGAGACATCAATAAGAGGTTCATCACGATCTCCACAGTGAGAATCAATGAAATCTTTTGACCGTTGGTTCCAACTCCTCTTCAAGGAACTGGATGAAATACGAAGATGGTCCACAAATTTCGGATCAGACATCTTTACATATTCTCTCGGCACACAGAGTTCCTGCACATGGTAAAGAAAGATAAGTGTGACAGATACACATATTTGGAATGCTCAATTGTGAGCTAGGCTGAAAACATTCAAAGATAAGTCTGTACAAATGTGTCATTATGAGTTGGAAAGGGCCCCATTTGACTGCTTCAAGTTTGAAAGATCTGAAAATAATGTTCCAACCTGGTGTATTCTCTCTCTCTCTGTCTCTCTCTCTCTCTGTCTCTCGATCTCTAGAGTTGTGTATCAGAAGAGACTACCAATTCAAGCAAAATTGCTGCAGGCAGAAACAGAATAACTGTACCATGACAGATCAGGGTGTGAGATTTGTGCAGAGAATTTGCAAGTGGCTCACCGAATAAAGCTCAAAGAAGGCCTTGTACCCCCCTTTTAGAAGAAACATGTTTGGGAATGCCAACTCTGGATAGGTTTCCATATGTGCCAGCCTGTCCAAGTTGCGCATGTGCTTGAAACTGCAAATGAAAATATGAGTGTAAAGTCTACATGCAACTCAAAGCACAACCCAGCTTCTACATACAAACAGCTTGCAATGAACTAAACCAAATATGTGGAGACCAAGTCTATGAGCTTGGCAACATGGAACTTTTCACAAGAGTTCTCAAGCAGGCTGGAGCACCCAGGTTATATACTGTCTCCAATTAGGAGTGATATATGTTGCTAAAACCCCTAAGCAAACATACCAGAAAAATCATCACCACCAAGAACTATCAGCAATATGTACATCTATGTGAACAATTAATCACCTTAACACTGAAGGTATGTATGACAATTCATAGGTAAGAAGCCAAGGTTTAAGATGTATGTGTACTTACAGCTTTGGTGCCCTTGAGGAAGAGAACTCACAGTGGAAGACAATTGCAATCTGCTTCCCAACATTGATATTCCTAGAGTAGAATTCCTCAATAGCACTGGGGTCTCTAAGATTGACCGCACCCTGACAAGACAGGGTACATGAGGACAATCATCAATTGTAACCAATCCATGAATCGAAGAGGTGAAACACTGTAATCACCAACTGGGTCATAGAAAATTTTCATTAGTTTCTGGAAAATGAAACTGATTACTGCAGCTGTAATCCATGAATAGTGTACCTTGATGTGGCCACCTTCATATTCAAAATGATGGCGTGAATCTACTATCACAACTGATTGAGCTGGATACCCTTGCTCTTCAGTTAAGATTGACTTCAACTGCAGTAAGACTTGAAAAGAAAGTGTTAGCTGATGCTTTCATCAAGAATTTCAATATCCAGACACCATCACATTCAACATTCTTGTTGCATGCTGAGGCTCCTAGAACAGATGTGATTTACAATATCTTAAGAAGTCATTTCAACAGAGCAGGAAAATAAAATTTGTGACCCCTGACAAGTTCCTGCTTCTCAAAACTGCCAATGCCAGGCACTCAACATGCTAGAAGGAAATTATGGAAGTACAGCAAAGAACTTCCAGTGCTTAAATGTTATGTCCCCTTGATACAGGTGATTGTATTCTCTCAGCTACTGTTGTTCACTGGTTCGACAAACATTGACATAAGGTTGTCATTGGCAAATATGGATAGACTTAGAAAGTTGGAGAAGAATTGCACTCACAACATCTGCAGAAATGCTTGGAAGTTCACAATGTTCAGCCAGAGGGAAAAGCGGTGCTGCTTCCTCTCCAAGGTACACAACATGAGAGACATCATCAGTGGGAAGTGGGCCAGCTGTCTGCTCCATACTGCCCTGGTTGCAAGACAAAGGAGGAAGAGGATGACAGTATGTTGAAATAGCTAGTACTCACTGTCTGGCCACAGTTGATAAGGTCAACAAAGTCCTCTCTGTGAAACTTATCAGTGCAGAAGGGACTGCAGAACAAACTATGTGATAGAATCTCTTTATCATAGTCAAAGAAGAGATGCCTGGTGATTGATTGAGATTCCAGCCTTGGAAAAACTCAGACAGCCAAAAGACACAAAAGACACTGATGCTGCAGAATGCGCTGCAGGATACTTTGACAGGATGTGTAACCAGCATTCTCTTCCAACTCTTGGCAAGAAACCCGACCATACAAAAAATGGAGTATAAAGCAAAGCACACTTGTTCTACAAAAGCAATTTAACAACATCAAAACATGGATCAAAGCAATCTTGCATACAAAAATTCACAGTTCCTTTGATGGTTCTCCACATCTCTGGTCAGACCAACCTTCTTGGAGTTGAATATTAACTCTGTAAGGCAATGTAGAATGCAAGAGAGCCGTAGGTCATCATCAAGAATTATACTACAACTTTGCAGCCGCAGCATATCTAACAGTCTTGCAAGACTAATACGCGCTTCACCTTGGAACCCTACACCAGTGCAGAGGTCTAAGATTTCAGAACAGCCTAACCTACACAAAACATGGCAAGTCTTGCTCTTCAAACGAAAAGCAAGGACGGCATTGATGTGGAAAAAGTAGGCATATGTAGTTCGAAGTGTAAGACAACTACAGGTTCTTGAGAGCCCGAATCTACACACAGCATATGGCGTACGACTCATGAAGATAAGAAATGAGTTTGTGCAAAACCTCTTTAAAAAGTGAAGAAACGAAGCAGGCCGTTCTTATTGCTTCGATTGCCTCAGACGCAGCAAGTGGTGACAGATTCTTGCTCCGAAAAGATTGTCAATGTTGCATCCTCACGGGAGAGACAAAGCTCAACACATCAAATTCGAAGAGAAGATTTTAAAGCTCCGTCTCGACTCCAAAAGCTCTTTCCAGGTACAGCTATTGAGCCTAAGGCAGCTTCAGGCAGATTTCTCCATCTCTACTAAGGCTTTGTTCCCGGTATCTATGTTGTGATACGGCACCTTAACGTGACCAGTCCAGCAACAAAGCTACGAGACGCCTGAGCTCGTTCAATGTTGGTGCATTGTTTCAAGCAAATCGAAGAAAATACGGCAGAGAAAGCAGTTCCGAGCAACACGCCATGTCGTACTTCGCAGCAAGCTTGACCCTAAACGCAGCATACGTAGAAAAAGAACTGAAGTAATCCTCAATAGGTAACACTTGTAGCATCGATACAACAGAAAAAAAGAAAAATAGACAACTTCTAACAACTCTTCACCAATATGTATTCGATTGCCTGGTAGAAAAACACGAAACTAAACACAGACCAGAAGGAGAGAGGAAATATCAATCAGAGTGAAAACATCAATCGGCTCTTGATGATATTGACAACAGCTGAACGACGCTCAACGTTTTTCGTGGGCAAGCCTGTGTTGTCTTTGCTCTGTCACCGTTTCATTCGGTTCGCTCTTGGCGCCACCTGGCGATTTCAGAGGGCAAAATATCTCGACGAACGAGCGGAAGGTTAAATCATTTCCAATCGTCTTGCAACGTCGAGCACTCTACACAGATTGACGTGCTCAAATGAATGGACGTCGTGCATGTTCCCGCGTTCGTTTCCACCTGCGCATTTGTTTCTCAACTGCTGCATTGTAAATTTCTCTGGGGTAATAAAGTCTGCAATTCCTTCCAATGGAGGTCTCAATTTTTTGGATGTGAAGCACTACTTTGCGGAACTGTGGCTTTTCGATCTCTGCAGTCGTTTCAGGATCCAAGCTCTCTCCTTTGGCAGTCGTGGAAGTTATTTCTCGTTGCAGTCATAGCCTTGGTAAGTCATGTTCTGGGAGTTTTAGAGAACTGAATATAGTTTCTCTCTGTCAATTTTTTTGTGTTTTGAGATTGACTTGATGCAATTGTTTTTTGGATTGAATGTTTGTTTCCAAGTGTCGAAGTATATTGTGTGCTGGTTCAGGGCCAGTATCTTCAAGATGGCGTTAAACCGTGGCGGGGAGAATGATGTTGAGTTCGTGTCATCTTGTGCAACTTTGAGGGATCCGAGTCCAACTCCGGGAGTTGGTGGATGCGGATTCGGAAGAAGTGCTTATAGGATATCCTAACATTTCCGGAGTCCCTTTCTCAAACTTGGTTGCTTTCAAGAGGATTTGCTTGGCACGCTTCAAGAACACAAACACCTCAATACTTTGCATTCACAAGTGTGAGTCAAGAGAGTCTTGATGAGATTGATAGGATCCGTGAGACGAGACGAAGTTGGCTACTACGAATGACCATTCTGGACGATGGGAGAGAAGAAGGTGTAGCACATGAATTTAGCTTAATGTTCGATATGAAGCTTCTAGGCGTTCGTACGTCAATTGTAGCAACTGGATCTGGTAGATTTGGACGCCCTGCAGGTAAATCAAAGGAAGCAGGTATTGGATACAAACCCTGTTCTCGTGACATGGAAGACGAATGGCCAAGTTTTGTGATTGAAGTTGGTGTGTCAGAGTCACTTGCTATGTTGCGTAGAGATGCTGCCTTTTGGATCACCAACAGTGATGGGAAAACTCGCATAGTGATCCTGTTGAGCATCGACCGGAGAGACCGGCACATTTTGGTAGAGCGATGGAAGGATGTTCCTAGGACAAGACCAAATCGGTCCACTAAAAACTACAGTCGCATACCAGGAATGATGCAGTCTCTGACGTTGAACGCTAATGTTCAATATGATGATCCTTCGCTTGAGATTACAGCACAGAAGCTTTGTGCCTGAAAACATTCCCGGAGGGAAATTTTTATACACTCCCGACAACTTAATTCTGCTCAACAAAATTTGGTCAGCATTTCGATAATGTTTGCAATGAGCTTGCCCTTACTCTATTGGTGAGTAGGTAAATCCCTTTTTGGACTGTGTTTTTGAACATCTGTTGAACCTGGCTTTGATTCTGGCTTTTATTCTAAATTTGATGTGTACCATTCATCAGGTGGCAAGAGTTTCACACACTTGGACCAATGTGGATTATAGTAGATTGTGTGACCGGAAACCCCAAACCCTAAACCGTTTTGTACTTTTTTGATGACCTATTTACCAGTGACCTTCATGTATCCATGTGATCCTGCCCATCATTTAGCACAACCTTGTAGTGAATTCAACCCAAAACTACCTTCAAGGGACCATGATGAGTCCTAGCCACTAGTGTAATGACTTTGATCTTTACGTTAAAGTAATTAAAAGCTTGTTGAGACATCAGTCAACTTAATTTGTAGTTGGTTCAAGCTCAAGTTCATGGGTTGTAAAACATCAACTAATGCCTTTACTTGTGGGAATCCAGGCTGTGTGGAAAACAGGAATTGAGAAGGAAGGATTGAATAGCTGCATGGACGATGCTATCTTGCCAATGCCCTTGGTTTTGTATCAGCATGTTGTTCCTCTTCTGGACAAGGTACAAAAGTTGGTGTTGTGCAGTGTTGTTTCTGGGCAAAATGCAGGTTGGCTGGTATGCTTCGAAGTTTTGGAAGATACCAGGCCTAATTTTTTCTGTGTGAAATTTCAGGGTTATAGTTCCAATGGTCTCCTACCTCTCCCACAGATGGTATGTATTGATTAGGACCTACCTAGTTGTATGTGATTCAACCATCTTGTACATTTTCAATCAGACCCTTCCTGAATCAACAAGGATAGACTGGTTAAGTTTTAGGATTGGGGGTCTTGGGTCTATCCATTCAGCTGTTTTGCATGAAAGAAAAATAGAAGCATGCACACTTGGAGATGCTGAGAGGTTCCAGCTTGTGATGTTAATATCTTGTGTGGAGCTTTTGAATGAGAATTCCATGAACAGTGAGGAATGCTCAAAGACTTTCCTGAGCCTGGTGAAAACTCAGACTGCTGTCCATTCCTTCAATTCTTTTCTCCGATGATTTCCTCAAGTCTTTTATTCCTGGAGGGTTCTTTGCTCAATGACTATTTGATCACATCCAGCACATTGTTGTGCAGTGTCACCACATTGTGGCTGGGCATGGTTATCACATGGGTAGTCTGTGTATCATTCCTGAAGACACATCTACAACTCTCTTCCCCCAGATACATTTGAGATGTGCTATTATGCAGCTGTGTTCTTCAAATTCACTGTCATCACAGCTGGGAGTGGCACTTGGCACTGATGGAGTTAATTGCCATGTTCTCTACCTGGCTTGGCATCACAGTTTTGTTCACCGACCTAGAAAATTGAGTGAGTGCAAGTCATGCCCAACTTTCTGTATACTTCAAATATTGGCTTTCTTAAGCAGCAACTAGCTACCCCTAGAATGCTGATTTAGCTTCAAAACTCTACATTTTGTTAGTAGAAAGGTAGGCATTGGAATACTTTGATGGGTGCAAGATCATTTTGCTGTTAATTAAACTTTTCATGCTGACCTAAGTAGTTCACTTTGTGTGACCAGCTCTATTCTACAGCCTGAACTTCAGCCTTGCCAATCACATTAGAAAAATTGTGTTGAACTTATTTACAGCTCTTCTAGACTGTGGAGCTGATGTGATAGTCTCTAACATGCAAGCAGGTTAGAATATTCTTCTTTAATATGGTCTTCCATTGCCTGTACCCTAGGGTAAGTTATGGAACCCATGAGATGTTGCATGATTGATTGTTGCTCAAAGTGTGAGTGCTGAAGCAGATTTAGGTACTCATTCTATTGCACGGGTTTGGTGTATTAGTCCAAATTCTAGTGGATCCTGAGAAGAATTCTAGTGGGATTGTGCAGCTATGGCTTCTAAGAAGGAATCAGATACTATGACTATGTGGCTATGGCATACAATGGGAAAACACCTCATGAAAGAGCTCTGGTCTATATTATTCACTAACAATCATGTAGACATGCTTTGAGAACCTGGGTAGGGAGACTTCTAGTTTTGTATAGGGGCCCATAAACATATACAGTACCACAATAGAAGCTATTAAAACGTCTCATTCTGCATAAAAACCAATTGTTAGTGTTCTCACAGAAGCAATCTACAGTCAGCCAACCATAGCATCAGCAAGGAAAACAAGATGATGCTCTACCAATATCAGATTGGCTTGAATTTTGATTCTTTATGCGTAGCATGGCCAGTGTGACTCATAGCAGTGTTTTAGGTTCAGTAGAACTGCATCAATGTGTGCCTTACATCCCTTCTCAAGGATCCATGCTCTGCTAGCTTGATCAAATCGGCTCCCTTCTCAAAACCTTCTTGAGCTGCAACCTATGTTGTGTTCCCAGAATATCCATGACTCATGGGAAACCAAAACAGTATTTGTACTCCCAGGAGCATGGTTAGAGAGTGAGATTGGTCAGCAATGGGAACATGGAAAGCACCATCAACAAGTTTCATACTGATAGAAGGAAGTCCAAGCCATTGATGGAGGATATTTGATGAACAAGAAGCTTCAAAGATGTGTGAAGAATTCATGTGAAGATAATGATGGTGAGCTGATAAACCAAGAAAGGGAAAGGTTGCTCATTGAGGGTAAAGGAAATATTCCCTACAGTAGCCTTGTGAATGAGTGGTTGTTGCGATGTTTTGTGATGGTCATTTATGCATATTTACAGATTCAATGTCTAAACTGATTTGAGGTTTGATGGGATTAGATTACTAAAGATTTGCCTAGGGTGAATGAAAAGTGTTCTTTGGTGATGTTCCAATCAAACTTGTATAATTCTAGTATAATCCTAGTTTGATGCAAATCAGAGGTGGTATGAGTGAAGCAGATATAGGGTCCAATAGGTGCAGTTGACCACTCTGACAATTCAAAGAATTTGAGGGTTTTTGGGAATCATGTTCAGGGGCAGCTTATCTATGATCCGTGGTGTCTACTTTTGGGTAGACTATTACATAAACATGGCTGTCCTGAGTTTCTGGTGCATGTCTGGAAGCAGAGGCAAAACTCAGTTGTGACATTCAGCAGCGCACTTGACCCACAGAGAATCTTACAGTTTCATAGCATCCTCATTCAACCTGTGACAAGGTTTAAACTTTAAACTTCATTTCCATTTCCATTTCCCTTTTAGCTCATCCTCAAACAAGCAAAATCTAAGCCTAAGTACACAAAGGCCTAAACAGTACAAATCTCCCAGCAGTGGAATACCTTACCCTCTACCAAAGCTGCTTTAAAGGGATTTCAATTGACCTTGTTCAGCCCCAAGCATTCAAAGAAGTACTGAAACATATTGGCTTACCTCTCTTCATAAACAACCCTAGTCCCACAAGAGCCCAAAACTAACCCACATGATAATGACATGAACTCACAGGGAAGTCATCTTAGGACATTATGTGCTTAATTTGAAATTCATCCCTCCTCTTATGTTCCAATATTACTTAGGCAGCCAGCATGATTCACCTTGCATCTTTAACAGCAGAATGATGGTTAATGCTCAACCCCAAACAACTCCCAGCAGTACTACAAATCAATTACCAACATCCTGAGGTTGAAGTATTCATCTGAAATTTTACTTGCTCTAAGAACGATTGCAGTTCACTCTGTGCAGCATACAAAATCAGTATATCATCTGTCTTTGCCTTCTCCACATGTCCTGCAACAGAGCCTCTGGGTGATCATGCTTTAGTCTGAATTCATCTGAACATCT
>Ga0116228_10004134_pt1 | contig 12816 bp, 7 predicted proteins | sample S1TSphfallax_2_FD_89694 | JGI IMG/M metagenome (GOLD analysis project Ga0116228, IMG submission 89694) | Host-associated microbial communities from peat moss isolated from Minnesota, USA - S1T2_Fc - Sphagnum fallax MG | ecosystem: Host-associated > Plants > Peat moss > Unclassified | place: USA... | reverse complement strand
TAGAACACCTCCCCCACCTCCTTTGCTCAATTATGTAGATGGGTCAAAGCAAGGTGGAATGAACCCAAAAAAAAAGGGTGAAAAACACAATCTCATAAAATCTATTGCCTTTATAAAAAAAATTGAGTTATATGGGGGTGAATATGTAATAACATTACAACAATCCATGCCTTCCAAGTAGTTTTGTTTCATTTACCTTAGCTTATGGTTGATTGGACAACCAAATGTTGAATTGAAATAATTTTGAGTTTTCAGTGATGACCATGGCTTGTCAAAACAAAAAATCAAAGACCAAGACTTAAAAGAGTTTTTCAACTAAGATGAGATTGTAGGATTTATGGCCATGTATGTTGTGCCTTGAAGGTTTGTGTTATTTCAAGATTGTAGTTTTTGGAATTTCATATATATAATATTTGACAAATCACTTTTATTTTTATTTTTTTCAAAATTCCATGTGATTATAAATTTTGTGTGTTCTTAGTTCAAGACATGTATAGATACAACAATTGTTGTTTTCACATGAATTTTTAATAAATTAAGCACTTTTTGTTTTGGATTTTTTTGCACTTTCAACATTTGCCCTTGGACAATTTGAAAACCTTCAACAACTGAATCTTTAATTATTGTCTATTAAATTTGATCACATGATCAAGCCCACCTAGAGATTGTTATTTTGTACATGTGTGCACAAATTTTAATATAAAACATCTTTTTTTCTAAATGATATGAACTTCTTAAAAGGTCATTATTTTTTATGACCAAAAATCTATAAAATAAATCTACAATGAAATGGTGTCACTATTGCAAAACAAATGTATTTTACATCTAGCATTATTATTTAAATGATTAATGTGATAAAACTATTTGTCCAAATGGCATAAGGGGGTATTTTTTAAATCTATCTCCCAACCCCCAAACTAGGTACATTTCCCATTTTAGTCATATTAAATACTACTATTTGCATGTGGCATATGTGGTGCCTATAAAATATTACATAATATGGTTTTTATGTTGGTTTGTACGACTAAAATTGAAGTTGTAACAAATATTGAACAAAAATATCCTTATTCAAAACAAACTAGTTATTTTAAACAAAAATATAACTAAATTTGTTCAACTCAAATAATTAATGATGATTGTCCTAAATGTAAAAATGATTGAAATTATTAGTTGATGTGGCAATAGTGATTTTAATTTTAATAATAATATTATTATTTATTGGGGATTAAATTATGGATAAATCCAAAACAAAATCACATTGGACCCCTGATTCCAATGCCCAAAAAATGTTTTTTTGGTGAATTAACTACTGATAGTTTGTCGAACTCATAACATATTATGATGATGATGTCATGATCATGACATGTCCAATGCGATCTTTGAACCTTCACCTCTTTAGCATTAAGGCCTTTATTATCCAGTCATCACCTCAATTGGTGCCAAACTTTGTTATTGCAAAATATGTAAACACATTTTTTTTTTCATATTACACATCATAACCAACCTTATTACATAATTAATAATTCCAAAATGAAATTGATTACATGTGTACATCTTTAATATCATTATTTGATTTAATTCATTTTTTGTTTCATAAATACATTAAAATTATAACTTTTTAAATTTCAGAATATAAAATGTATTCCATTAGTTTCAAATATCTTTAATAATAATTAATTGATATTTCAAATCTTTAAACATCCAAATGTTTGAACATTACATTAAAAAAAATATTTTGATTTGAACAAGATTTCAAGTATAATATTTTTATTTATTTTAAAAGATCTCATAATGAAATAAATTTCATTTTTAGAATTATATAATTAAAATTCACATTTATTTAATTATATATATTTAATTATTTTAATTTCAAATTGAAAAACATTAATACAAATTTCACATGTACATTAGTTATGTTTTTTATTGTAATAAATTAAAACTAAAACTAAAATATTCTTTTTGATTTTCTCACATGATATTTTGTTATATTTCAATTTTTTAATTAAATAATAATAATAATATTTTAGTATCTCCACATCATAAATAATAACATTGTAATCATAATAAATCATATTTAGATCAATGATTTTTTTTCCATTTTTCATTGTTTCTTAATTGGCCCTTATTTTTTAAGTTGGGTGGATTGAGGTGGCAAGAACCAAGTGCAAATATTGTTCATATGGTTGTATCTTTTTATCTTGTATGGCAATAACTTCAATTTAATGTTTGAGCTATGCGGTGTCATGGACTTGTTAGGGGTAAATGCAAGGTTGTGAGGGAAGCACAAGCCTTTTAACAATTTGGCGAACTTTTATTGTATTGGTGAACAATTTGGCAATATCACTATGCATAGATGATAGCTCTTGAATTTCACAATTCATCAAGAAATGAATAAAAACATGGTTGCTTGAACCTACAATGTCCACACGTCACAAATTTACATGCTTCCTAGTTTCATTCCAATCTATGTGAAATTTATTATTTCATAATGTTTTAATATGAAAGTTGTGTGCATGACTTTCTTGTGTAAACAACATGAATAGACATACAACATTCATATTTGAACAATATGAATAGGCATATGACATTTGTATCTAAACAATGTGCATGAGGTCGATGTTCAGAAAATACAAGTAAATAAATTATATGTGTGTCTACTCCATATGAACCTATGAAAAACAAATTTCACACAACTATTATTGCCAAATCATGGCCCATCTTGAAGTTTGTGATGCAAGGGTTTAAAAACAATGAACCACAAGGATGGAAAATACCAATTACCACAAAATCTCTAGGAACTCTAAAATTCAATGACACCATGTATATGGCCATTGAAACAAATCATCATGACATTGAACAATGTACACCCCATATATGTAAGAAAGGATTTTTAGAAAGGGATTATAGTAGCAACCTAACATTGTAGAAACTACACAAGTGACCAATTCCAAAATAAAAATTAACTTTAAGTGACCAAATGATGTGAATTCAACTATGTCAATGCATCCACGAGGACTAACAGTTTTAACAAAAGCTATATCATGGCTTATTTGCTTGAAATGGTTCTACAAAGTAGTCTTGAATGATCCTTAAAAAATAAATCATAATTCTATGTTATTTGAGCTACCCAAACATCTTTGTAGGAATTTAACAAGGTGTCGGGAACCATACATGCACAATGAAAAGGCTCAGACAACAATGACATGACACAATTTAAAATTAGAGTGACAAACTTTTTTTGTGAAAACTCTTTCCAAAAAAAAGAAAAAAGGTAGAAGGTAATCTCATATAACTTGCATTACACTAGAGACCAAACTTTTTGGGTTGCATTTCAACTTGTCCACCAAAGTTTTCAACATCAAAATTTCACTACCTGCATTTTTAAAGTTTTTGCATGACAATCACACACAAAAGTTACATGAAAAGTGGAAGGGTTGTGTGTACATTCATAGCTATGGAGATTCTTGAAGATGATTCACATGGTAATTTGGAGCATGACATTCGTCGACAAAAAGATGCTTAATATTAGAATTTGGACATATCATTGTTATTTGAACCCTTTTATTGTGCATGTATGGGTTTGAAGGTTATTTTTGAAAATGTTGCCATTTTATACACCCCATATATACACGATCCAAAAAATCCAAAACATTCATTCAAAAAACACCTAATAAAAAACATAATGTTTTTCAAGGAGTTGAACCCTAGTCTAGAAGAAGACCCTATTGTCATGGAAGGTGGACTTGCAAAATAAAAAAATTAGTATTGACATCCCTATTTAAATTCATTATTAAATAAGATAATAGATAGAGTTAGGACTTATGAGCTTGTTTAAATGTGAGAAACAAGATTCATGAAAACATTGTGTAGGTTGCCTTTTCATAGAACTTTTCCAAAATTCTATAGCTCTAACCCATACTAAGATTTTGTTTCATTTCAATTTGTGTTTGTAGCATGGAATGGAAATGCTTGCAAAGTAAAAAAATCTTGAGCATACATCCTAGCAACCAAATCCATATTAATTGTTAAACCATTCCTTGACTTGGACTTCATGAAAGTGAGAGTAGAAAATGTGTGTTCATCTGCAACACTCCTTATAACAATAACAATTGCAAGTTCAACATGTTTGAAATACTCCAAAAAAATATTTTTCAAAATGGCATTAGAAGCAAATTATCATGAACACAAAACAACCAAAATTACATGATTTCCTAGCCCAAATGAAAATAAAAGAAAACTTAATTCCAACTTTAGATCGTGAAATAAGAACAATAACACGACATGTGCAAAATAAGAATCTAACAATATTTTATTGCAAAAAAGGAATAGATTAAAACTATGACAAGAAACGTACCTAAAATTAGTGTTGAATGGACTAAAAAATAATGAGGAATTCTACCTTTATTTATACCCATTGGGCACCTAGTTCAAAGAAGTTCAATCTACATGTGGCCCATGCGTGCCCATGCGTGAATTATGAGTGAATTAAAACTCAACTAAAAGTGAACTAAAATTTAATTAAAAGTGAGATTAAACTTAATTAAGATTGAACTAAAAATTAACTAATAATTAATTGGAAGTGAAGTAAAGGTTAATTATAATGATTTGTGATTTAATTAAAAGTGAAGTAGGACTTAACTAAAAGTCAACTATAAATGAAATAAAATTCAACTGGAAGATAATTCAAAATGTATTGAAACAAAACTAAAAGTTAGGTACAAGTTCATTACAAGTCATGGATGAACATTCAAATGAATGAACCCCATAGCATTGCCATTCATGACACAAACTTTTTCCACATTCAAGTAGTTGGATTGCAATTTCATTATTGGATTACATTATGGTCACAAAAGAATTGAACTATTGTTCAAGTAAAACATGATCTAGTAAGGGTGCGTGTGATTTGCCATTTGGTTGAATCATCTTCTAATAACAATAGTGTGATTTAAAAATTTGTAAATTCTCAAAGAATGTGAAGGTAGCTTCTAGTTGTACCCAATATTGAAGGTAAATAATGTTGGTGGCATTCATGAGCTCTTGAATTACAATTTGTCTATCAAGTTCAATTATCAAACCTTTTGTAAAAAACATGCATTATTTTTAACATCCTTGCATACAGCTATTCAATCCTCTTTGATGACTATTGATACAATTCCAATGCACTTGTCAATTTTGTGCAACATGTAAAAATTATCCTTGAAACAAAAGCCAACATAGTCCATTTGTGTGGTGGGCTTAGGGTAGTGCATTATTGGTAGTGCCTTAGAATTCAACCCCACCAAATCCACAAAACTTTGGAACTAGTCATGTGAAAAATGTCACTCAAGGTCCACATAAAAGTTGTATATATCAACTTGAGTAAGTTTCACTTCTACCACAGAATCACAAATGAAGCACTTTCTATTTTAAGCAAGTTTGATCAAGCTTTGCACTACTTCCAACTTGGTAACACACATGTTGGTCCCATCATTGTTTCCACATCACATAGAAGTTCATAATTAATGGTAGCAGCTAGATTAATAACAAGATCATTGACATCTTCATCACAAGAAAATTATACTTACATAACACTCATTTAGAAGGGGCCAACTTCGAAATCCACCTTGTTTTAGATGTTTCTCAAAATTTTCAAACCCCTTGATTCAATTACCTTAGTTAATTTGGTGCAGTTCTAGTGCTTTTTTGGGGATTGGTTGTAATAGGCGTACATAGAAGCAAATAAATATTTGACCTTTACAACAAGTGTTAAGGATGATAAAGTCCGGATTATAAGGTTACATTTATGTGCCATACAATGAATTTTTAAATGGTAAAATGCAATGCTTGTCATTCATTTGGGTAGTCATACCGATCTTCAAGTTTTAGAAGGCTATAACACCATTAATCCCAAAACACATTAATTTGCTAACAAGGTCAATTTTTGAAATCCCACCAAAAACAACAAGAGTTTAGATGATTATGGTAGTGACGTTGTTAGATGTACATCCATCAACAATTCTTTCAAGATTCAAAAAAATTGGTAGCTTAAGCCAATTATCAATAACATAAATGTGGATAGAAATCGAAGATTAGTTGTCCAAAGTTGTCATGCACTTCATCACAAATGATTGAAATGAATTTGGCTTGTTGGATTAATAATACAATTCATTTCAAAATGACATTATGCATGGCAACTACCATTTCCCAACCACTTGAGTTTTTCAAGTGTTTCTTGGGTGTATGGTGTATTTTTAGGGAGTTAAACAAACCTCTCATGTGCTCAAACTTAGTCATGGGTCCACCATGTTCTGACATATGGAAGCTAATTGCCACAAATTGGACAAACTTTTTTTTTCTTTTCAACCTTCCCTCCATGAACCACCAACTCTATAAAAGAATTTAGACCTTGACTAGCATGAACCCTTTCATTCCTTTGATGTTAATTATCATTGCTTATATAATAATCACCCACAAATTCTTGGATGAAGAATTAAAACTTTCTTCTTTCTTGAATGTTTTTACAAACCATCCAATTTAAGGTTGAGAAGTTTTTCTTTGCCTTCAACCAAGGAACAAACCTTGTAGTGCACCATGTATTCCTTGTAGGATCCACCACATGCTCAACCCAAAGAAATTGGGGAGCCATTCATATTTGAACACCCTTTTAAAATTTGCCTTTTTTTTCTTTCTTTTGTGGTTTCCAAAAGTGAGACCTTAAATAACAGAAGTCAATGCATCATTGGCCTTCTTTTTGTTCAAAGAACTTGAAGAACCAAATTTTGACTTTGAACTAAGGGTGCTAGTAGAACTAGGAGCACCCAAGGTTGATGCATTAATGTTTTTAGCCAATTAGTGTATTCCATGGTCACTGCATGTAGCTGATCAAATCAATGACCTTGAAACATAAACAACATTCAATAAACTTCATGATTTTGAACCAAATGTAGACCTTGTGAATGAATCAAAGTTTGGTGAATTCAATGATGCAAAACTAGTTGTAGAATTGAACTACACATTTGGCAAACGCAATTAAAAATAAATAAAAATAAAAATAATAAACTTATACTTAAAGTTTGAAGGAAGTGACAATGCAAAATGCATGTAATGGAGACATAACCTACCTTAAACATGGTTCTTTTGTTATATTGTTACATTGTTTTAAGGCTAAAAAGTTAGCTTTTGACTTCCAAACTCCAATTGCTTACACAACTCACAACAATCATTTGTTACTACCACCATCAACGAATTAAATATTGATTTCAGATGCATTTGCCATAATGTTCACTTTGTAAATTGAATGCTCAAGCATTGAACACAAGGAAAAGCCACTTAAAAAATCAATGACACTTTAAAAATCATGAATTTGGAACAACTTGTTACAAGTTACAAGTTAGAAACATAATACCAAATGAACTTCAATAGATAATAGTTGAGAGGAAAAGGTGGTGAAACATTGACAACAAAACAACATGTATGGCAACAAAGTTCATTTTAATGTTGTTTTGCGATGGTGATTGTGCCTATATCAGCTTGCTGTTATAAAGATGGTAATGGTTGATGGAAAGAAGTGGGAGATAGTGACAATGAATTGTTATTTTACAAAATGTGACAACATGACAATGGTGACCTTTGGTGTCGGTGGTGATGGATCCAAGCCCTGCATTGCACCAATGGCATCTTGCACTAGTCATCAACATCAAATTATGGCAAAAAAATGAAAAAAATTGAAAACTTTAATAAAGGGATTTTCCTAGGTTTATTTTATTTTCATTTCACTAATTTTTTCCATAATACAAAATGTTGATCTAGATGACTAATTTTAATCACATTAATTGAATTGAACAACTCCACATGAATGCCACATACACCAATATGTAACATAACATACGATTTGTCTAAATAATTATTAAAAAAAGGTCAAATCAAACATACATAATTTTGATTATAATTCAATTAGAGATAGTTAATCACTTCAAACAAATGGATTTGACTCTAAAATAATTTCAGTCATAGTGTTATTAGTGAAAAAAATCATGTTTTTGTAGTGGTGTCATGCAATGTTGGTGTGTATAATATTGAAATTATGGTAGTATATTATGTTCCATATTGATTAGTTGGGGGTGCCTATTAGGTTTATATTTATTTATTGTAACAAACCTCTTTGATTGGCCCATCACAAAAAAAAAAAATCAAACTTTAGAAACTCCCCCCATATAAAAGAATTCATTCCAACACCCCCCGCACCCTCCTCACCTATTATGAAGAAGAATGGCAAAGAAAATGAGATTAAAGGCCCAAAATTGAAATTGTAATAAACTTGTTTTTATATTTGAAATTTAGTGAAATGCTGATCACCTTAATGAAAGTGTTTGGATCCTTCCACCTCTCCCATAATAACCAAATGAAATGGCATTCACTATAATGAAATGGTTGCCTTCATTTCAATGAAAGGTTTTCATGATTTTCACCTCTTAAGAAAAGAAAATGAAGTGGCATTCACTTTGGTTAGGTGGTTGCTTTCACCTAAGTGAAATCATTGAAGTAATCAATTGCATGTTCCCCTTCTCTTTGGAAGAGAAAACCAAAATAATTCCCCCCTACTTCCCCAAAACCAAAACCTTTGGGCCTTTTGGATGCATGTCAAACCTCATTGGCCACATGAATTTTTTCAAAAGTGTTTGTCACCATTTTCCACCTAGGTTAATGCTAAGAAATGACATTATGGGTGTATATTATGATCAATATATGTCACTCCAACTAGCATGTGGTTTGAAAAACCTTACATTTGCTAGATTGGACATGTTACATTTAAGTCATTGATAAATGTGACTTTAGGAAGTTGATGTGCCTAAACATGTAGTGTTTAGGCCCTCCTTAGTTAGCATGTAAATGTGTAAACCCCATAGGCATGTAAGTTTGTAGGACATCATATGTAAAAATATTTGAAATAAATTCATGTTTATTATAACTATGTATTGACATAATATGTCACAATTTGAAATTGTAATGGGTTGAACAAGGACTTGACTTGTAACCAAGGTTTAATATCTTCTTGTGAGACCTTATTCATGCTTTCATGGTTACACATGACCTCCATGGTTAAGTGGCTTACACACCTACATGCCTATGAGAGGGAGGTTTACATGTTTACATACCTAAGTAGCTTCATTGGTTAGTTGCAAATGTTTAATAAATAATTTTGAAATTTCAATAATGATTTATGCTACCTATTTATTCAATATCGAATAACACTTATGTCATTTTTTAATCAAAATAAAAAGTCACATCAATTGGGAGTTCAACTTTAAAGTTCAACTCCTAATTTTTATCCCATAATTCTCACCCCTTTTGTAATCATAAAGTGTTAAGGAATGCACCTTAAGTTTTCACACTTCATTACCAAAATTAAAATGAAGGAATATTTATGATCAATATCATTTGACAAATTAACCTAAGGGTGCATCATTAATCTTACACCTACAACTAGACCTTGCAAGGAGGAAAATCAATTTTATAACCTTCTAAATTTTTTGACTCAACACTTGACCATGATCAATAACAAAATATCATAGTTTTTAAAAGCAAGTTGGGTTGAATTTCAATGAAATCATGTTAGAGGGTTGTGCAAAAAGTTTATTTAGGAGTTTAAAATTTAAAAGGGGCCTAATTAAACATGATATCTCAAAATTCAAATGTCTTTATAACAATAGTTTCATATAGAAGTATATACTTCTCATATAATTGTTATTCTAGACATCATTTCTATATAGGTTTTATATGGTAGCAAAATTTAATATGCAAACCATCAAAACATATGTTCACATATTTTTTGATTAATTTTTACATCATAGTGTGATGACACATTTTTTAATTGTGAGGTTCATGTATTGTTTGCATGAAACAAGTTGATTTTAATAGATGCCATATGTAAGGAAATAATATCTTGGATATAAAATGCCATTAAAAAAATGTTAACATTTATATTTCATTATTCAACATATTTTTGACAAAAAATGACATGTGTAATACATTTTAAAATGTCATTATTTTTGCAAGAAAAGGTTTAAAATCCATGTTAGGTCCACAATGATATTTTTGTTATGAGTGAAAAATAATGTTTTTGTTCCCATGTTTATAACAATACTAACAATGCCATGTCATAGGACAAAATTTCCACTAATGATCCATTTAGTGCGTAAAAGCGAACATACCAAGGAAACCTTATTTTTGTTGATCTTCATATATTTGACAATGTTAATTTGGTTGAATGTTTTGAATATATGTCCTCAAAGCAAGCTTTAACTTTGTAACAAATTTTTTAATAGCCTCTATTGTTGCATTTTTTTTCAACTTCTTTCAATCTTCATCAATTGCATATTAAACCATTCTATCAACAATTGTCCTTAATGTTACATTGTATTTTTGAATGTTTGACAAGATCAAAAATTTACAATATATTTTTATTGAACAAAATATGTTTCATGTTCAACAAGAACATTCATAATCATCAAAATCTTTTTTTCATTCTAAAGCGTCACCCAAATAATCTCTCATCATACACTTAGGTAAAACAAAAATAATTTAACTTCAAATCTTCTCATGCCTACATGTCTTTTCTTTTTCATGTTTGAAGATTTTATAGTCATAGAACCATTAATTTTCCTTTTTTTCAAAAACAATGTTTCTAGTTTCATGAACAAATAAATTTATGAATTGCTTTTTCAACATCATGCAATTCTACTTGAATTTGGTCGTAAGTGTTTCCTTCATTAATCCATGGGATCACTCATGTGAAAATTTAGAAAACTAAACAAACACTACACCAAAAGGAGTTGTATTTTGAGTAGTTAGCAACACCAAATGTGAGTGAACAAATGGAAATGTGTGGATTGGACGGGGAACACAAGTTACCAAGCTTTTCTGAGGCCATAACTCAATGGTAGTGAAGCATTACAAGCATCCAATGGGAAGTTCTTTGTTGACCTCATCAAGTGAAACATTACAACAATTTTAAAATGCAAATTTGACAAATGTGGATGGGGTTTTTTCTAGAACATGCATAACGGCAATACCCATTTAAATATCTATTAGTATTTAACACATTCAATAGTTTTTTAATTAAAATCCTTGAAAGTCATGACCAAATACAAAAATAAGTGTGGAACAATTTCCCAAAATTGCTACCAAAGTATTTTTTTTTTCAATTACATGCTACCCAAATTAAACCTATGTTATTTGGGATTTTTAGTTGTAGGCATGTAAGATTATAAATATGATGTTTTTAGGTTTAAGTTTTAGGATTTTAGGATTATAATTTATAAGTTACATTTATAAGGTCTAATTATCAGGCTTTTAGGGGTTGAATTTTAGCATTTTAAAATTATGGTTTTAAGGTTTAATTTTTAAGTTAAAATTTTGAATTAAAAATTTTTGGGTTTAAAGTAGGGTTTGAACTTTGATTTTTAACATTTTAGGATTATGGTTTTACGGTTAAGGTTTAATTTTTGGGGTTTTAAGGTTCAAATTTCAAGGTTTTAAAGAATATGGTTTTCAGGTTAGGTTTTTAGGGTTTTATTTTTGGAGTTTTAAAATAATGGTTTTAATGTTAAGGTTTAAACGGTTTGGATGTTATGATTAATTTTTTTGGGGTTTTCATTTTTTACTTTTAAAGTTTGATTTAAATATTTTAAAATTGTATTTTTAGGGTTTACATTTGGGGTTTTAAAGTTATAAGATTATGGTTTAAAGATTAGGTTTAAAAGTTTTGGTATTGGGCATTTGCAAATTAATATGTCCATAAAATCATGTACAAGGGTAGTTCTTTTAACATCCTAGGTAATAAATTAAAGCACACATATATTAAAATGAGACTCAATTTTCACTCATCAAATAATTATAGTTGTCAAGTGAAGGGAAAAAAATCAAAATGATTCAATATAATTGATAGGCGTTTTTTTTTGACTAAATCATTAGAAGTGAAAATATTTTGCAAAATTAACCAGTTGGATTCACTAAATCAGAAAATTTCAATGAACAATAATTATTTTCTACCCAAAATTCAGTTACATGTTTGTGAACTTATGCAAGTTTTCATGCCATTTCATAATATGAAATGTATTTGAATGAACTTTTGAAAACCCCAAAATGCATTAATTTTCTAAAGCCCATTTTGGCATGAAAATGAAACATTTATTTGAATTTTATTTATGAACAATGAATATAAACATAAGAAAAATGATAATTTTACCTAGGTTAATTTTAAAAATTCAGATGTACTTTAAGCATTCAACAATGTCACATTTTTGTCACAATCAAATAACGATGCAAAACTTATTTTTATGGAATCCTATAGTATTATTTTTGGTCCACTTTAGTTTGAAAATATTTTATTACAAAGGCATTAGTTATGATTTGATGCATACCATGGTGTAACCCAAGTTTAAAACAAAATGCATGCGGTTTGCAAGGTTTTCAATTCAAGGGGAATAGATAATTGATGGCCACAAAAAGAAATGGAGATGGTTCATAAAAATGTTTGATTACACAAAAATCAAAATTTACACATTTGTTCCAAGTAAGGCCTTTCATTACTAACTTTTACATTGATGTTGAACAAGCTTCACATATGAAGTTATTGGAGACTACAACCCCCACCTTGTTACACATGGGTGAACATAAACCTATTAACTATACATTTAAAATTATCCCAACCATTGTTATAAATTTTTTTTGAAATCATTCATAGATTTTTTGTTATCTTCAAATTGTTTATATATATATATATATTTCTTTCATGGTTGATGCCCATTTTGTTCATAGAATTGTTTATTTTGAGTT
>Ga0116228_10004132_pt1 | contig 12820 bp, 8 predicted proteins | sample S1TSphfallax_2_FD_89694 | JGI IMG/M metagenome (GOLD analysis project Ga0116228, IMG submission 89694) | Host-associated microbial communities from peat moss isolated from Minnesota, USA - S1T2_Fc - Sphagnum fallax MG | ecosystem: Host-associated > Plants > Peat moss > Unclassified | place: USA... | reverse complement strand
TGAAATAAATATTTCAAAATTAATTAATTGTTCAATGGACATGTGTTGAAATGGCCAAGGTACTTTGATAATAAGAGATGAAGTGAAGTCAATGATCGAGTGTTGTGAGCAATGGTTTTTTTTGGGTGTGGAATTACAGTTGCGAAATTTGAAGATGACTTGCGACAAGCTCAAATAATTAAGGTTATTCCTGAAATTCTTCAAAAGATTTGCCAAAGATATATAGGAGAAGGGTCTGTTTTTCAGACCATTCCAAAATTCAAGGTGTCATCAAGAGGCCGAAGGCCGAATGAAAGGTACCAAACATTTTAGAAGGGTCTGAAAGCAGACCTTTCTCTTGCATGAAGAACTGGCTAGTTTTTTTTGGAAAACAGGTATCTAGCCAATTGATCCGCATTTTACAAAGTCTTAAGGTCCAGTGAAAAATTCCTCTTGAGGAGCAACCTAAATATAGAGAAAAGATAAAAAATGAAAGGAATTGATACATAACCCAAATTAGATCCATATGTTGTAGCAAATTATTGTACATCTTATCTAACTAATGTAAACAAAAATGTTATGAAAAAATTACACACCATGTTTGAAAAGTGTAAAGTAGAAAAAAAAAAAGCTTTTCAACACATTCAATAAATGGGTAATTTTTTCTTCAACAAATGTTTGCACAATTAGTTGTTTACACAATACTTTTGTCACCACTACACCATGCATCAAGATCACTCCAATTTATTAATACATCCCCAGAAGATGAAAAAACTTTCATTTTGAAACCTCATCGTGCATGTTGAAGAAATTGTCATTGATTGTCACAAATATACAATGTTTGTCAATGATCAACCAATATATCAATCAACCTACTTCATTATTTCATATTTCACATAGTGAATTTATTGCAAATTACGAGATTAGAATCTTAAAGCAATAAAAAATTTAAATGTTGTTCATTGGGTTGGTTTCAATAAGCAGTCCTGAAAATCAATATATAAATTTGTTATTATTATTTTCACCTTTTGCAATGATTGAAATGTCATAAAAACTAACATATTCAACTTGGCATGACCTTTTAAAGCAAAGGAAATGTTCATTTAAATTGTTCAAATTAATTTTGTGAATACATTTGGTATCAGCATTATAAAATGTTGATTGGGATAAAATAGAGTTTACAACTACCAAATTGGTTGTTGAAAACAATGACACATTATTGATGGAAAATTTTCCAAATCATGAAAAACATATCATTTTTTCAAAAGAAACATATACTCCATATCAAATGTCATCAAACCAAACATCTATTCCATAGAAAATATGACATATCTTTAAAATTTCATGCAAAGCCAAAAACAAATAACAACCATTGATTTGATTACATTTACTAAACGATGGAATTCATCCATATTCCATTTTTTCAAGCATGGTTCACCCATTAAATGCAAAGCAACATGTACTTTTTGACAACATTTTGTATAAAAAAAATGAATCGAAATGAACCTTCTTCTGTATTTTTTATTGGTGGTGTGGGAACAAGATTTTTTTTTAGTTTAATGGTGACCTCAAACACAAAATAAGGATTTAGATCCATCAAAACAAACAATTTAAAAAATGGCATGCACATGATAAAATGCATATAATATTAGTGAATCAATTTGACACTTGAGATTATCAATTCCATTAAACAAATCAATCGTTGACTTTAAACCACTAAATGATGGAAGATGTGATGTTTTGACAAAACAATACACACATGAAAATTATTAGTGTTGGATGAAATATCATTGATCGATAGTTGAATGTTTTCATTTATCGATTAAAGATTACAAATCATTAAACATAAACACAATAATTTTTTTTGGAAATTTAGATGTTTTGATAAATAATTATTTCCATCAAGTGTCACTAATTCGTGATTCATAGGTATTTCAACCAATAGATGACTAACTTAATTCATTGGGTATTATTTTGGCAAAACAAAACAAAGTGTTACATGAATTATGTTATGTTATGTGACAACAAGATATACAATTCATTGAAATCTTTAATAACTTTAGAAAAGCTTGTGAAACACAACAAAACTATGAAAAAAAGGTGTTTTGCAACTAATCTTGCAACTCAATTTTTAAGTTGCAATGACCACTTGCAACTCACTGTATTTTTACACTATGAGTGATATCAAACAAGTTTTATGAGTTGCAAAAGGTGCAACTCACCATATAGATGGTGCATCTCATTAAAATTTAATTACAACTTTATTGAAACAACTCATTTTCAATTACTATGCAACTCTATTACCATTACAGTCACAATGTCATGTTGATGTTATTTATTTCATCCATCCACTAAAATTTAAAATATGGCATTATGAGGATTTTTGGATCTTTTTTTTCAAAAAAAGAAAGTTTGTCTCCATCATTTATTATGATTGTTAATGATGGTTCAAACTTATAACACTTCTCAAAGTTTTTTTAAATTGCCATAATAATTGAATTTTGATCAAATAAAATGAAATAAAATATTATTTTAATAGCTAAGTAGGTTGGTACATAGGACCATAGGTAGGTAGGTTGGTAGGTCTTACAACTTAATACCTACTTATTTACCTACTTACTTACGTAGGCAAGCAAATATATAAAAAAATACAAGACTAGGTGAATTAAACAATAGTCATGTAAATATTTTTATTTTATTTTATGTTTTGTTTTTAGGGTTCAACTTTTTTTAGCTCATCCCAAAATGGTAAGTGTATTTTAATGTGAAAACATAGGAGAAAACACCTTCTTCATATATTTTGTGACATTGGATTCAGAAACAAAACATACAAGTTAAATTTTATAATTGTTTGCAAATTGAGTTGCAATTACAAAAAGATTTCCAACATGTTTTCTCTTTATTTTTCATTATGTAAGTTATACAATTAAATTAATAATTATTTGATAATTATATATATGAATCAATTATTTGAAATAGTAATTTAAACTACTTTAGTTCAAATAATTAACTATCAAAATAAATTTTCTGATTTTATCTTAAATATTTATCTGGAAATTAAATTTTTGAATAAATTATCTGATGATTAATTATTTTCATTAAATACAATTTTTTTGAAATAATCTATCTAATTTATCTAAATTGTTAGTTAGTTACTTCTAATAATTAGATATTTATTTCAGATAATTTATTATTAAATGATTAATTATCTAAATTCATATATTATCTTTTTAAATAATATTTATTTAAATTAACTAAAAAATAATTATTTGAACCAAAAAAATTTATAATTCATATTAATAGTTAATTAATAAATTTCATAAATTTCATAAATAATAATTAGTAGATTTCATATTATTTAATATTTAATATATTACTGTAAAAAATCATTACAAAAAAAAATTAAAACTGAATTTGGGTTTAAAAAATCAAAGTATAAATAAGCATATTGATATGTACACCCGAATTGAATTTTAATTTTAAAAATATAATATACAGGGTTTTTTTAGTTTCACATTTAAATTTATTATATGTATTCAGATAAATAGTTTGCTAGTGAATTTAGATAACTAATCATCTAGTTATTATTGATGAGATAATAATTATCTTAATTAATAGTTTTAATTCATTATTAAGTATCCCCGATTGAGATAAATATTTATTTGATTATTATTTGATGAGTAATTACTATTCCTATGCATCCATATTATTCAATCTAATTAACATAACTATTTAGTTATTTAGTTTAAAATTAATTATATGAATTTTATTTATTTATTCAGATTGATAATCATTTATCTAGTATAATTAATCATTTCATAATAATTAAATTTATTATGCATAATTGATATTAATAGTCAAATTATTGAAACAATAAGTTTTTATAAAATATCACATATGAATTTGTATGCTTATGAAGTTATAAGTTGTTGCACAATAGTCACAACATAATTGAACACCAATAATTCAATAATGGCACAATAGTGGCTCTACTAGTTGTATCAACGGGAATCATAGTCGAAAACTAGTTGCAAATGTACCTCATAATGGGTGATGGAATTAATACAAACACATGGCATGATCGCATGTATCATACATCAGTTGCAACACAATTGTTACATCAATGGCACATTTACAACAATTCTAAAATAGTTGGCACATGCAACAATAGTGCAACTTTTCAAAAAATCAAACATGGTTAATTATGATGTATACATGGTGCATATAGATTATAGTATAGAAGACCCATTTTCAACTCACCTACAACTAAACAAGTAGTTCGGTTAGTGAAACTGTACAACTAATTGATTTTTTAACATGACAATTTATTTATTAATTCCATGTATTTCTAGGGAGATAGTTGCATAATGGTTGTAATATCCAAGGGATAACTACACAATATTTGTATTCAAGTTGTTTTTTGAGCTTTGGTTGTAGGGTAGTGTGATTTTGGCGGACACAATTTCTCATAGTGAAATATTGATATAATTAACAAATTATGTTTTAAAACTCTATCATCTATTCTAAAGTTTTTTCATCTTTTTTATACAAATAAAACAATTGACTTGAACACAATAGAACAATATTTGAACCAACAATAGGTCTAATTTATTATTTACATCCAAAAGAAATTAGATGTGACAATGTCCACCTAACTACACATTATCTAAAACAAATACTTGAAAATTTATGGATTAGATTATGAACTCCATTTGAAACCAAATATGTTAATTGAATTATGTGCATGTAATTATTGCACCAATGATGGGCTCATTAATCATGCCAAAGGATTCAAAAAATTACACCATAATCACATTTAACATTTAGAATTTGGGTATAATTTTGAAACCCATCAATTAGACAACAACAAGAATGATCAACAAGATCCTATATGAAAATTATCCCACCATTCAAGATAATTGGGCACATATCATAGCAAAGGTACAAGAAGTACAAGTTGGTCATAATTCCAATCATTTATTCACATATATAATTTCCAATTCAACTAGTAACAACACAAACAATACATTGTTCTCAAAACTTATCAATGGACAATTTAGCATTTGATCCTCATGGTGTATTTTGACATGATTTAACATACACATCAATTTTAAATATGTTAGAAAGAACCTTTATTTGCTTAATTCACTATAACCAAAAAAATTCAATGTTGATGTGATGGTAAAACAAAAACCAAACAACTTGAAACAAATGCAAAATATGAACTATCTTTACCAATCTTGAATTTTTTTGAATTTTTAATCTAATTATTCAATCTTTAAACACTTGATGTTTCAATCAACATTACCATGATCTAATTCTTAGCCCTAATTTATAAGCATCACATATATTTTTATGCTTTAATCAAACATAAACAAAAAGTATGAAAGTTGAATGCATTGTGGCACTAACAAATCACAAGTTTTCTATTTTGTAATGTTATGATGGACATGGCACTATTATGCTTTACAAGGCAAATAACACATTACATACACATGAAACACATTTAAAAATGGTATTGAAATCATTATAGCAGCCGTCAACACTAAAACAAGAAAAGTAATTCATGTTGTTCTTATTTATAACCCCCTCCCGCCCAACCCCCCCCATTCAAAGTTTTCTTCAAATATTAAAAGACATTTATGTAAAAGATTCACATCATTGCTTGATAATATTTATAGGTGATTTTAATGTGGACATGTTGAAAAACACGTCATCAAAACAACTAACAAATTATGTGCATCAACACAAATTTGTTATGACCTTTCTTAAAAACACAATAATTCACAATCCACAATTAGACCATATATGGAATAATCCCATCTTAATAACATGTCAATCAAGAAGTACTTGTAAGCTTATTGAATTGATAATAAATCAATATATTTTACATTCAAACTACCAAACCATGTATCTGGCTTATATTTCCTTAAAAAATAAAAAGTAAAAATGTTAAAGATCCATAACTTTGTTTCTTTTATTATATATACCTTGACAATTAATGTAATGAGAAAAAAACAAACATTAATTTGTGCCATATACATAACCCAATTCATTTATTTATTTACTTTTATGAAGGGATATTACACTTCCTCTTTGAAAGCGAGGGATTTTACACCTACAAACCCACTAATAGGTGTAAGATCCCTCCTACTCTTAATGAGGTGGCCCAACATCCCTCCACTTTTCTGGGAGGAATTTTAATGGATACTAGGCCTTGACATTACATATGCCCGTAGTTGTTCAATGCACTCAATACAAGAGTACTACTGCAATTCATTTTCCGCCAGTTTGCCCTTTGCCCCATTTTTGTTCACCTTGGCATTTCTAGACATGTTTTGGGTCTGTGTCGTACATGTTTTAGGCATGTTACAGGTGCTAAAGGGTATGTAACAAGACCCTTAGCACATACTACGTTGTGTAACATCCATCCCTCCAACTCTGAAGGAACTGGCATACATGATCCCTAAAAATACACTATTAAGGAGTTTGAAACAGATTGATGCATCAATTCTCAAATCTGTGATTTTCAGTAACAAGTGAACTTCATAATTTAGAAGCCATTTTCTATTCATGTTTACAATATTCAGAATACAAAATAGAAACTGAGAGAGGGAGAGAGAACATTGTTGAGCAAGAGATATGTGCCAAGAGTGGTGAAAGCTATTTTTTCCACCTGGAACTCTTGAGAATACCTCACACCACCTTGCTTTTGAAACGACATTAAGAACAGTTATTGAATGTTAGGCAAATGGCCAGAACAGCAAATACAAAGCAGAACCTATGTAAAGTTTTATGTTCAGATGGGTAAAAGTATTCACACTTTTATAAACATGTCGCATCAGTTAGGAGTTGAAGGTTCTTGGGTTTTGACTTCACAATGGCCTTTGATCTGCTGTTGTTTGTACAATTTATATGCAGCCCTAATTCTCCTGCTCAGTCGTTGAATGCCGGGCTGCATTCCATTTCACCTTGTTCCTTGTCATCATGTCTGATTGAGCCTGTCTGCCAAAGACTCCAATACTTTTGGGACGATGACAATTGAATAGGCTTGAGAATCTGTTGTATGTACAGTTCCACATCTAGTTTGTTGTCACACTTTATACAAGCAAGAGTTAAAACAGCAACCGTGCTGTGGACACCTGCATATGCCCGTGTGTGGGCTTTGATACTGGAGGCAAAGGGACAATTCGTCCTGGTAGGATGTCAACTGCAGCTGATCTCACCACCACAGAGCGGTGCTACACCATTCAGGATACAGCTTCATCGGGTTGGTGTTGTGACACCTTCACCAAAGATAAGACTTGCCACAGTAGAAGTCGCCACTGCGACCTGTGAAGGGAGCCAAACAGGGTTCCCAGAACTGGGACTGTCCTTACCATTTTCCATAGTTTCGTTAGGATTCCTACCAGCTTTGTTCTCCAAAGCTGCTTCCTTCCTTCCCCTGATGGGTCGTGTCACCAAATTCACTATCACTACACCTGTGCGGGCTGCAATCAGAAATCCAAGCAGTGCCAGTGCGGGACGGACTGCCCAGTGCATCTTCTGAATATGCTGATATTTGTTTATCACACCACTAATCTCATTGAGATGGACCACATCTGTCTCTTCTGGGTCTGCCCAGACACCTTTTCCAGTGAAAAGGCGGCCTGGAAACTTAACAAACAGGCCACCATTAGGCAGTACAGTTGCAATCCGGCCAGTGTCCCATCCTCCAGTTTCCTGCTGAGGCCAATGGAACCTGGGGGCTACTACTTCCACCTTCAGCCGAACATACTGCCCAAGAAAGAAAGAGGAGACCTTTTCAAATTCTACAGGGCTTGCTGTATAAAGTGTTTCACGTCCAAAAAAGGCAACCTTCAACTTACCTGAATGCTCAACATGGTGCACAATTCCTACCCGTGATGGCATCTGCCCAGGGTTGGCCTCTAGTGACCACCCACTACGAAGTCGAACCCAATCATTTGCAACTAAGCCTCCTGATACATGCTCAAGCTCCACTGGATCTGCTCTCCAAGTTTCCTGGGAACCTCTGAATGTAACCAATATTACACCATCCTGCACTCCAATTTCTGAGACAATTCCTTCACTCTGGTGAAATTCTCCAGGCCAACCAAAGCGGGGTGAGTCAACCCAATCTTTCACTATCACTGAATCTCCTATTTGGAACAAGTCCTTCCATAGATGAAGACAGCTGCTGCTGCAGTGGACCAGCTCCCCTGGCTTATCACAATACTGCACAAGGACACTGTCAGATGCTATTACTGTCTGCACCACCCCAATCCTTGAATATCGTCGACTAGAATTCTCTCGCATGCAGACCCAGTCTCCCACCTTGAAGGGCTCATCAGCACTGCAAAACACAGATGCAATCATAGCCAATATATGCTTGAGATACTTTTCTTTATGATGCACATCCAAATCAGGCAACAAATGACAAGATGCTACACATATCATCAACCAACTCCCAGTATACTACACAGACATGTTGATATTCTTCTGGCAGATTAAAACCTAAGGGGAAGATTTGATCAAATGAAACACTCAGTGGAGAAAACAGCTCTTGAAAATATTTAAAGAAGTTACAGGTTCAAAAATACTCAGGAGTCGAATGGAGCTAGCAAGCTGATACTGGACCGGCATGTACCTGGAATCTGATTAAACAAGACTCTAAGCAAAAACCAGCTCTTGAGGTTTCTAATAAAGTCCCAGGTTCCACAATATTCTGGAGTCAAGCAAGGCTAACAAGCTGACACTGAGCAGGCATGTACCAGGAAATAAAGACAGATTGATGGAGGGTGAAAAATCTCGAATGGACTGAAGATGATTATTTCATTGGATTGAAGATTATAATGGGAGTAGGAGAGAGATATTACTGAGTGAGTGCATGAAGGATCTCCCCAAATGCTGGACGGTTGCGGTAGTCATACTCAAAGCATGCCTTCAACACCTTATCCACCACTGGTGGTAGCCCACTTGGAACCATAGGCTTTTGGTGCCTAACAACTACAGCATCAAAAATGTCTTGGGGTGAGACATGATTCCAAGGTTTTTCTCCTGTTATCATTTCAATTATGCTGCAGGCAAATGCCCAACAATCTGTTTCAAAAGATATTGGGCCTCTCAGATTTGCACCCCACTGCTCTGGAGCCATGTAGTTTGGTGAGCCCACCCAATACGGATGCTCTGAAGATGGTGAGGAAATTCCTCCACACAGCATTGGGATGCCAAACTCTCCAACAACTGCCACATTCTGATTGTCCAGTAGAAAGTTGCAAGGCTTCAGATTTAGTGCCAAAATCCCCCTTGAGTGGAGCTCCATAATGCCAGAAACCAATTGTTGACCATACCTGACCATATCATTGTACAGTAAAAGAAAATCTGAGGATGTGAGAAGATCCTTGTTAGCTCCTTTCCATTCTGATCTTCCCCACTCAAGTACATGTCTCAAGCCTCAACATATTCCAAAAGCTAAGCTACAATATCAATATCCCCAATCTTGTATTAATTGTTTCAATTGATTCAGAAGAAGTAATGAGGCAGATTCAAATTCACTCCTCCTTAGGAATTTATCTCTGAAATCCTCATCAATGTCTGAACATATAGTTTTAAGGGCCTTTTCAGGTTTGATTATTCCAGAACAAACTCATAGAAGATAAAGCCATTTCAAACAGCTGAGATTAGCAAACCTGATCACTAACTGAAGGAGCAAAGATTGACTACCTTCAACTTCTACCCTTGTTGAGCATCAGATAACCAAAATTTTGTCAAAATGCAAGTAAACGAAAACAGGGAGATCAATCAGATCACCTCAAGACATCTGCAAGTGGAAGCTTATTGCCTGGAAGACGAGCCAACTTGTCGCCAATAGAACCCTCATAGAACTTCATAATTATGCAAGCCTGTCCAAGTTCATGTGGTTCTCTTTCTGGATTAGGAGTTCAACCAAACACAAGGAAAATATGCAAGAACAGGCAAAACTCAAATACCACAACTCAGATGGATACTAAAAGCTGCAAAATAAGTTGAATTCCAGTTGCTCAACATTCACAAAATGCTAAGATTCCTCACTGACTTCTTGGAATGAAAAAAGCACCAAGGCAGGACAGGACTCAAATCCAAGGGCGATTCCTATACCTCCATGGAACATGTGACCAGACCTAATTGTCCCTTCTCCTTTTAAATATATTACTTAACAGAACTGAAGAGTCTTAGGCTGGAGAAGAACAGACACACAAATATCCATAAAATAGGAGATATGCTGAAACCTACCCTTCCATCTTTGATTGAAATCCCATAAGGCCAGCTTACACCCCTCAAGCCCTGAGCAGTATGAAATACACTCTCAAACTTTCGCAATGAAGAGCGGACTTGCTCCTCAGAGCCAGGAGGTAACATCTTAACTGCAACCTCATGATATTCATTGAAGTCCTCAGTACAGTTATGGATTGTTGCAAGCCAGACATCACCAAAAGGGCCCCTTCCAATCCTGTGCATCAGCTTCAAAATATTGGGGTCAACCCAAGGGTGTGTACGACTAGGCTCTCCTGTCTTCACATTCACTGCAGTTCCAAATCGATCATAATCCTCTGGAAAGAGTTCATCATCGATCGAGCTATCTGGAGACACAGGACCATACTGTTCACCTCCCATTTTTGCAATTTGTTTCGCAGAACTCCTTGTACTTTGTGGTGCCAGCTTGCCTGCCTAAGAGGCAACAGGGTAAAAATAAAGGCTCAACACAATTACATAGGTCACACAATGAGAAACTGGTCACTTGTATGAGTCAAAGACTGGAGGAGAGATTTGCAATAAAAAAGGTGGCCCATTTGTCCTTCAACCAAGGAAGTGGCCCAACATCACAGAAACAACAAGTTCAAATTACAACAGATCAACAACCATACCATCAGATCCAGATAAACAACTCCTAGTTCCATCTTCAATATGTAGTTATCACAGCTATCCTCACCAGCCTGTCAGTTGGTGACAGCTGAAGTGGTTGCTAGGTTTTTCTCTGGCTTTTAGAGCATTTACCAATGTGATATAGCTCAGACTACATCTTGCCTATTGAAAACCAAGTTTACATTACCAGCCCAATCCAGCTGCTTGAAAATTGAATTTCTGACAAATAAGAGAGAATTGAGGACCTTTCCAAACAGAGCTGAAACTCCTCAAGGTGTTGCGAGGGAGAGAAAGGGAGAGACCCCGTTTCTGAAGCATCAAGAGTAGTCACATGCCACACCTTAGCTGTTCCAGTTCTGCACTTCCAAGCACACAATTACCAACTGAGAGAATGCCTTTGTGCCTGTTTGTGAAGGACAGATCTTCAAAAAATACTGAAAGTTCTATACAAGGATCATCAATCTTAATACAAAACTAGAATAGACCCACTACAGACAATTAGAGACCAAAACATGGACAAGAATGCCATGAAGAAGCTACACCCCAACTTTAGCCATCATCAATGTGATTATAGAGAGAAACTCCACAGAGGTTACCAAACAAATGTTGTCATTTCAACCAAAAAAATGACAAATGGGTGCCATCATAACCTTCTGAGTGTCACTCACAAAATATCACATGTTCATCTACATCATGAATGGCAGTAATTAGCTACCATTGTTCCCCTCCATAGACTTCATCAGCTCCCAACATTGGGTGCAAATAAGTATCTAATGATCTGATCAAACCATAGGGCAAACCATTATATGAAATTAAGTGTCCTGCATTTTTGTTGCACTTTGGAAGCAAAAAGTCTCAGGCATGATATTGGCTAGCACTCAAGAGGCATAGCTAACCAGAAAAGTCATTAGTATCCCTTCAACAAACATCTAAGCTGGTAATGATCGGGGTCTTTTGCACACTGGAAATATCCTCACAGACCACTACTTGGATTTGGCACATCTACATTAGCTAGAGGAGAAAATATCAATGTGATTGCAGAGAGAAACCTCTAGCTAAGCATAAGCACCTACCAACAAAACAAGAGAGAACTTGAGAGAACAAGAAGAACAAGTGGGATCAATGTTGCATGGAACCAAACAGAATGACACAAGGCTCCTCAAAACCAGTTACCAGAGAGTGAAACAAACTGTAATTTTAAAAAATCAACAATCAAACATGAAACACATATGGTGATGAGACAGATATCATTAATTGAGAACAACTCAGATGCATAAAATGCACAGACAAAATCAGAGCAACAAAAAAATGACTAAATGTGAACAAGTACATCCAATGAAGAAAGAGAAGTGGAGAAAGCAGGGAGAGTGTCTTTCAAAGTAGCAAAAGTACCCAACTAGTTGGTAATGATGAATTGAATAACTGATTCTCTGATTACAGTAGCAGAATATGATTTCTCAGAAGAGCCGGCCAGCTTGGGAGGGATGCACAAAAATTGTGAATTGACAACCATGACAACAGTCCTGAAACCTGTAAATTTCCAATGGGTGTGTAAATCACCTCAGCAGTTATAACAAAGGAGTTAACCATGAAAGGACCCCATCTTTGGATAAAAAGACTCAAGAAAGAAGAGCAAATGATCCACCAAAGTTGATGATTGGAGCAAAACAAAGCATGGACCTCGTACACAGACTACTAATGATGTAATGCCTTCTAAGTGGGAGTTCCTCAACAAAAGCCGGAACCAGAGATAGAAACGAAGAAACATACAGGAAAGATATGTGATTAATTGCTTTTTGCCGGCAAGAAACACAATCTGCTTGCAGACAGAAAGTTTGAAAGTGTACAGAAAAGAAAGGAGACGTGGTAGAGCATCCGGGGGCTGCTGGTGGCGAGTAAGTACCAAAATGATGACATAATTTTGAATAGGTAGGTAACT
>Ga0116228_10004131_pt1 | contig 12822 bp, 5 predicted proteins | sample S1TSphfallax_2_FD_89694 | JGI IMG/M metagenome (GOLD analysis project Ga0116228, IMG submission 89694) | Host-associated microbial communities from peat moss isolated from Minnesota, USA - S1T2_Fc - Sphagnum fallax MG | ecosystem: Host-associated > Plants > Peat moss > Unclassified | place: USA... | reverse complement strand
TTCCCCAAATCAGGAGCTTTCCTTTAATCACTGTCTTTTGGTCTGAACCAATTGATTTTTCCTACAAAACAGGTGCCATATTAGCCTCAATTTGCCACTTTTTTGGTCTTGGACCCTCGTCTAAAGGCCTTGGGACCAATTTAAAGCTTTGGACCAATAAGATTGCTTGAATTCATTGGTCCCTGGACCTTTGTCTAAAGTTGCCCTTAGTTTCACAAGATGTTTTTCCATAATTTATTTAGAGTGCACACATATATACATATATTTGGGGTAATGTGTCCTCCAGATACGCTAGAAATGTTCTGCCGGTACTTTATGTGTAGGGTAACACCCCAGGAGTGGGTCATTACTGAAATAAGGACCCTCCTGAGGTGGAGCCAAGGGGGTTCTTATTTCAGTTATGCCCCTGCTCCATGGCTGTTGCCCAACATAAAGCACATCCAAAATCCAAAAACAAGGGCGACCATTTCGTAAAATGACATGAAACGCCCACCATATTGTTATATGGCAAGTGTATGTAGGCATGTGTTAGGTAAGTAGGTAGGTAGCTTAGTAGGCATAACAAGTAAGCTAGCTTACCAAATTAATATGGCCAACTTGACTACATATGGCCATTTAGTATGGTCGATTTGACTATACCATGGGCATCTTAATGGATCATTTTAAAAATTGTTCTTCTGAATGAGATGTACAACTTAACACTTGGTCAAAATGGTCATTTCAGTAAAAAAAAAACCAACCAAAAAAATCATATGTTTTTCATGCCCCATGTTTTTAATCAAAATGAACATCCTTTTGGTCAATGTGGACACTTCAGTCAAGTTGAACCTTTTGAAAAACCATAATTTCTTATAGTGGTTCCAAAGTCTTGACCATTTAAGACGGACTTAGACTATTTATTTAATTTTTTTAGATTTCATTATTGAAATTAAATCCTAGTTTAATTCAGAGCCAACCAAGGGCATGACTCCCATAACTGGCCCAAATGGCCTTAAAACCGAACCAGCATTAGGTTGACTTAGGGGCCTTCGAACCCAAGGCCAAAGCTGGTCCAATGAAAACTTCAACTTACATAACCTAAATTGTCCCAAGGTGCCCAACCTTCGTCTAACGACCTTGAAACTTTAGAAGGACAACTTTAATCATCCCAAACATTTTAAAGGGCCAACGCCTTTGGGTTGGCCTAAAACAATGCTTAATCGTACATTGAAGGTTTTAAGGGGGTAATGCCCCATATTATAACCCCGAAAACAACCCCTACTTGTCCTTTCAATCGGTAAAAACCCAAGCTCCTACCATAGCCTAGCTAAACCATTAAATTTGGATGTCTCTTGAGTCTTAAAAAAGTTGAATCTCACAAAACCATTTTTGGCCTAATTATCATATCGCCTTAATGCTCCACTAAGGTGGCCCTATATGAGGCCCACTATCATTTAAAACATTTCTTAAGCAAAAGGGCACATCAAAGGCCCTACTTCACATTATTTATAGAACATTGCCAAACATCTTCTTAAGACTTCATCATAAACTATGATTTCAATGTGATTACATAACACTTGCATGTTCTAATATGCAAATTTCCACGTGCACATAAATTTGAAATCTAACTAAAATTAAAATCTTCAAGGTTTTTGGTTTTTGACACATAAAGCTTAGGATCACAGGTGTAGCAAAACCATAACAAAGTTGTAAATTTTTTTTTTAAGTCTAAAATTAAAAATTTTGTGAGAAGGTTCATGGTTAACCCACAACCATATGCAAACCAACACAACATGTTGCCATGGCTTCAAGTTTTCTTATAGCAAACTTGAATCACTAACATTTTTTTTAAAATGGTTTTGTTTTAAACTCCATCTACAAAACAAGACTCTTTGCTTGAAATAAATTAGGAAATTGATTTCGTATCTATGCTTGCGAAAGTTGTTCAAAATTACATTATGTCCTTTTTAATATTTTGCAAAACCTAAAAAAATTTCATAGTTTTGGACATCTAACAAAGATTTTAAATGATGCATACTCAACATTGTGGCTTCCATTCGACTTGTCTTGTTATTTATCAAATATATGGATTTAAGGTTGAAGAGAATTTTCAATTGTAGCCCACATTCAACCTAAATTCCAATTCTTGCATAGTTTCCTTAAAAATTTTAAGGTTCATAACCAACATGACAAATAACTTGTGGGACTATAAATTTTGATTATTACAATGCCATGCCAAGATTACAAAGTTGTTGTGGATGTTGTAAGTATCCCAAAGACATTGCAAAATGAATTATTTATTGCTTTGAAGGAAAGGAATTTAATTCAATCCTTGAAGGAAACAATGTAATCTCCTCCTCTTTGACCATTTCAAAAAATGATATAAATGGGTTTTTTCATGTCACAACCAAACATGGCCTTCATAACCATATTGAAATTATGGTCATTGCATGGGATCATTTTGAAGATTTTGTCCAAGAAGAACAAAATAATCTAGAGTTCCTTTGTAAATTTACAAGCACAAAGGAACACAAAATTTGTAATCCTTTAAACACATTGACACACCCCAAAGCAAATTCGGCATCACTTCTTTACAAGTGTTGTATTTTCTTCAAAGTTTTCCTTCTTCAAAACAACGCATTTGGGTTTATATTTATTTGTAGCCATTCATTGCCAACTAGGTTTTGAAATGTTCCATATGTGAAACAGTTTGTTTTCTAGGTCCCAAGTTGAAATGACCTTGATCATAATTGGGTGCAGAACAACATTGCACCATTATGTAAAATTTAACAACTTCCAACCATTTTTTTCTGAACTATTAATTAGTTGACTCTATCATCCCCATTCCAATATCTCCTTAATTGTCTCTACTATACTTCACACCTTTTCATGATGTGACATTTAAAAAATTATTTCGTGTCTTGTGCTCTTCATTTCTTATTTGCAAATTGAAGAATTTCCCATATTATCTATGCTAGAACTTAATTTCATATGGGTTATGATGTTTTGCACTATTTCATGTTTTATTGCCCTAAACCTTAATTTCATAGGGGTTTGATTATTAATTTGATTCACCAATGCAACTCATGGAATGTTCACATATAGTCAATTATGACTTTTTATATGTTCCTACTAATTGTAAGTCATTCAAAGCCAATGTATTTGTTTTGCAAATATTTTTCCTTGATTTTGGACCGAAAGATAAAACCAATTCATGTTTTTCTTGAGGACATGCAAAAACTTCTTTTGTCTACACAACAAAAATGTGGTCAAAGGAGAAAGAATGAACTACCGCCCATAAAAAAAGAAAAAAAACTTGAAACGAATTTCCAAATCAAGCAACATTCACAACCCAAATTTCAAATTGTGAAAATAAATGTAAAGTATCATGTCCGTTAAGCAAGTTTGTCAATGAACAATCATTGCCAAACAACCATGTCTAGACCAAAGTCTTTATCACTTAGTATATTATGAGGTGATTTTTTGTCCTCATGCTCCCATTCTATGAGGTGATTATACTCAAAGGTACATATGTTATTGGTGAAAGGAACATGTAATGTGTATTTCTAAATATTGAATTGCGTTTATAATTGAAAATAAATAGTTTACCTCTTATGCATCAATTATGATTTGGAATTGGTAGATATATTCTCAAAATTCAAACTCCCCAAATCCTATAATTTTATGTTAAATTATCACCCACCTAAACCAACTTCTAAGGAGGCGACATAATGCTCAATTTGATAACATACCTCTAGTCATTCAAAACATTGTTGTCATCACATATGTTAACCTAATCTAACTTGCATTAATTCACTGGAAAGTTAACTACAAATTGCACCTAGTTGTAAAATTTCAAACTCTGCACTTAAATCAAGAATAAGTTATGTTACAAAACCCAAAAAAATTTATGAACAATCTCTAAGATTTCAAGCTCAAAATCAACCCCTATTCATTTGCATTATTTCAAAGGTACTATTATGATCTAATTTATTATCCTTCTTTCCACCGTTTACTAGGATTCATTACTTTTCTCCTTCCAAGGAAAGTTGTAGGAACAAGTTTCCAAAGATTCAAATTAAAAATCATGTATGAAAAGAGAAACAAATGATCCAAATTTGTGCTTTCAAAAAGAAAAGGAAGGAAAGACATGAAAGAAAACCCCGAGTTGGTGGCCAATGGAAGGTTCCAAGCTTGGTGGCCCTTGGAATGTTCCATGCTTGGAAGTCAATGGGGAAGCATTTTGCTTAATGGCCAATGGGAGGTTATAAACTTGGTGGTCAATGGGGAAACATCTTGCTTGGTGGCCCAATGAAAGGTTCCAATGTTTGGTGGCCCTTGGGAGGAGAAATAAAAACATCCCTTTCATCTCCCACTTTTCACCCCATAAGATTTTTTTAATTTTTTTTCATTGATTTAAATTTTTTACTTTACCATGGTTTTAGACCATTTTTTCACTTCTTTCCTTCCTTTTCCTTGACCTATAAATTACAATCATGCATATCGAGATACCAAGTTTTCTGCACATTCATCACCAAATCAATTTTGATTGAAGATTTTTTCCCTTCTTTAAATTCGTAACATTGCACATGACTACATCTTACATGTTTCAAGTTGCACAAATGAATGAAAAGCTGCCTTTAAAATCATCCCTAGATTTGAGATTAACCCAACACCCTCGCAATGAATATCCCAAATCGTGAGAGATGCACCTTCGTCTCAAAATTGAACCCCTTTGAACTTGGTATTATTAAAATTTTCCAAACTTTCGTACCTTGGTAATTTTGTTGCAAATCAATTTCACTTCTAGCAATGAACCTAAAACTATCTACAAAGGTTTTTACAAAATTAAAACATTTTGATTTTTGCACGGTCTTTAATTCCCAACATTGGACATTATCATTGGTTGGGCAATTCAATTCATTGATTGCTTTTTAACAACAAGGAGGATTACTTAATTAACACCATCCAACACATCTTAAATTTCATGTAGTTATGAACTACCACTATGGCATAGTTTAGGACTCAACATGTACTTATAGCTTTTCCTTGAGCTTTTCCATAACTAAAATAAAAATCGTTCATCATGAAATCCATGTTATATATTACCACCTTATCACCCTACTTATTTAAATTATTATGTTGTTTCAAATTAATCTTACACACTTATAATGCTTGAAGATTACTCTATATCCATTAGACCTTTCATTGACACCCTTTAATTGCTTCAAAAATCTCAAATCATCCTTGCTTACACCACTATCCATTAAATATTAAAACAAAACCAACGTTTTATTGAGCATTACAAATTTTGTTGTCTACTTTTAGCCCCAACCCTCTATAAACTTCTCACCCCCAATCATGTAAGTAAAGTTTTAAAACTATGATTACCAACTTTTGTTGGAAAAAAAAGAATTAAAATTTGAAAAAACAACCCCACACAACCATGCGCACCCATCATTTTTCAATATAACATGAAATTGTTAAAAACCCCTAATAGTTTTATCACACCCTAATATTTCGGATGCAATTCTTGAAAATTGAAACCACCGCACATGGCTATGTCGGTAGGGTTGACATATACCTAGATGGAAAACATAAAAACAAATAAGGCCAAATATGCCAAAAGAAAGATCTACTTGGATACCACCGTGCCTTGGGATCTCAATTGTTAAATGGTATTATGGCACACTTGATGGGACTTATACGACAAGGCCTCTCTCCTATTCAAGTAGTGGTTCATCATAAGGCTTAAGTTAAGGATAAGACATTGAACAACGAGGCTATGACCAATGACACTTTTGTATTCCCATCCAAAGTGAAAAACTTAACAAATAAAATAGTTGATGAATTACAAAGGAAACACCTCAAGGATCCTATTAATGTCAAAATGTGAGTTCTTAAAAACCCTAATTCAAAAAAAAATTATGTCCAACATGTCACTTTGGACTTGAATCTATTAAACCAAGATGACACATTGTTCACTCTCAAAATTCAAATGCCATGGCAATTTGAAATTATCAAAAAAATTGGAAACCATAGATTAATTTCATTCGATGCAACCTTTGGAACAAACCAAAGCAAAGTATGTTTTCCTATTTTGTTGAATGAAATGTAGTGACAAAATCATTGATTAGGAATGCACTATGCATAATATTTGTTCCATGTTTTTTGCAATACACTTTGTATACTTTGATGGTGTTTAATGAATGGCAAAATGGCATACCAAGTGCTTTCACTACCATTGGAAAAAGTTGGAGAATGATTTGTGCACCCAATTCTCCAAGCATTATCAAGATGATTACTAATCAATTGGATGCCCATGTTATCATTATGGACAATGTGCAAGCTAAAATCAATGTTTTAAGGTAAAAGCATTTCAATTCAACAATATCTTACCACTACACCAAAATATGGCATCCATGACTTGATCATATACAACTAAATTCTTGATTTAGTCACAAAATAATATATGTTTTACAACTATGACATTTTTATGATTGTAGCCATTTTCATGACTACACAACTCTCTATGACTATAATCATTTTTAAAAAATTACTAAGTGTACCATTGACCTTGTTTGACAAAAATTTCAAAATTGGACACCATGGTGAGGGATTTACATTTGCAAATTGAAACCCTGGCTCACCCTTGTAAAAACAATGCATTGTTATTATCATGTTTCTTGGATCCAATGGGTTTTGTAATGTATGTAAAATTTCATATATATAATTTGGTCTAATATTAAATCCATAAATTTCAGCCTATCTTTGATCTAATGATATGTCTAATATATTATAAAATAAATATTATATATATTTTTATAACATTGAATTTATCTGAAACTCCTTATTATCCTATGGTTTTCTTAAGGTTTTTAAAATTTCAATCTCGTGGTTTTGAAACTTTAGTGATTTTCCCAATATTTTGAGATTTTTCTAATTTATTTATTTTTGAACAATTTTTTTTGAAATTATTCAAATTTTATTTGAAGCCACAATGTGAAAATTCATCCCAAAAAATCATCAAGGGTCTTTCATGCAAAGGTTATTTTGATGAATATCTTCCTTGAATTTTTGAGATTAATAATGATATATATTCCTATTAATTATATCCAATGCATCAAAAAAGAAATTCACAATGTGCCCCAAAATGGAAAGTTGTCATATAACGAGTGGCCAAAATATAAAACTTGATCCCTATAATTTTTAGGAATATTTATGAAAAGTTTTCAAATTATTTTCTTATGGAAAATTATTCCAACTTCCTCTTCATTATTTTTGAAAAGTGAAAAAAAATGAAAGAAGAAAATGCAAAAAAGGAACAAGGGTCAAGTTATAGGGCTAGGTTGAAACTTATTTATTAAATAATTTGCTAAATAATTTATCAAATTTATTACCATAAAAATTGGGGAAGATATTATAATATATATTAAATCACATTCAATAAAATGAAAACACTTTTTTTTTCAAAAGACAAAAAATTACTATTCATAATAAAATTAATGAAAACTTTATGATATTCAAATGTGTTGCGTGTGCGTGTGTGTGTGTGTGTTAGCAATTATGAAATTCACATAATATGTTAATAATTTATATAATAATTTACATCATATTATATATTTATTATATATATCATAATTTTAATTCTAAATCTAATATTTTTAATAAAACATTGATTGATTCAATATATCTTTAAAAGGTGGGGAGATTAAATATTTTTAAAGTATTTTCCCAAAAAACCTTTTCAATGTTGATTTTTAAATAGGCTTACTTGCAAACCATTTAGAAGAAAAAAAAAATCTTCAAAACATCATTATTGTTGAAATTTATTAAATAATGACAATTCAAATGTAGTTTCAATCAAATTGCTTTTTTTTTTCCCTTAAATACATTATAGATGTGTACATATTGGAAAAATATTTAAGAATGAAGTTTCAATTTTTTCATTTGGACAAAGTATGAAAAAAATAATAATGGTTAAAGTTGGCTAATTTAATTTTTATGGGACAAAGGATGTTGTGGGATAGTGTTGGAATGTTTCCCTTTCACTAAATTTATCCCATATCCTTTGTCAAAAAAATTCACTTTGTAAACTATATAACTATGTGAAAAAATGTTGTACATACAACACATGCACTAGATTTAATATTCAAAATGCAAGGACCACTTGTGATGAGCCAATAAAAAATGGCTTGGGACCAAAAAATAAAAAAGGATCTTATGCACCTAGTTATAATAGGCCTATCTACCTAAGCTTTTAGGCTACCTAGGCTATCTAACATGTGTAACTTAAGATGTAAGTTGTTAGCCTATGCAATGTTTAGAGGCTAGATTAATAAATATGTAGCTATATAGTCCACGTGGCATGATTATGTTTAAACACATGACTTCATTTCATAAGTCAATAATATATGTTATTTAATTATGTTTCTTAAATGTAGTAATAAAAATCATGGTTTTCCCCCAACTTAGTAATAAAAGTCACATGACTAATGACATTAATTACTTTGACCATAAATATTAATAATGGCATAAGCCATGAATCCTGATTTACTACATAGTCCTGTAGTAATATATGATCTATATTACTGTAAACAAAGTAATATATGAACTAATATATGCCATGTTTTGGTTTAGTGTACCCACAATTGTCCTTGTGATATAAATCAAAGATCTTAAATATTTACTTTCATACCATCCCATGTTGGAGGATCTTTGTTTGTGAACCCAAACATCATAACTTAATTCTCAAGTTTTTTTTTGCAACAACATCCCAAAGTGTTTTTATGCATGTGGCATGTTTGCAAAACATGGGTTGAGAATGCAATCTAAATGACTATTAGCAAGAGGAGCAATCAAAAGTTCTATCTATTCCTATAAGCATAATGTATTTTCAAAAATATATACTTGATGTAGAACTTGTCTTGTAGGTAAAACAACAAATTGAACTATTGGCAACCAATTACCTTGATTCAACCCCATTTTGTAAATACCTAAAAAAAAATGGTTGCATAAAACAAGGATTTGGTGCATTAGAAATCATAACATCCCCCGTGCAAGGCCAAACACCAATGCAATTGTGGAATCATTTCACAACAACATGAAGCAAATTTTGTATTCTTTTGAAAAAAGCTTATGGGACATAATATGAACTAGTTCATCTACAATCTTGATATGAATGTCCTATTACACCCAAATGGGGAGGACATTGCATTTGTGGCATCCACCAACTACCCTAAAAAAAATGTGGATTGTACACACTCTAACTTTAGTATGGCCATAATTCCATTACCCCCTTGAAGCACAAGGCATTATTTGCAAGCATGTCATGAAAGTTTTCAAGATGCTTCATCCAAACATTGGTGATGGTTCAATTGTTAAAGAGATTGGTACTCACTAGTAGAAATAAGCCAAAATATAATCACTCCATTTACGACTCCATGTGACTTGTAGTTGTTTGTGATTAAATTCGGGAATATTTGCAACTACAAGACCAAATTTCAACTATTTTGGTCATTCTCACAACTATGATGCAAATCCTAAAGGTATTCTACAATGACAAAGGGGTGTATTTTAATGCATGTACTATATATATATAATATGCATATGTATGTATATTGTTCATATAATGAATCTCTAAATTAATATTTTTGAATCCAAAAATTAGTATTTCAATTCAGAAAATTATTGGTTGATTATAAAAAATGAGATTTTAATTTTGAATATTTTTATATGAATATGAAGAATTTCCATTTACATTTTAAATAATAATTTGATTTGAACCTGAAATTTCAATTCCAAATTATTAATTTGGATTCTCAAAATTAATACTTCTAGTCTTAAATTATTAATTGATTATAAAAATGGACATTTCAATTTTGAATATTGTTATTTGAATCTAAGAATTGACATTTCAATTCTGGAAATTGTTATTTAAATTCAAAAAAATTATTTGAACTAAAAATTGATATTTGAATTCTAAATTATTATTTTCAAATCTAAAAATTAGTATTTCAATTCAAAAAATTGTATTTAGTCTAAAAATCAACATTTTGATTTTAAATATTTTTATTTGAACTTGAAATCTGATATTTGAATTCTGAAGTTTAAAATTTAAATTTTAAGAAATTATTTGACTTGATACTTGAAATTTGAATTCCAAATTATTATTTTGGATTGTCAAAATTATTAATTGAGTCTTAAAATGGACATTTTAATTTTGAATATTATTATTTGAATCTGAAAATTGGCATTTCAATTCTGAAATTTGTTATTTAACTTCAAAAAACTTATTTGATCTAAGAATTGATATTTGAATTCTAAATTACTATTTTGGAATCTTAAATTATATTTTAATTCAAAAAAAGAAGAATGAGTTTTAAAGGTTTTTTTTACTAGTGTTATCCATAGTAAATCACTTTTATAAATAAATATAAATGATTATATTTATTAAATCTAAGTTACTCTAAATAATTATTGTTATAACATAGATTTGTATATTATCTAATTAATATTTTTATATTAGAAGAAATTAATTAATGTAATTAATGTGACATTACTTCAAAATCATTGGAATTACTTCAGATAAGAATTAATTAGTATGTGCATAATTATTTTTTAATTGAACATAATTATTCACAATTTATAATTTATAACTTCATACCTGAACTAAAAATTTGGAAACATTATAATAGTTAAAATAATAATTTTACTGATTTTAATTTCACGATATATATAAATTTTTTTAAAAATTATTCATCACCTATGATAAATATTTTAGAGTAATTATGAAATTAATGTTATGTTTAACAAATTATTGTATTTGTAACAATAATTACCAAGCAAAAAATATTACTTGACCTATAATAAATTTTACAAAAATAAATGTAATGATACAATAAATAATATAATTAGTTGAATAATAGTTTTTTAAAAATCTATGTAAGAATTTACTTTTTAATGGCAATTGCTAATTCATTAGTTATAATTTTAACATTAATATTTAAATATTTAAATATTTAAATTATAGTCCTTAAATTATTTTTATTTTAATTATATTATATGTAATTCGATCAGATTTTTAAAAATAATAAATTTTTAAAAAACATTTTAGTTATTTAATTATTTATGATTTATGTATTAATAACTTGTGAGTGATTATATAGCTAGTTTGTTAAATATTAATATGTTATTGCTTATTTAAATAATTGATAATGAATACTAAATATTTGTAGTATATATTTTATAGTTTAAATATATGTAAATTTAATCATTATTAATTAAATGATTATCTAATTATCTAATACTTGAATTGTTTAAAAATCTAAAAAGTAAGAAAATAAGGCACGAATAAAGTTTTGGAATTATAATTTACTTTGTGAGGAAGTTGCAACTTCAAATTTTATCCCATATTGTTTGTTCTTCATTCCTATTTTGAACATTATATAAACAAAGGGGTGTGGTCATCCAATTTCACATTAAAAAATTTGTGCACATGATCAAAAGGCTCGACCCAAAAATAATAATAATAATGATAATAATAAATTATGCACATTTCTAAAGTACTCACCTTCCCAACCTACTTATCTACCTAGCTAGGCAAGTACCTAGTTTGACCTACCCACCTAGGTCGACCTATGTACCTACCTATATGAGTAGTTATTTAACCTAGGAAGGTAGAATGTACCTACTTATTTTTTTACCTAAGTAAGTAGGTTGGTATGTAACTTAAGTTTTTAGGCACCTATGTATGTACCTACCTAGGTATTTACCAACCTAATATTAATATTTTTAATGCCATGTGGCATATTCATTGGGCCACGTGTCATAATATAAAATCGTCCAAGTATTCGAATTAAACATCCTAGATTATTTCAAAATAATAATATTAATAATCAAATATTAAAACACGTGGCAACAAATCATTTACCCTCAATTGTGAAAATAATTACATCTTAGTCGCATGTGATAATACGTATATAATGGAGTCAAAGGATGAAATGTATTTGTTGACCTTTTCTTTCATACAATACTTTTGTCATTTGCGACTAATTTATCACATGCGACTTGTTTTAGGTGATTAAAGGGATTTTAATTGCAAAATGTCTTTTGTGACTAAAATTTAGTCGCAAAGACTAGTAAAAAATACATGTTTTTCTTCTAGTGACTCTGCATGGGATCATGTAGGGTGGTGCGATTCCCAAAAATAATAAATCTTGAGTGTGGGCTTGGAGACAATGATACCACAAACGAACAACCTAAACAAAAAATAATCTTAAAGCTCACAAAACGTCATGAATCCAACACATATGGAGACATAATTGACAAGGTTTTCTCAAACCTTACAGCTTAGACTATGGAATTTCTACTTTTATAATTGCATTTACTTTCAACATTGAAAGTTTTAAAAGGTAAACAATATAACATTTTAGTGCAGGATGTTCCTAAATTGGCACACCTTGATACCACAACTTTGTTCCCATATGCAACAAATGATAATGGCTTAAAAAGCCAAAGAAGATTGCTCGAATCCCCCACCCAAAAACACAACCATTTGAAGGATAAAACAATAAGGCATAAACATATTTAAAACTTAGTACCTCAAGGTGGGGTAAATTTAAAGTTTCTTCAATGATATATTGGGGTTTACAATTATACCATGTCATGTCTATTAGAATATGAATACAATTATTAGCTTATTTGCATTTTTGGGTGTGTTTGTTTCACACTTTATATTTGGGTTTCAATAGTTTTTTGGGTTATCCTAACTTGCAATCATAGCTCTACATGTTATAATTATTACAATGGAATCAAATATTGGTTTTGTGCATTATTTATGTT
>Ga0116228_10004130_pt1 | contig 12823 bp, 10 predicted proteins | sample S1TSphfallax_2_FD_89694 | JGI IMG/M metagenome (GOLD analysis project Ga0116228, IMG submission 89694) | Host-associated microbial communities from peat moss isolated from Minnesota, USA - S1T2_Fc - Sphagnum fallax MG | ecosystem: Host-associated > Plants > Peat moss > Unclassified | place... | reverse complement strand
TTTTGTTTTTTTGGGGGAAAATATTCATACTGTGGAGACAAAAAATATTTGAATTTTTATTCGAAACCACAATATTGAAAAAAAAAAAAAAAAAAACTCTGATTCTCATTAGCTGTTAAGAGCAACTTGCAACCAGGAACTATCTTTTCTCCTTGAGCTGAATCCAATTAAGCTATATTACCCCCATGCATGCATGCATGCCCGCTCTCCATGAAAAATAAGGAAGTATTGGGTGGGTATTTGATTGTGTTAATAACCACAAGTTCAAGTTTTGAAAACCCCTCAACTACCTGTCATCAGAACCAGGAAGGAACCCATGGTTTCCTGCATTCGTATTCAACTCTTTTGAAATGTTTGAGAACATATGTGTGCATGTGTGGGTATCAGGAATGATAACCGGATGGGATTGAGGGACGGGGGATGGGGTCCAGGTGTGATACCCGCCCGCCATGGAAATGAATGTTATTAATAAGAGCAACACTAGAGAATGAAGGATGGAGGATTGAATGCTGGTGGCTTCATCAATTTGTTGCCCCAGTTGTCATAAGAGAGAGACAAAAGGAATGGGGCAACTGTGAAAGGGCCGGATGACCATTACCAACTCACCCAACAAACCAACTCCCTTCCCTCTCCACCTGGACTTAAGTTATTGATGGGAAAAAAAAACAAACAAACAAACAAACAAAACTTGAATGCATCATAAAGTGAAAAAAAAGGCAAGGAATTAAGCTCTGCAATCCAAAACCAACAAAACAAAACAAGCAATGAAAATCAAAGTAAAAACCTCTGCCATTGTCTAAGGTGTTGTTGCACATGATAACCTCACCGAGCATAGTAATAATACCACATAAGCTGGCAAATTTCTCAAAAATGTAATTGCATACCTCTGCAGGCAGGCATTACGGTTCTAAAAAAAACCTGCGGTTCGGTTTTTTCTGTGATACCTGATAGATATCCGCCGGGTATTAAAGGAACTATCCCAAAACAGAAACATGTGCGATTTTTAGACTGTGTAAAGCCTGGGGGGGGTGGGGTAGCTGGGTTTACGAGAATCAGGCCCATGCTCAGCTCTGTGCCTCGCGGGGCCCTTATTCCTGTAAAGCCCACCCCTCTCAAGCTTTACTCCATGTGTCCATTGGCATGTGTGGAGAGCTAAAGGGCAGGCTGCAGAGGGGAAGGTGGTGTAAATTGGTGGGGTTGGTGGCCTATCCCTCCTCCTCCTCTTCCTCCTCTTCCTCTTCCTCCTCCTCCTCCCACATGCCTTGTTTTCTGGAAGGAGCTTTTGGAATTGGCCTTATTGCCACTGCCACCATAGCTAGCTAGCCAGCCAGAGCCAGCCACCCAGCCATCCACCCACCACACTCCATTTCTTTCATTAAAAAAAGCTGGCTGTCTCCTGTTGGAACCAGTCAAATAAGGTGTAAGTAAGTAAAGCTAGAATGAATGAATAAATAAATAAATAAATAAATAAATTGGGGGCTGTTGTGCAGGCATCATTCTAGTACCTAAATAATTTATTTAGTATTTCCACCACTTACCAACATTTTTCTCTCCTGCTTCTCTCTCCCCCCCCCCACCCCCCTTCCCTTAAATGTTATTTTTCAAACATAATTTTATTTTTATTTTTTTTGTTTTTGGCTTTTTTTGCAGTATTAAACCCTTAAAAATATATATATTAAAAAAATACTTTCCATCTCAACCAACCCAGGGAGAGTCATGAGTCAGTCTTCAGAGATTTTACAATGAAAAAAGCAAGTGTTGCTGGCCATGGACCCATGGCACAACGCTAAATTAACAATTTGATGCCCATAAATACACGTACTGAACTCACCCAACAAAAGAACAGAGGATTCTTTAAGTAGTGGTCCTCCATATTCACTAAGTGAAGCCCCTTCCTACTTTTGTGCTGGGTGGCACATGCTTTGATCCAGGGATTGAGTAGGTATTAGGGTTTGGGGGGTGGGGGAGGGGAGGAGGAGGAGAAGGTCATGTCAATCACCAAGGAGACCTAGGGTTTCTTTTTTTTTAAATTCAAATTCTGGAAATAAAAATTTTCAAAAATAAAAAAATGAAAATTTTTAGTTTATAAATTTCCTTTTTTGGCAAAATATTTTTGGCCAGTGGGAAAAAGGGTGCCAATGCCAAGGACTAATAAAAACCATTTTCACAGAGTCCTCACTTTCTTTCACAGATTTTGCCTGATTTTTGAACTGGAGCCCACAATTAGGAGGACTTTCCATTCAGTCCACTTAACACCCACAACATCCATCCATGATGTTTGTGCTTGTAGTAATTGTATAAATAAAATAAAATAAAATAAAATAATTGTGCTTATATCATTTCTTGGTACTGGCTCAGGAGGAAGGTGGTGCAAGTTTTTTTAATTTTAAAATAAAATTTAATTGATATTCTTCATTTTTCCTTGATAAAAGTTTTTTTTTGAGAATTTTTTTGTGAAAATTCCAGCATTTCTAAATATAATATAATTTGTGTTGAAATGGCCATGGTACTATGGTAGTGTGCACCTATCTGATAGAAGCTTTATTGGGAAAGGAGTGGGTTAAAAAAATGAAGTGATTGTTGGGTTTTTCAATCCAGAATTACATTATGAAAGAAGAAAAAAATTCACCAAATATCTATATTTGGTTCTTTGTAGGTAGCTACACATATAGATGGATGCTTAAGTCTTTTTTACTTCCATATCATATATAGCCAATTTTGGCTATATTTTTCCTATAGATGATCACCACTTTGGCTATATCATAAAATTGACCCAAAAATAACATATATGATTGATATGGGTGTTATTCAGCCTTTCTTTTACTAGAAGGAGAAATTTCAGATGAAAAATGCTAAGTGATTTTTCTAGGTTTTCAAATCCAGAATTTCAATAATAATAGAAGTAAGTGATTTTGGAGGTTTTTCAATTGCCAAAATTAAGGGGGAAAATAATAAAAATCTTCAGATTTCTATAAGTGATCTTCATTGTGTAGCCAAAAATATAGGAAATGATTAAAATGTGTACCTCATATTTAGTTGATAGCCAGATTTGGCTAAATGTTCTTAAGAACGAATGATAGCCACTTTTTCTACATATTCCTATGGATGATCGCCACTTCAGCTACAAACAAAAAACTCTAAAAATTTTAGTTAAAATTTCTCCAAACTCAAATTTTGGGAAGTAATAATAATAAGGCCTCTATGAGTCAAATCCATCATAGTACAGACTAGTTCTTTGAGTTTGTAAAGAATTTCCAGTTCCGGTTCTTTGAAAAATAAAAATTGAGAACCGGAGAGAAAGTGGAGGGGTTTGATAACCGGTGGGTAAATTCCCCTCATGATGAGAACCGCCAAACACCGGTACATATACCCTGATTTCGTTCCATTTTGACTAACAAACACAGGCCCTAATAAATGCACACAAAAATAGAATCTGATATTCATCATTTGACTAAAATCTTTTTGTTCACATTAAATGCAAAAGGTTGGCAAAAGATCACAACAGTTTCACTGCATGAATTCTTTGCACTACAACCCTAGTACCCTCTACCTACCTACCTACCTACCTACCCACCCACCTACCTACCTACTTACCTGCCTGCCTACCTACTTAGTGTGAGGTGTACAAAAGTAGGTAGATGTGCACTAATTGAGAATCAAAAAGAGTTGTACTGAAAAACCAGCTTTGAAAACTGGGGAGTTAATGAAATATGGGGTTTTAATATGAGGGGGGTGGGAAAGAAGGAAGAGGGAGGAGGAGGTGAGTGAGTGAGGACTGAGGAGATAGATGATTCAAAAAGAAGGGACACACACAACCCTAAATGTCACCATAAACCCTATAAACCCTAAATGTATGTACTGTTGTTCCATTTGACCAGGCAAAAACAATTTCATTGCAGCTGGAGAGTCTTCTGGAGTCTGGACTCTGGAGAGTTTTTGAAGGCCACTCCTTCCCCCTTTTGTAATTTAGCTGCCAGAGATCTGTTCCATGATGAACTCTCACTAAAAACACTGAAATCATCTCCCCTTCTTCCCTCCCTGCATCCCTCCCTCATCATAATGAACAGGGAGATGGATTTGGGTGTCAGAACAAAAGCAATTTCTTAATTTTGTCTGTCAGGAGTTCTAGGCCTTAGGGTGTGGCATTTCTGAAGCCTAAGCTAAGAGCCAAATTTGACAGGAATTTTCTTTAGTTTGTCTTCTTGTAATTAATAACTAAATTCTCAAAACAACCCACCCATTGCCTCTCTGTGGCAGCACCAGAGCACACAACCCTTATTATTATGGGCAACTTGAAAGCAAGCAAGCAACTTCAAACCAAGCAACAGTTAAATATAGGCAAAACTGTTCAATGAAAACTGTTCCCCCACTCACAATATATTGTTAACTCATAGGTCTAGTTCACAAACAAATTCCACAAAAGTTCAAAATTCCCAATTTCACTTGATTTTGGGATCATTTTGTCTTCTTCTAAGAAAATTTTCAAACAACCCATTGGCTCTTTTCATGGCACACCGCTATGGATGAGCAACTTCAAACCAGAAATAGTTTAAAATAGGAAATGTTTCATGAAGTTTCTCCCCAAACAAAATGAACTCATAGTTCACAAATTAATTTTACAAAAGTCCAAAATTCACTTTGGTGTAAATTCAAAATTCTCTTGTATTTTTCCAAAAAAACATAAGTGCAACATAAGAACAAAGTAGTTCTTGCCAAAATAAGAAATGTTCCATGAATTCTTGCCCCCCACCCCAACAAATATGAACTCACCATTCACAAATTAATTCTCCAAAAGTTCAAAATTCATAATTTCACTTTGGTGTAAGTTCAAAATCCTCTTGTATTTTTCAAAAAAACCAGTGCAAGATAAGAACAAAAGCAGGTTCCTGCCAAACTGCCTATTGTGATGAATTTGGGTGCTTCTAAAACCTTAACTACAACAGGGTAAACATACATTCGTTCTTTTCTTTTCTTCTAATGTGGGAGACCAAATGAAAACAAGGTACATGATTTCTTCCAAATGTGGGACCGAATGAAAACTACATAGTTCCTTCGTTTGGAGTCTTTTTCTCTTCTAAAGCAGAGCCAACAAAAGCAGAACAACTTGGATCATTGAATTCCTTCAGCCGTCTAAAACAGATGTCACCAATCTTCTGCCATTACATCCGAGACTTAAGGGCCAAGTTCAAATCAGCAAACAGTTTAAAATAGGAAATGATCCATGAAGTTCTTTTAAAAATGAACTCTCTCGAGTGTTCACATACTCACTGACTGACGGCTGGACAGAGCTCGTTATGGAGTATTTAGCGCCTTGTGTTCACAGATAGTAAAACACTTGGTGTGAACACTCGGCATATTCCTCCAAGTGTGGGACCAAATGAAAATTTCATAGTGCTTTCTATAGTGCCAACAAAAAGAAACATAAAAGCTCGGTCATTGAGTCAGCTGTATGAAACAGGCTGTAGTGAGATATTCTTCGTCTTCTGCCTTTATACCCAGACTAAGAGGCAAGTTCATCAAAGCCAGCAACAACAGTTGTTATAGGAAATGTTCTATTGAACTTCCCAAAAACTGAACTCACACCTAGTTCACACCTCACACACAGTCAGTGGTTCTTGTTTTTGGCTAAAAACAAAACACAAAAAGTGGAGGTGCTAATGATATAAAGGAGCTTTTTTTTTGGGGGGGGACCCCAAGTTGCCACATTTATGAGGAAAAACAATTCTGATGTTGCCATATTTAGAAGACAATAGGTTTGAACATGTTGCCAAATTATAGGAAGAATCCTAAACTTATCTACTTTCCTCTGCTGACCTTGTGACCTTCCAATCCTAAACTTATCTACTTTTGTCTCTTCCAAGCATACCGCATTGTTTGCAATAAAGCCCAGCATTGTTTATCCCCCTCGCCATGATACCCAGCGGGTATATACCGGGTATCACAAGAAAACAATTAAAAAACAAAATGCAAGGTAGCTCTTTACACTCAGTAAAAGCATGCAGGCCCTTGCTTCAGCAATGTCCTCACCTGCATGCTTTACCTTACACATGAAAAGCTTGATCATTGAACCATGTAAACAGGCTCTAAATATATACCAAATATTCCGCCTTCATTTGCAGACTTGTGAATTACTTTTGCAGTGTTTTTTTAATCTGCCAGTTTCTGGTGTGTAATTTTTGGGGCATGCAGATGCCCATTATGCCTACAAATTTGCTCCAGAGATATGGACTGACTAATCAATCACACACCCTACTTGATATCTTGTACCACAAATCAAACCTACTCACCTTCCTCCATGTAGTTCTTGAGGATGCTCTATGATGGGTGTGTGTACTCTTTGTTCAGGTTGTTCTCAAGTTGTTAGTGTTGAGTCAGACACACTGGAAGCCCCAAAACTGCACTTGGTCATGCCCCCTGAATTCACAGATGCTCTCTGACCCTTCCACACAAATCTTGGGCATAAGAAACACTTTCATGTTGCTCTACAGGAATGAGAGGTGATATTAAGTATTTCTGGTTGCTTGTCAGAGCCAGTTTTTTTTTTCCCTCTTTTTTTTTTTTGACTTTGCAAAAGTTGTGAATGTTTTGCTCAACAAACACATTTTACACTGAAATAAGCTTTCTTTTTTTTTCCTCCTCATTTTTTTTTCAAATAAAATTTGAAAGGTAACAAATATTGCCACCCACTGTTTGGAGCTGGTTAGGATTTTATTTTATGATGATGAGGATCCTTTTCTTAGGCTGGAACATCAGAGCAAAAATGGCAGCAAGTGTTAATTTGTCTAGCTTTATTATTAAGCACATTTCAAAAGTGATGAAAGACAATTAATGGTAGAGCAATTGTCATTTCAAACATCCTATCACAAACATTAATAAAATACGTATAAAATCAAATCAATCAATAGTGTTTTTTTATATATAATGCACTTTTTATAATGGTAAATGGTAGTAAAACCTAAAGGAGTTCCAAGAGCATATGGTAATAATTTGTGTTCCAGGTAAATATTGTAATAAATGGAATAAAAATGTCTAAATTTCTTTGACAAATTGGACTGCTGGATGTTGGAGTTTTGCATAGCTGTTGGAGCAAAAAAACACATGGAATTGTGCAGAGATAAGAGACTTTTTTGTCCACCAGCATACCCTGAGTCTCTCTTAGTCAGAGATAATGGGGCCTTGATCTTTGGTGATGTAAGTCTGGTGTAAGTATCAGGTGATGGTCCCTATGGGGCTTTGCATTTCAGACTTAATACTTTGCATGCAAGGCATTTCCTTGTAAACAAATTGCAGATGCAAAGAACAACAACACATCACAAAATTTCAGACTCTTCACCAAACACCTGCATACCTCTTCATGCTGACATCCATGCTGGTAGGCGACTTGTTTTGTTTTGAGCTAAAGTCTTTTCCAAAACCTTGGAGCTTGGAGCTTGATGTCCTTCCTGCCAGACCCACCACCAAAAAGGCATACACTCACTCCATGACCACCTTTGAACCAGAGTTGTTGGGTGGGTATTTGATTTTGTTATGAATCACTGGTGGTTCAGGTTGTTTAAATTTTTCAGACTGGGAGAATTGCCCCTTCTGGCATTTCAAAACCCTCAAAGACCCATCGGTTTTCATGAAAGAACCGACACCTTTCTGGGTGCGTATTTGGAATTTTTTTTTGTCAATTTTGAGAACCATGTGTGTGTGTGTGTGTGTGTGTGTGTGTGTGTATCAAAACCAGGTAGTTTCTCTTTAAGAATCCCAATGTAATACATGCTTATGCCACCCTAAACACCACATGTTTTACATTGTGACAGATGAAACCGTAAGCTTTTGTGGTTCATGACCCATGGCCTACTAATGTAAGAACAAGCACATTCTATTGCACATACTATTGTAGTGAAAATTGTCATTTATTTTTGGTTCTTTCATGAAACTTGCTGGTCCTTTGAGGTTTTTGAAGTAATCGAAACCAATGACTCTCTAATTATAGTGAAGAAGCAACTAAGGAACTTGTATTTGTCCTAAGACAAGTCCAATTATCAGCTTTAAGGCCTGACTTGCTAACATGTATCTTCCTAATTCGATATCCACACCCCTATCATATCCAATATTATGTTACCTACATCTCATTTTGTGCGTGGATGAAAAGTTACCCATATGCATTCTATGCAATAATGAAAAGTGATTTGCATCCATTGTGTCGTCCATCGCTTGTGACTGTATCAGGAAGATATTGAGTACCATACCTATGAAGGGGCCTATGGACTTTGGCCTTTCCAATTGGGACATTCAAGGATTCAAATTTGTCCCCATAAATTACAAAATAAATCGCATGGTCAACTTTTTAACAAAAAAGATGTTGCTAATAATTATTAGATACTTGTAATTCAGCCCTTCTTTGTTTTTAAACTAGTGTTCAAGGCACGGTTGGTTTTGTTGATAGGGAAATGATGTTGGTGTCTGAATACTTAGGTATGGGGGTAAGTGGTTTGCTCATTAGTGCTCTTTTGCCTTTGGTATCCAAAGAAAAAGTGTAGAGGTGCTTTCTACACATTGGTAGTGTTTGAATCGTTCAACAAGGTTAAGTATTGAGCAAGATAGGGGGGCTTGGGTGTACACATCTTGAAAAGAAAAAAAGGACACATGGCAATGGGTGGTTAATAATGTTACCACCCAAAAACAAACACTCCCATGTTGATAGCATGACATTACATACCATGTGATCAATTTGGATGAAGAGAAAAACCAATACAAGTAAAGTTTAACATTCAATTTTAATATACATGCCTAGATCTAGTTTAGCATAGGGGTTAATAATCAACAATCATGGGTGTCCAAATGTTCCAAATCCTAAACTTGCTCAAAAGCATTGTCAATTGAAAATATGGGCATGATGGTTGTGTTCCATTAGAAGCCAATTTTGTTTTGGAACATGGTGGTGCTTTTCATGTGTCATCCCTTGCGCTTTCACTACTATAACCATTTGACCTTTGATGTTAGTGGTGTGTTGCTCTTCATGTTCATTTTACCTTAACCATTCAAGTTTGTGTGTTCATTCTACCATACCCAAGAAAGCTCATGTTGTTTCATGGTCACACAACCATAGCCATTCAAGTGATGTGGATAATCTTCATGTGTTGCTCTTTGTGCTCAATTTGCCATAGCCATTTGACCATTTTTTGATGTTTTTCAACTAATGTTTTACAAGATTACTATAGCATAGCCAAGAAAGTGCATAGTTGTTTTTCATGCTCACTTTGCAATAGTCATTTGAATTTATCTAATGTTTTTTATGCTCACTTTGTCATATCCATTTGATTGTGCCTCGATGCTCTTCACATGTTGTTAGTCAATCTTGCTCTAGTGATTTCATGTGTTGCTCTTTATATGATGTTTGTCAATTGTGCTTTGGTGTTCTCCTCATGTGTTGTTATTCGTGTGTTATTAATCAACCATGCTTTGATATTCTTCATATGTTGTTTTTCATGTGTTATTGGTCAATTGTGTTGTGATGCCTTTCACATGTTTTATTGTGTGTTGTTGGTCGATCATATTCTAATGTGCTTTGAGTGTTGTTGGTTGACCATGTTTTCATGTTCTTGTGTGGTGTTCTTCATATGGTTATGGTCAATCATTCTCTAATGCATTTCATGTGTTACATTGTAAATGTCCCCTTTGTTTCTCCTTCCACCCCAACCCTTAGCTTTTTTTTTAACTATTGTTGTGATTTGGATATTCATTCCTCCACACTCCCATGAATCTATTTATAAACCAGCATGAAAGTTGTTGTCAAAGTGATCATCTACAACCTTTATAACATTTGTAAACCAAGTTGAATTGAACTTTATTCTTGCATGTTTTTAATTGACCTTTGATTTGTTCTTTCAACCACAATTTAATTTTTTTTTTTTTTCAACCTTATCCTTTTTCTCCTTTTTCTCCTTGTGTTTCATTTTTTAAATTATTTTTAAAATATTTTTTCCATAGTTTTTTTTTGCAAGCTATTTAAGTTTTCAAGAAAAGTCACAACATGTGATTGGGCAAAACCAATGTTGCTTAATTATTGAATTTTGACACAATTATCAACTAGATCATCAATCCAATGATTAATAACCTACCAACCAATTTTTCTTTTGGTAATTGGTTAATAACCTAATTGAATAGTATTAAATTTTCAAATAACCTACCTAAATGACATGGTTATCATCCAAATAGGTTATCAATCCTAAAACATTTAACATGTTTATGATAGAAAACTAATAATAATAATAATTTCAATTTTAACTTTGCTAAAACCTTTCCAATGGGCTAACAACCAACAAGATAACTATTGATTATCAATTGATTATTTGATACTTACCCTTATGCATAATCAATTATTATTACCCAAAATAATGATAACCTAATTCGCACCCAATTTTATATTTGTATGATAACCTAACACACACCAAATTTTCTTTCAAAAAAAAACCTACCTAATGATTATAAAAAAATCAATAACTAGCTAACATTGGTCAAAACATGTTCAAAAGAAACCAAAAAAAGTCTCAAATGACAAATATAACCATTCACTTTCCAAAAAAAAAGTTTCACCATTTGACCCCATGGTAATCATGGAAAGTTATCCTTTTTTTAGTCATATGAATGTTAAGAAACTCAAAATAAAACTCATTTGAATTAATTTTAGATGTAAGTGTTAGTTAAATACTTTTGAAAAAAATGAACAACTATTGTGTCAAAAGCAGTCAATTAATTTGCAAAGGACTCATGTAATAAAAGCATTTTGATGGTAAAAATGTTTAGATGATAAAAACCTATTAATCACACTAAAAAAAACACTCACAATTTTTGTAATGTTCAATTCTAAACTTTTAAATTGAAAATACGTTTTAGAATTTGAAAATTTTCAAAAGTCCTTTACCACATATAAATGGGGTAAAATGTACATGATGTATTAAAAGAAATTGTAAGTTATAATACAAGAAAGTGATCATTTTTTAAAGATAAAATACAAAACTTTCAAGGAATCTATGCACTTTTAAATTTTGATATTTATTTAATAATGATTAATAAATAAATGATGTATTGGGAAAACTATAAACATTATTAATAAGAAGCTTCAACAATTTTCATTCAAAAAAATTCTCCCTATTTTGGGGTTCCACCTAGAAGCTCCATAGTGGACTATTATAATTAAGTTTAACAACTTTGTATCAACAAATTCCCCCCCCCCCCCCCCCCAACCCCGCTCCCTCTCCCCCCAATTGTTGATTATTACCAACTTCATCATTTGATGTGGAATCCTCCTTGTTTGATTCATTATTGTTTGTTATTATATGGATGTTTAAAGGCAAACTCTTGTCATCCATTGCGATGGGGTTAAAAGGCCATATTCTTATAACACTAAATCTTTTTTTGAAGTTTTGTTTAGTCAATATTTGATCTTATGTCTTGTCCACCCATCCAACAAGATTAACCTTGTCCACTTCACCATATTTGTTTTTGATCAAGACCCCATTCTTTTTTTTTTTAAGTGTTGTTTTGAAAGGCATAACACAAAATATGTATATGGGTTAGAGTGCATGTGATGTGTGAGAAGACAAGATGATCATGTTTAAACCAAAATGTTGGGCATGTTCTATTATTTCTAAGGTAAAGTGTAAACCATGTCATCCAAAGTTAAAAGGTAATGATTGGTTAGAATAATTCTACTTGGAACATATCATTTGAAAAGTACATGAATTTTTTGAACATGAAAAATGACATTCAAGCTTTCTTATAGTTTTGAACCTTTGAAATTGTAAAACCTTGACAAAACCCCTCCAAGTGCATTTATCACACAATTTATTCCTAAGACTTGGGAATGATGTTGTAAACTTGATTGAAACTTTTTTCTAACAAGATCCCTTGGTCCTAACTAATTGCCTACTTGAATTCCTATTTGATTTGAATACTAAATATGGTCTACAAAACAATGCAACAATGTACAAATATTTCAAGCTCCAAATCACAAATTGTTTGAAAACACCCATCGCTAAACACTAACCCCTTTTTATTTCAAGACCCCATATCTTCCTCATCTCTTGTCTTTTTCTTTAAAAAACAATCTTCATAGCTATGGGTGTGTCAAGTGAAGGTCTATGAATATCTCTTTGAACTCAATGAAGAAACACCCAAAGAATTTAAAACCTTATAATACACTTAGAGTGTTCAATCACCAACCTTTCTATCTACCCTAATAGTGACCCCAATTTTCAAGTCCAATTCAACATGGTGCGAGGCCGATCTGTCCAATTCTAATTTTTTAATGTTCTTATTCTTTTAATCTAACATGGGTTATCAATCTCACACTTAACTTTGACTCCAAAATTTATTGTACAGACCACAGACCATTTTACTACAAAACCAATCACTTAAGGCTGCTCTTACTGGTTTCCCCTTCTCAGGAAAAAAACTGATGCAATCCTGAACACCTTTGCATATATTATGAATCATGGAATGCTCTGCCCAAATCAACTCAATCATTCATTCCAGACAGCCTTGATTTTCAAAGGCCAGAAAAACCACTCTGCTGGAGTCTGGGTAGATATAGAGATGGCAATTCCTTATTTGTACAAGCTACAGGGGACCTGCAACACTTGCAGTCCAGCATTCCATGCACAGTATGTATGTTATGGGGGGGTGGGGGGCACATGCATGGTGGCACTTCTTTTGCTTCACACACAATTAGGTTAGATCCCATAATTGTCTGGGTGGGTTTTTTTCCTGTCATTTGATGGGAATTTTTCTATTGCACTCCAGAGTGAAGTACCAAACTTATGACAGATTTGAA